>Ga0074195_1002668_pt1 | contig 19045 bp, 15 predicted proteins | sample EPASupsiteHSE623_FD_64525 | JGI IMG/M metagenome (GOLD analysis project Ga0074195, IMG submission 64525) | Bioremediated contaminated groundwater from EPA Superfund site, New Mexico - Sample HSE6-23 | ecosystem: Environmental > Aquatic > Deep subsurface > Groundwater > Contaminated ...
ACTGGCAACACACCCGCGGCCCCCACCGACACTGGCAACACACCCGCGGCCCCCACCGAGACTAACAGCACGCCCGCGGCCTCTACCGATACCGGCAGCGAAACCGGGAGCTGATCCATCATGCCAGATCCTCAATGCTCTGCTGTTCTCGATCCGGTCATGAGAAAGATTCTGCATGGGTCATGTTCCGGAGTGATGGCGTTGCCCTTGGTCATGGCGTTTGCCGGAATTCTCATCATCCTGGGTCTGACCGGTTCGTTCCAAGTCTCGTCCTCCAGGCGGGCTCTGGAGAACGTCCATGCTCGCCGGCTGATGGATATCGTGGCCCAGAGCGCGCTCGAAGAGGCATCGTCTCAGGCCGAGGAGAATCTGCCCGTGGTTCCGTATCCTCCGGCCAAAGCGAGTCGTGACACACAGCTCTCGGATCTCGTGCAGATCGACTCCGTCGACCTCAAGTCAACGCGAACCTGTTACGAGTCCGAGGGGTTCCGATTCGAGCCGGTCTCTCTTGCCTGGAGCAATTTCATGCGGGAGGACATCGGGGCGAAGAGCGGGGGGCGGCTCAATCGGGAACTCGGTGTGGTTCAGATGGAAGTCCGGTTTTCGTTCAAGACGAAGTACACGGTCCTCAGACGCAAAGTTACGGCCCGCCGATACGCCACGTGGGAGCCGTCTCGCACCGAAAACGGTGTCCGTCTGCACATCTATCCGAACAACGTAATGCTGGCGGTGAGCGAAGCATGAGATCCCAACATGGCGCGTATCACGAGCAGAAAGGGAGGCCCTGCGACCGAACTCCTCGCTGTCGGGCTGGTTTCACGGTCGTCGAGGTTCTCGTGGGCCTGTCCATCTTCGTTCTTGTCCTTTCCATTCTGTTCTCTCTCACCCGTGAGGCTCAGGTCGGTACGAACCTGAGCGTGGATGCCAGCGATGCTCTCCGTTCCGTGTTTCTCGCGACAGAGACCATGCGTCGGGACGTGAGCCGTCTGGTTTTTCAGACCAGGGACGACCTCTCCATATTCAACCAGGGACGAGGTCTCTCGTTTCTCGTGGCCGATACCCTGGGCGACGACCTCTGGAACAGCCCGGCCACCGCGGTGACTTACATGATCAGGCCGGCTTCCAGCCAGTCCGACGTTTTTCAGCTCGTCTGTCAGGACAAATCTGGGACGCGGACCGTTGCCGGCTGCTATCTGAAGGACCTTATGGTTGTCTTTCGACCCAAGGGACAGATCAGCCCGCTGCAGGCCTACTTGGAGATCTCCATGATCGGCGTGGGTTCTCCTGGAGGCAAGGCGACGTATGCGGGTTCCTCGTTGATCCCGCTCACTCCATTGGTTCCTCCACGCTTTTACCTGCTTCCAGAGGAGGCATCATGAGACGCGGATTTCAGCTCATGGAGCTCGTCATAGCCCTGGCCTTGGCTGCGGGGCCTGTCGCCATGGCCATTCACATGGTTCATTCGAACGTGAAGGGAGCCCGTTTCAACGCCGAGAGGGCCTCGGCGCGGCTGGCCCTGGTCGACTTGATGGAGCTCTTGATGGGAGAGCCCATCTCGAAGATCAAGTCGCTCAGCGAATCCGGATCGAAGTCGCAACTGGCTGACCTGGTGAAGGAACGGATTCGCGATCTCCCCGAGGCGATCCGCAAGCAGTACGAGATCCAGATCTCCTCCTTCGCGAATACGATGCGGTGCACCTTGGTGGACGAGGTCGACGGACAGAAGGGTCTTTCCCTTCTGATTCTCCAAGCGAATTTTTCGAACCAGAACACCGTGTCGGTGAAGAGGCTTTTTCGACCAAAGGCTCGACCTGGGGATGCATCACTCATTTAACTTTGTAATGTCTTGAAAAGACTCTCTTGTTCGGTTATCATAGTGCCGACGGCTAGGGAGTACCATCCAACGGAAGAACACCCAGTCGAGTAATTGAAGTATCATAAGGTAGCTTTCTCTAAAAAATAGTCTATCCCTCAGCGCTGAGCGTGAGGGCCGCGTGAAATGACGCGGGGTATCGAGAAGCGGGCCTTGTGTTTTTGTTTCCCGCCAGATTAACCGGCCAGTGAAAGTATCGCCGGACTTTCGGATTAGGCTCCGATCCAACGCGCCAAAGCCGTGGAGAGCCGACCAGCCAGAGAATTTGCCTGAGCACGTCGGCTCCACTTTCCTTGTCTGTGAGGTGAATCAAGATGAAGATCAACGCGATGTTCGCGATGGTCCTGTGTATTGGCTCTCTGGTGACGTCCGCAGCAGCTTTCGCTGCCGACACGGCCGAGTTTGTGACGATAGGGTTCTCCAAGGACAGCAAAACCTTTGCCTATGAACAGTTCGGCGTCCAGGATGGGAGCGGTTTTCCGTATTCGGAGATCGGCTTCGTTGATGTAGCAAAGAACCAGCAGGCCAAGGCCCCGGTCCGTGTTGTCGCCTCATCCGAGGCCTCGACCGTAAGGGTCATCCGCGCTGAGGCTCGCAAGCAGGCCGCTGCCAGCCTCTCCCAGCTTGGCATCGTGGCTGGCGAGAATCTGGGCAACGTGGATTTCATGGTGGAGGGCAGTGCGTCTCCGGTGAAGCCCGATTCGGCACCGCAGATTGCGCAGTTCAAGGGAGCGGATGGCGCAGACTACAAGTTGACGCTCAAGAGCAAAGCCGCGCCCACGTCCGGCGATCCTTCCTTTGTCGGGATGTATGGTAAGCCCGCACTCATGAGCCTGAGGCTGTCCAAAACCTCTGGTGAGTCGAAGGTCCTCCAGGAAGACTCCTCCCTCACCGGAGCCGGTGGATACCCGATGGGGTATTTGATCAACCAGGTGATTCAGTCGACCGTCGAGGACAAAGTGAACTTGGTCGTCGTCGTGAGTTACGTCAAGCCTGGGTTTGAAGGTTTCGATGTGAGATACAAGGTCGTGACCTCCACCCAGCCCGTCTCTTCGAATCGTGACTCTGCCAAGGCCCAGTCGGTTGAACCGCAAAAAACCGAAAGGCGCTTTGCTTCTCCCGATGGTCAGCTGACCGCCGTGATCGTGGACAGCGAAGGCGAGAGCACCGTCTCCATCCTGGATGCTTCCGGGAAAGAGACCTCTCGGATCAATTTGACCTCAGCAGATCACCGGCACGGCATGGCCATCGAGAAGTCGGAATGGACTCCGGACTCGAAGTTCCTCGTCTTCACCGGCTCGAGCTCTGGCGGACACTCGCCGTGGAAGGTTCCCGCTTACACGTTCGACCGCGTGCGCAGCGGTTTCTTGAAGCTCGAGGACGCACTGGGCGAACCGGTCGTGGACACGAATTTCGCCCTCGCGGCGCCGGACGTAATGACGGTGGTCGTCGGCAGGGGAGAGGGGTTCGCTGCTTCGTCCAGCCGCAAAGTCGAGTTGAGCAAGATCGCAGCGAGGACACCGACCGTTTCGAGCCGCTAGGCTCCTATCGGACGAGAGTCACGGAGGCAGGGCAGACCAAATCTGCCCGATGGCCTCCGTGTCTTTTTTGTGTCTTGATGGACTGAGGGCCGTCTTTGCGATAATCTCGTGAAGGTCTGTGGCAACATGGTTGCATTCTGACATTTCGGTTCGCTGGCTGGCTGGGGCGCCGGACAAGGTGGTGGTCGGATGTTCGAGGGCCTGGGCTTGGTGTTGGTCCTCTTCTTCCTGGGGTTGTTCCTTTTGATCGTCGAGTTCTTCCTTGTGCCCGGCTTCGCCCTTCCCGGAAAGGCCGGGATCCTGTTGGTTCTCGGCGCTTGTGTGGCCTCCATTCACGAATACGGACCCCTCGTCGGAGCCATCGCCAGTGCCGTCATGTTGCTGACCGGCGGAACGGTCTCGGTCATGGGACTCAAGATGCTCCCCAACACCCGCGCCGGAAAGCTGCTCATCCTGGACCGGACTCTGGAAGACTCGGCCCTTCCGGAGCGTGAACACGCCAACCTGCGGATCGCTGTGGGAAGCAAGGGGGTGGCGCTTTCCGATCTCCGCCCGGCTGGGAATGTCCGGCTGGAAGGGGAGGACTACGAAGTCACCTGCGAGGGGTTTGCACGCGCGGGGGAGCGTGTGGTCGTGGTGCGAGTGCAAAGCGACCGGATCGTGGTGAGAACGGAAGAGACCTAGCTCCACATCTCGGGCCCGTGCTCAGAGGATCGTTCGATGCGATCCTGGACGCGGAGGATCGGCAAGGAGTGGCATATGGAACATCTGGCGGTCGGTACCGTTGTCGGTCTCATTCTCTTTGTCTTTGTCGTTCTCGTCTACTTCCCGGTGGGGCTTTACATCTCCGCTGTGTTCTCGGGAGTGGCTGTCTCTCCGTGGCGTCTCATCGGTCAACGGCTGCGGGGAATCGACCAGGGAGACATCATTCGTCCGCTCATCCAGGGGAAGAAAGCGGGTCTCCGGCTCGACATCGAGGAGCTCGAAGCTCACTACATGGCCAACGGAAGGGTCGGGTCCGTGGTCAACGCCATGATTTCCGCCAATAAGGCCGGCATCAGTCTTTTGTTCAACCAGGCTGCCGCGATCGACCTGGCTGGCCGCAATATTCTGGAAGCCGTCGCCATGAGCGTGAATCCTCGGGTCATCAAAACGCCGTTGCTGGCCGGTGTCGCCAAGAACGGGATCGAGGTCAAGGCCATGGCCCGTGTTACGGTCAAGGCTCACATCGATCGCCTCGTCGGTGGTGCTGGCGAAGAGACGATCCTTGCTCGTGTCGGTGAGGGCATCTGTGCCGCCATCGGGTCCGTGGAGAGCCACAAGGAGATTCTCGAGTACCCCGACAGGATCTCCAAGACGATCATCAAGAAGGGGTTGGACGCGAATACGGCCTTCGAGATCGTCTCGGTCGACATCGCCGACGTCGAGGTGGGCCGGAACATCGGAGCCAACCTCCAGATCGAACAGGCCGAAGCGGACAAAAGGATCGCCCAAGCCAAGGCCGAGGAGCGCCGAGTGATGGCGGTGGCACGGACCCAGGAGATGCAGGCCCTCGAGCAAGAGATGAAGGCGAAGCTCGTCGAGGCGCAGGCAGACGTACCGCGGGCGATGGCTGAAGCTCTGCTCAAAGGCAATCTGGGTGTCATGGACTACTACAAGATGAAGAACGTCGATGCGGACACCCGGATGAGGGAAAACTTTTCGCAGTACGGCACGGATCAGCACGCGGACGCGAGCACGGTTCAACTGGCGCAGGGGTCTCCTTCCCAGTCTCGCTGACAGGAGGGGCTGCGATGAAGCCCAGGAAGAGTGGTCCACCCTTTGGATCCGGAGGGCCGCAGAGTCGTCTTGAGAGTCTGCCCTCATCATTGATCGAGGCTTTGGCCAGACGCGTCGGGGAGGCTCTCCAAGGCCTGGGGAGTCTCCAAGATGGGGATGACCAGACCCTCGAGACGTCGAGTCCCAACGGCATTCCCGTATCGAATCGCGTGAGCCCCGGGTCCAGACGGTCGACCCGGAATCGGAAAGGGGTGTCACCGACCGTTGCTCGCGGAGGTTTGGGGTCGACATCTCGTCTCACCACGGACCGAACACCGCCGGAGCAGCGGCCTTCCTGTGGCGTGGAACCAGAAGGGCTTCCCCGCCAACGAGTCAGGCCTTCTCTCTTTTCCACGGGCGGGAGTCCCGCGATGAGCTTCATCCTGTCCGAGCTTTTGGCGGCCCCGCTCTGCATGAGGGACCTTTCGCCGGCCCCGGTCCCGGCCCGGTTGCCGGTGGAGCGGCCGCACACCCCAGGAGAGAGCGAGCCGGACTCCTCTGCGGCGCCTGGCTCTCAGTTCGAGCCATCCGCATTGGACTCTCCTGGAGAATCCGAGCCGGACTCTCTGAGTGCCGCGCTCCTGGTCCGGCTCGTTCTGCGAGAATTCATGCGGGACGGCGAGATCTCGCCCCACGAGAAGGAGGTCTTCGCCGTGCTCCGCGACCTGTCCTCGCTTTCACCGGTCGAGCTGGACCGGATCGTGGACGAAGAGCGGGCGCTCTATCGGCTGCAACAGTCGTCCAGATCGGACTCTCTCTCGGCCAAGGGGCTCCTTCTGCGAACTCTGTGGCTGGCCTATCGAGACAGAAAGGTGTCCGACAGGGAGCGGGCGATGCTGGATGAACTGGTGCAGCGACTCGAGGTCGCCCCGGAGGAGTTCGCCAGGTTGGAGAAAGAGGTCGCCCGTCGGGCCGGTGTGTCGGAGCCGGATGAATCGTAACACGCAGTTTAGGTTTTATGTTATTGCCTCGTCCGGTGGGCGAAATGGATTTTGTGGCGATGGCTCCACGAGCCGCCTGTCCTACACGCTCGCAGTGAGACAGAGATCACGGATCAATGCGAATGGGGCAGTATGACTCCTTGTTTTGGCGCTTGGCGTGAGCGGTTATGTTGGGGCGCAGTCCGTTGCAGATATCGTCCTCACCGCGCGACGCAGGTACGTGGCCACCCTGTACGCGGACACTGCCAACGCCCATTGGAGGAGCAACCCGATGGGATACGAGATTCGCAAGTGTCTGATCGATGGCGAGACCACGCTGAAGGTCAATCTGGCCTGCGGCGGAGGGGTCGCGATTAGCCTAAAACCGGCATCCGACGCGGACTTGAAGACCGTGAGGCCGTACGGGCGATCCCTGTAGGGATTTGTGTGCGGGCTCCGGGCGATCGAGATCAGCGCCTCGGAGTCGGCTTTCTTGCGATCCGCGTAACGGCGGGGACCGGATCGCGCGGGAGACGACGTCGCCGAAAGGGAGGCCGCTTTGTTGGTTTCCATGACGTGACTCGAGCAGCCACACTCGACTCATCTCCGACTGTAACTCTCGAGCTCCTCTCTATCGCGCGGATCGAGGTATTCCCCTCGACTCCACAGCAGACCTTTTGAAAGATAGTCGCGCTTGGAGCGCGGGAAGTCGCTCAGATGGACGATGCCCAACTCTCTGTCCGGCTGCCCTTCGACGACCGCCTTCCCGGACCGCGGGTCGCGCACCACCGAAGCCGCGTGACACATGAAATCGTGCGCGGAGTCCAACGGAAGGAAGAGTCTGGAACGGTAGGCGACCACGTTCAGAGCCAGCTGCTCCGCGACGTGCAACGCGTTGGGATGGTTCGAATAGTCCTTGCTGTAGACGATCGGAAATTGCCGGTTCCAAGCCGTCCACAAGGGAGATTGCGCCGAAAGCGAGAACGCTCCGCTGCACAGAATCGCCTTGCCTCGCATCTCCGCGGCCACGGTTTCGTCGTAGCAGACTCGATACGCCCTGTCGTAAGCCTCCAGATAGGCGATGTAGTCGTGGTAGAACTTCGAGTAAGCCGAATCAACGGACGTGCAGATGCAGAGCTTCTGAGGGTGTTCTTGCGCCAGCCTGATCAGAAGGTCCACGGAACTGCGCTTCTGAACCCATGCATCACCGTCTATCCAAAGGAAGACTTCGTACTCGGGGAACAGCCGTGGGAGCAACGGCCTCACCATTTGACCGCGGGTAAACATGGGTAAACGGGCGTTGGGTAGGCGGACGTCCGGAAGACCTTCGACGAGACTCGTCTTTGACACGTCGCGCACGACAACTCCGAGTTGGTTCATCCACTTCTGGACGGCCACGCTGCCGCTCGTATCCACGAAACCAAGATCCACGTCGTCGTCGGGCAGCCCGCTGGAGATCAAGGACAGGTAGAGTCCCTTGGTCAAAGAGAAGAAATTCTCGTCCGAGGCCGACACGACGAGAGCCCTTCGCGGACGCGTCCGGCCGATGGTCTCGACTTCGCTCGTTCCATCGACTTCGCCGGAGCGTCCGGTCTGCTCGTGACTCTGCCGCTGTATCGACCGAGGCGGCTCCCGTATCGAGAGGATCTTCCACACGGCCAAACGCTCATTCCATTGGTGAAACCAAGCGACGAACTCCTGGACGAGGGAGACCTGCAGACGACACTCGCCCGGTGAGGCCGGCGCTTCGATCGTGATGGGGAAATCGGCAGTGTCTCCCGGCGCGAGATCGAACGGCAAACTCGTGCGATGCCCGTCGAATACGAGACAGGTGTCGTCGTGAGCGTACCAATGGTAAGCGACCATGACGGGATGTCGGTATCTGCTGGAGAAAGGCAAGTCGCTTCTGTTGGTCAGCTTTATCATGACGGAGAATCGCTCACCGGTCCGCACGCTGTCCGGGATGTCGGTCAGTTCGAGGTCGAAACCGGGCGAGCGGTACTGCGCGTCATCTGGAGGCTCCTGGATCAGGTTCATCTCGACCTCTTTGTTGGATAACAGAACAAGGCCGCGGTGTGTCGGATAACAGTCCACGATCCTGAATCCGCATGCCGCCGCGAGCTCGAATATGATGGTGCCGTCGCGATGCCCATCGTGAAGAAGAATGTAAGTCGGGGATATCTTGTTCAAGAGCTGCTGCACGACCGCTCTGCGAGCCTCGGTCCCACAGGGCGAATCGATGAACAGAAGGTCCAGCTCTCCGTTGGCATGCGAGGCCAATGCTCGAGAGAGTCGATCCTCGTCGTATCGACGCTCGCGCGGATCAAACGGCACGACAAAGCATCGACTGCCCTCGCGAAGTGCACGTTCAAGCCATGGACCTGGGCGGTGTTCCAGGGAAGAAGCGTCAAGCCCCAGACGGCGAAAGAGAATGGACGTCTGCCCGGCTCCGGTCTCGATCACCGTTCGAATCTTGAAAGACCGAATCAGACGAACGAGGTAGTTGTACTCGTCGCCATCAAGATAAGCGCCTCCGCACGGTAGTCCGTTCCAAAGGACACGGCTGGACGGAGGGGAGTACAGATAGGACAACAGCGAAGGCCGGTCGAACAGAAAGGAAGCGGCATCCCCATTCTCTCTCAATCCGCATCTCGCAAGCGCGGCAACCTCTCGAAACATGGTCTCGAACAGTTTCCACAGAGAAGGATTCGGCCGATGCCGGGGATAGGAAGGGCTCAGTGCCGCCAGAAAATCGGTGAGAGACCGGTCTACGGACCGGACACCGGGGGCGCTCCGTTCGCAGATGAGACTCGCAACCTCGACGGGACAGCCGCACAGAAACCGATCGCAGTTTCGGATGCCGGCGAAGTGAACCAGTTTGAGAGTGTCGCCAGACTCGCGATTGACCAGACTGTCCCCTTTGCGGATCACCTGGACCTGTCCGTGTTGGAGGAACCCCTGCCAGTTGTACCTGAGCGGATCCAGGGACATGAGGGGGTGATCGGTCAAATTCAGATGCGCGCAGAAGAAGTGGTTGTCGTAGAGAACCTCGGGAGCTATGTACTTCTGCCACGTCTCATCTGAAAGACTCTGGGCGTGGAGGTGCTCCACAAAGCCGCGCGCTGAGAGGGGAAACCACATGACACCCGAGTTGATGTATCTGCGCCTCTCGAGTTGGGGCGCGTTCGGCCACGGGTACGACTTGTTCGGGATTCCCGGACAGTGGGACAGATCGTCAGGACAGGCGGCGAGGGTCTCTAAAGCCTGCAGTTCGTGCAAACGTTCCAGGACGACGATGTCGGCATCCAGATACAGGAAGCCGCCGGATCGGATAGCCGCTCCGTAGGCCGCGAATTTCGCTCTTTTTGCGCCCAAGCCGCGGATTTCCGGGAGCTCGACCACGTCCAGATCTTCGGTTCGGGAGTGCTTGGAGAAAGGATCCGCCTCATCGCAATAGACGGTCATTCTGAAGCGGTTACCCGAGGATCTGAGGGACGTGATCAGCCGTTCAAACTCGCTGAGGTAGTTCCGGTCGACGACGGTGATAATCCTCAGCATGGCTGTTCGACGGTCACACCAACAGGCAGGAGAAAGAAGACTTCCGTTTCGGAATCGCACACGGCCTCATGTCAACCCGTCGGGCGCGTTTGGGTGCATGACGCACGAGTGGCAAGATCTGTTGCTTGGCTGCGACTTCGCGGACCTCGCGGCCGGCGCGGGCGTTCCAGTCCGTGGGAACACCCGAGATGCGGTCCTCTCCTGTCGTCTTGCCGAGCGTTCAGGGACGAAGTCGAGAAGTGAGTGTACTGTTCTTCGGCGGGTAAATCCAATGGATTCCTCCGGAAGGCGACGCTCTTGCCAGAACCGGGACGGACTGGCATGCTGAATAATGGTGACGCACGCCGCGCAGACGGCGAGGAGGGGCACGATGGAACACGGCGGTCAGGGCACGAACTGGCTCGCGCCTCGGTTTTCGGGCAAGTCGTTCTGTTTCACGGGAAAATCGGAAAAAGGAGTCGAGTACCTGGCCAAACAGGTGCTGCCCCGCGTCGGAGCATCCATCCGGGAAGAGGTCACCACCGACCTGGACTATTTGATCGTCGGGAAGGTGCGAGGCACCTCCGCCGCCGAGAAGACGGTCGCCAAACTCGCGAAGCAGGGCGCCCGGATCGAGGTTCTAAACGAGGCGACCCTGATCCAGTTGATGCTGCCGACACGGGAGGAAGCCCTCGCCCTGATCCGACAATGCGACGAAGCAACCGTCCAGGATTTCAACCGAATCCTGGGAACGTACCGGTACTTCGGAGCAGCCTTCGATCTGTCCGGCGTGGATCTGCGTGAGGCGACGATCAAGGGGATCGACCTCCAAGGGGCTTGTCTGGATGGCGCTGATCTGTCCCGATCCAAACTGACCCAGGTCCAATTCGGGAAGGTGGCGAACCTCACGTTCGACGACGCGACCTTGAGTCAATGCCGGCTGGAGATCGCGGGGCCGTGCCGCTTCCGGAACACCCGGTTCGACAACGTCGGTCTCGGAGGCAAGTTCGAGGACGCCGACTTCTCCGGCGCGCGTTTTGTGTCCCCCCAATGCTTCCTCAGAGCCGCCAAGGGTCGATTCGCGGGCGCGAGCTTCGCGGGATGCAGACTCGGTGGGTCGGACCTGAGAGAGGCCGATTTGACCGACGCCGACCTCTCCGGCTGCGAGCTCCTCAACGCCCAGCTCGGACGTGCGAAACTGGTCCGCGCGAGGCTGACCGGGGCATCCTTGGTCCAGATCCAGGCATCCGGAGCGGATCTGAGCGGAGCCGACTTGAAAGGCGCCGACCTCCTGGGAGCCCATCTCGACGGGGCACGAATCGACGACGCCGACTTCTCCGGCGCGCGTGTCGAGTGCGTCAACTGGAGCAACGTGGACACGAGCCGCGGCAGGAACATCGCGGCCGCGGCCGATTGCGGCCCCCACCTCCTGGCCTACGACCAGGCCGCGACGAAAGCCCGCCCGCAACTCACCTTCGTCCTGGAGGCGGATGGGATCCAAGTGTCCGTCAGAGTCACATCATCCACCTTCGACTGGACCTCCCCGAAACAGTCGTTCTACTACCGGACAGAAGCCTATTCACGAGCCCTGGCGACCATCGGGCAGAGATGGAGGCACGCGACGCTCCGGATGGACTCTCTGGCCCAACACCCCTACTCCTCGATCCAGCCGATCGAACCGGAACTCGGAATCCTGGCGGTGAAGGCCTTATGCGAGGCCTTCCATCTCCCGATCCCCGACGATACGACGATCGCACTCCTGACCGCGCCTCCGGAAGAGTTCCGGGCCCGGCTTCTGGACGAGCTGCGATCAGGCGCCCCCGGGGTCGATCGCTGGAACCGGAGATCCCGCGCTGAACTGGCTCGGGCCGGTCACTTCAACGGAGCGCGCCTCGCGGGAGCGGACCTGACCGGCGTCACACTCGACCAGATCCAGTTCCAGGAAGCGGTGTTCGACGAGGCACGGCTTGGGGACGCCCGCTTCAACGGCACCGATCTCACGGGAGCCTCGTTCCGCGGCGCGCACCTCGAACGAGCCTTGCTGGTCTCGATCAAGGCCGGCCAATCTCGTTTCGACCGCGCCTCCCTCGTGAAGGCCTCACTCAAGGAGGCGGTGCTGTCGGGCGCGAGCTTCGAGTCCGCCGATCTCGCGGGTGTGTGCGGGTGGAGGGCGGACCTCCACAAGGCGAACCTCACGGGCGCGAACCTCACGGGCGCGGACCTCTCGTTCTCCGATCTCCGAGGCTGTGTCCTGACCGCGGCGCGGCTCGATCAGGCCGTACTGAAAGACGCGAAGTACGACGCGCACACAGTCTTCCCGGAAGGATGGAAGCCTCCCATCGAGATGCAGTGGGCGGGATCCGGAGCCAACCCGTTCTTCGACACGAGCCCGGCCGCCGCGACCTTGACCCGTGTCGACTTCGACACGTTCATCGCGCGCGCCCGAAAGAACACCCAACCGATCGCCCTCTACAACGCCTTCAAAATGCTCAAGTCCGACCGATTCCAGCTCTACAGCGACGTCGGCGAACAAGAGGTCGTCGGCGTGGTCCGCAGCCAGTCCGACCGGGAGCTGGTCTATTCCTGCCGACTGACGAACGAGGGGGCGTTCTCGTGCTGCACGCAGAATCTCAAGGCCTGCGGAGGTCTTCGAGGTAAGCTCTGCAAGCACATCCTGGTGATGGTGATCGGGCTCACCAAAGCCGGTCGGTTGGCCGCCGAGGTCGCGGATCGGTGGATCGAGCACAGCCGACGACAGCGCCCCATCCTGGACAAGGACCGCATGAGCGAGACCTTTGTTCGATACAAGGGCGCTGAGGCCGGCGAGCTCGACTGGAGGCCGACCGAAACGGTGCCCGAGGACTATCTGACGCTGTAAGTCCTGGTCCGGACCCAGGTCCGGATCTCTCCGAGACCGAGACACAGCCCGGGGTGAAGATCGTGACCGAGCACGAGGAGATTCTCGACGTGGTCGAGCGCCTCCAGGACGCGCTGGAGCTCGTGGCCTGCCGCGGGCTCCGGGTTGCCGGACCCGCGGAACTGGACCGACTCTCATCGCTTCGGGACGAACTCGAGGAGCTCGGCGCGGCGCACCTCTCGTCCTTGCTGGTCCGCCTTCTTCGCTCGGTCCGGGAGGGACTCCGTCAGTCCGCGGAGGATCTTCTTCGCCTGCAGGCGGCTCTCAGGGTGTTCGAGCGGCTGCTCTGCAGAGAAGCGGCGGCGGATCGTCTGCTCGCGCTGGCGGCCGACGCTCCGGAACAACCCTCGATCGAGGATGCGGGGACGGTCGTGGCCCGGGGGCGTGACAACCGATGAGGCCGAACGAGCCCGACCGATCGAAGCTGATTCCCCTACTGGAGTCGGTGTCGAGCTGCGTGGAGGCGTTGCTCCTGGGAGGTCTCACGACCGCCTCGGAAAGCTCGCGCCAGACGCTGGAAAGGGCCTTTCAGGAGGCGGCCCGTACCCGTCTGCTCCGGCTCGGAGTTTGCCTGAGAACGGCCGCCGAGGAACTGGGGCGTTTCGTCCGGGGCCAACCCGACTTTTCGTCTCGAAGGCTCCTCTCATGCCTGACCCGGGCCTGGCTGCTCTCGCGCGCGTTGGCCAAGGCGTTACGAACCGGTGACACCTCCGGCTTCGACCGGTTTTCGTGGACCGTCGCCGAAGACCGATGCGCCCGCCTCGAGGTCGTTGCTCTCGGCGTGATTCCAAGACTGGTGGCGGGCTCTCACTGCGCGTTCGAGTTCCGGCTGCGCGTCTTGGCGTCGACCCGGAATGAGCTCGCCGCCGGGCAACCCGTGGTCTGGTCGTGCGTCGTGCCGTTCAAAGCCGCGGGTGAGATCCCGGTGGAACCGTTCCTGTTCCTGCCGCAAAAGCAGGGGTTCACTCCGTCGATCTTCCTGGAGAGAGGTCGCGTCATCCTGGAAAACTGCTCCACCGGTCAGACGCCTTCCGGAATTCCCAGGGTCGTGATCGGGGACGACACCAAGGTCTCGAAAGGGCCGCTCTTCGACGACTGGCGCTCTCTCGTCCGATGGGATCCACGAGCCGCACTCTCGCGCCTCGCGGAACGACCGCCCTCCCCTCTGGATCTGGAGATCGATCCTCAGGAGGAGGTCGTCCTGGAAGATTGGTCGATCGAGCCGCCCCGGTCCATCGGCAAGGGACTCGTGGCGTACCCCGTCGGGTTTCGCGGTCAGACCATCGAGGCTCTGGTTCCGCCGGGTCCCCTGACGGAAACGCTGAAGCGCTCGCTCGAGGAGCTCGAGAAACAGAAAACGCGACCCGCCCTGTATGGATTTCTGCACTACGAACGGTGCCGACTGGCGATCCATCCGGTCGCCGCCATCGACCGGGATGGCCCGACGCAACTTCTGCTCGACCCGGCCAGGCTCGACCGGAAACTGCTCGTGAAGGCTTTTACGTTTTAGACAAGAGGAGACATCGATGGACACGCCGCGAACAGATCCTGTGACTCCGGAGCCGACGGTTCAGCGCCAGCCCGCGGAGGTGCGTCACGCGGACCAACTGGAGGCGCTCCGCCAAAACGACGAGGTTCCCCGTCCGAGGTCGTGGCAGCTGTCGCCCAGGGCGGTCCTCGACTTCATCGTCGGAGGGAAGACCCTCCCGGCAACCCTCCGGGGACAAAGCGGGCAGGTCCGAATCACCCGAAAATTCTTCGGGGATGATGGTCTGGTCGAACGCTCCATCGTGACACTGGCCTCTGAGAGGGCGCTCCTGCTCGTGGGGGAGCCGGGGTGCGGCAAGAGCTGGCTGTCCGAGCACCTGGCGGCCGCGATCAGCGGCTCGTCCACTCTCACCATCCAGGGCACGGCCGGCACGACCGAAGAACACATCAAGTATTCGTGGAACATCGCCCGGGTCATCGCCGAGGGCCCACGGCCGGACAATCTCATCCCCTCTCCGACCATGGTTGCGATGCGGCGGGGCGGACTCCTGCGCTTCGAGGAGCTCACTCGCTGTCTTTCGGACGTCCAGGACGCGCTGGTCTCCATCCTCTCGGACAAGGCCATCGCGGTGCCCGAGCTCCCGGAAGCGAACATGGTCTGGGCCCTGGCCGGATTCAACGTGATCGCGACCGCGAACACACGTGATCAGGGGGTCAACGAACTGTCCGCCGCACTCAAGAGACGGTTCAACTTCGTTCATATTCCGATCGTGGCCGACTTCAAGACCGAGCTCGAAATCGTACGGCAGCGTTTCCAGGAGCTGATCGAGCTCCACGAAACCGCGGTCCGAATGCCCCCGGACGTCCTCGAGCTGGTCACGACAGTGTTCCGTGAGATGCGACTGGGACGCACCTCCGACGGCGTGAACGTGAACCGTCCGAAGTCGACCGTTTCCACGGCGGAAACGATCGCCACGGCTTTGGATGCGGCTCTTCACGCCCGGTTCTTCGGCTCCGGGGAGGTCACGGCCGCGCACGTGGCCCGGAACCTGGTGGGCTCGATCGTGCAGGAAGACCCCGCGAACAGCTCCCAGCTCAAGGAATACGCAACGCTGGTCGCCAAAAGACGGGCCGTGCACGAACGGGTCTGGGCCGAGTTCCATGATGCCCTCGTGGAGGCTCTCTCGTGAACGAAGGCCCCATGGTCGACGAGTTCGGGCCGGCGATCGAGAGATCCCGACTCGACGTCGACGTGGTCCGCGCCGGGTGCGAGAAGGCGCTCCACAGGCCCCTCTTCTGGTTCCCCGTCCGGCACCACTCTCCGGCGTGCGCCCGTCATCTCGAACTCGTCCTCAAGAAGCGCAAGCCTCGTCTGGTCTTCGTGGAAGGCCCGTCAGAGGCCAGCGATCTGATCCCTCACATCGTCGATCCGAAGACCCGGCCGCCGGTGGCGATCTACTCCGCCTTCCGCAAGGAGCCATCCCCCGGTGCCAACTCCGGAGAGCTCGAACCGGGAAGCCCCGACGCCTCCCGGTCCGCGTGCTTTTTCCCGCTCCTTCCTTACTCCCCGGAGTACGTGGCCATGGAAGCGGCGCGCCGGCTCGACGCGGAGATCCGCTTCATCGACCTTCCCCACTTCGCCTCGACGCGTGACCAACCCGCGATCGCGTCGGTCCGCACGGTCGAGAGGGAGTCCGATCGGCTGATCACAGAGAGCTCGTTCTTCCAGGAGCTGACGCGAGCCTCCGGATACCGCTCGTGGGACGAAGCGTGGGACAGCCTCTTCGAGCTGCGCGAGTTCTCCGGACCCGAGGAGTTCCGACGAGAGCTCGCTTTTTTCTGCGCGGCGGCCCGGGCCACCGCCTCAGCGCACAGCCTCGAGCAGGACGGCACCCTGGAACGGGAACGTTACATGACACGGGCCATCCGAAGCGCACTCGAGGAGGCAAGAGTCGCTCCCGGCGACGCGATCGTCATCTGCGGAGGGTTCCATCTGTTCCTCGACGAAACCGACCAGACCCCTCCCCCCGACATCCCGTCCGGTTCTCTCTACACGACGCTGGTGCCCTTCTCGTACGCGCGGGTATCGGCGCTGTCCGGGTACGCGGCCGGAAACCGGGCTCCACGGTTCTACGAGCGCCTCTGGGAGGCTGCTCGAGGCCGCGGGATGAGCGATGTGGCGACCACGCACGCGATCGAAGTCGTCCGCGAGGCGCGACGGCGAGGCGAACCTCTCTCCTCGGCCGACGCGATCGCCACGGCCCAAACGGCCGGCCTCCTCGCCGGACTGAGACGGCGCGCCGGAGTTGGGCTCGACGACCTGGACGACGCTCTGGTCACCTGCTGCTGCAAGGGAGACCCATCCCGGACCGGCCACCGGCTCCTCCAGGCCATGGCCACGGTGGCGTGCGGCTCCCGGCTGGGCAAGGTCACCCGGGCGGTCCGGCAGCTCCCGCTCGTCGAAGACTTCCACGTCCAACTGAAAGAGCTCGATCTGGAGAAACTCATCGAACGAGACACGACGGTCGACTTGACCCTCGACCTACGGACAACGTCCGACGGCCGCCGATCCGCATTCCTCCACCGCCTCGCGTTGCTCGACGTTCCGGTGGGCCACCGGATCGACGGTCCCGCGATTTCGTCGAGACTGTTCCAGGAGAGCTGGTCTTGTCGCTGGAGTCCGGGGATCACCGCCGGCTTGATCGAAAAGAGCCCGTACGGGGACACTGTCGAGAGGGCGGCACTGGCCCTGCTCAACGAGAAGATCCGTCTGGCGACCTCCCAATCCGACGTGGTGTGCGGGTGGCTCGTCGAAGCTCAGAACCTGGACCTGCCCGCCCCGATCGAGAGCTTGGCCGTGGCCTGTCGCAATGCCATCGACGCCGACGATCGCTTCCATCCTCTCACGCGGGCTCTCTTGCGCCTCCTCGATCTCCGTCAGCGATTGGCCATCCTCGGGCGAGCCGACCCATTCGCGCTCGACTTGATGCTCCGTTGTTTCGACCGGGCGTGTCTTGCGATCAGCGGAGTGGTGGCAGCGCCGTCGGAAGAGCACGAAGAGGTCCTGGAGGGTCTCCTGGTTCTGGCCGGGACGAGCACTCGGGAGGATCACCCGGGACTGGACCGCAAGCTCTTCACGGATCAAATCCGCCGCGCCATCGATACCACGAAGATCCATTTTCTTCGGGGCGTGTTCTTGGGGGTTTTGACCGAACTCCGGAGAGCGACCGTGGCTGAGCTGGCCAGCGAGCTCGAAAAGTACGCTCTGTCCCCTCCGGATCTCATGGTGCGGGTCGGCGAGTTCCTCGATGGAGTGATGGCAGCATCCCGCGCGTCGATCCTCCTGGAGGCCGATGTCCTGGTGGGAGCGATCGACCGGCTCCTGCACGCAGCGGATCCTGACGCGTTTCTCACGATGCTTCCGCGACTGCGGGCGGCGTTCGAGCGTCTGGCAGAAGGCTCCCGACGAGAGTTCGCCTCTTGCGTGGCCACGCGATACGGGCTGGCCAGTCCCCGGATCCTGAAGCGACCGCTCCGGACGACGAACGTTCTGGCGGCCGTGCTGGACGAGCGGACCGCCGCGATCATGAAAGAGTGGGAGGACTGATGCGTGGCTGACGAGACAGAAACCGCAAGGATCACATCAACGACACCCGACAGAGTGATGATCGGCCGGTGGCGTCTGGTCCTGGGTCGGATCGCCGAAGAACGCGGCCTGGACTGTCCCGCAGATGAGCGACTCCGGATCGTGTCGAGCCTCCTCGACCACCTCTTCGGGGCCCAGGCGAACGAGTCCTCGAATGTCCCATCCGGTTCGGCCCCGGGCACGCCCGCGACCCCGGGACGACCCAAGGCCTCGGGAAAGCGCGGCGCGGCGCGCACCCGCTCCGGCTCTGCCCAAGCCTCCCGCTCCGCATCGGACGGCGACTCGGACCGTTCGCGGGAGGGAGGGTCGGGACCTCCGACCTGGACGGTGCCCCGCTGGGTCGAGGCCGTCCGGGAGCTATTCCCGGTCGAGGCCAAGGAGGTCATGGAGAAGGAGTACGTGAAGCGACACGGCATCGCGGGATTGCTGCGAGAGCCAAGGCTCCTGGAGCGGGTCGAGCCGAACGTGGAGCTCGTCAAGATTCTGATAACGCACAAGACGCTGCTCAACGAACAGACCAGGCCGGTGGCTCGAGCGCTGATCGACCGGGTGGTCCAGCAGATCAAGACCAGGCTGCGGCTGGCCGTGGAGCCGGCTCTCGTGGGCGCGTTGCGTCACGATCGACACAGCCCCCGCAAGGTCTTCCGGAACCTGGATCTGACGCGGACCGTCCACCGCAACCTGAAGAACTACGACGTACCCAGCGGCCGGCTTCTGGTGGAGCGGCTGTACTTCTACGCGGCCGAGAGGAAAAAACGACCGTGGCACGTGATCGTGCTGGTCGACCAGTCCGGATCCATGCTCGAGTCCGCGGTCTTCTCCGCGATCATGGCCTCTATCTTCGCCGGGATCCCCGCGGTGAGAACGTCGCTCGTTCTGTTCAGCACCGAGGTGCTCGATCTCTCCGACCAGGTGGGAGAGCCTGTCGACGTGCTGTTGTCGGTCCAGCTCGGCGGAGGCACTCATATCGGGAAGGCGATGCGGTACGCGGAGCAGCTGATCCGGGAGCCGCAGCGCACGATCGTGGTCCTGATCTCCGACTTTCACGAGGGCGGAGACCCCGACGAGCTCTTGCGTCAGACCGAGCTCATGGCCGAGGCCGGAGTGCGGATGATCGGACTGGGCGCCCTCAGCTACGAGGGCTGTCCGGCGTACAGCCACCGGATGGCGATCGCGCTGCGGAGGGTGGGCCTGGACGTTCTCGTATGCACCCCGGAGCAGCTCGCGGATTGCCTGGCCCGTATCATCCGGGGGTGAGACGGCCCGCGGATTCGAGCGAGACTTCGTTCGAACATTCGGAGCCCC
>Ga0074195_1002669_pt1 | contig 19042 bp, 38 predicted proteins | sample EPASupsiteHSE623_FD_64525 | JGI IMG/M metagenome (GOLD analysis project Ga0074195, IMG submission 64525) | Bioremediated contaminated groundwater from EPA Superfund site, New Mexico - Sample HSE6-23 | ecosystem: Environmental > Aquatic > Deep subsurface > Groundwater > Contaminated ...
CATGTAGGTCGCGGCGGTGTCGGCAGTGACGGCGGTGGTCAGGGTGATGGTTCCCGAAACCGGGGTGACGGCGGTGATGATGTTGTCCAGACCATTCGTGATATTGACACCCGTGGCGTAGGTCACGACATCAACAATCATCCCCGGATACAAGAAGTTCCAAATCCAGTGACCGGAATCCAGGTTGTTCCCGTCCTTGTCCTGAAGATAGACGGTGGTGGACGAACTGGCATTGTAGGCATACGACAGGAAGCCAGTGCCGTCATTCACGACGCAGCGAAGCAGGTTGTTCTTGAAGGAATCAACGAACTCCGAGGTCGCGTCATTCAGTGTCTCGCCGGTAATCTTCTCGAACTCCTTGTCCAGCGCCCGCTTCTGCTTACCGGAGAGGGCCAGACGAGAGGTTAGGGTTTTGTTAAGAATTGCGGACGAATCCACCACGGCGGGCTTGCCGGAGTTGGCCGACGTAATGAAAGCATCAGCCTCACCAATCGCCATCGTCTGGTGGGTATTGCCCATGTGGAGCTTCACGATGTCCGTCTGGCCGATGCCCTGATTCCGCATCAGCTTCTTGTAGAACATCGAGAGAACGGGGTCTGTCTTGACGGCCTGATAGAACGACTTTTTCTGAATCAACCAGTGATGGAGCATGGTTGAACAGTCAGCCGTACTACCATAGGTCGTGGTACTGTAATTAATAGGCATGGTGTATTCCTTTGGTTAGTTTGCCGGGACTCCCCTTCGCGCCAAATCCTTCACCCGCGCCAGAATCTCATCTTCCGAGTCCGTGGGCGGGCCGGAAGGCAGCACTCCGGGTGTCACGATTTTTGCTTGCTTGGGTTCAACCACCTTCTTGACCGTTTCTTTCGCGGTCTCCTTGGCGGCTTTATCGAGCGAGGAAAAGAACCCAATTATCTTCTCCTTGGCCTCGTCCACATCCATCCCCGACGAAACATATCCAGCCATAAACGCTGCGGCATCGTCCTCATCCATCTTGCCATTTGACGCAGCAACGAGTTCCTTTTCGGCCGCCCTCATCGCCTTTTCCATCTCACGCTTCGTGAGAACCTCGTCCAGCTTGTCCTCGGTCAATACCTTGGCTTGCTGTTCACGAAAGAGGGCTTCCTGCTTGGCTTGGTTAAGTTCGGCTCTTGCCTCATCCAGAGAAAGTTTCCCCGCATCCACAAGCCTTGAAAGGCGACCCTCTAACAGTGTTAGGTCGGGTTCGGATTTGACGGGTTTCTCCGCGAGGCGGGACAATGCGGAATCAAGTTTCGCCTGCTTCTCCTTGAGCGCCATATTCTCTTGGTTCCACTTCTTGTACCCAAACTTGCCCTTGGTCTTCATCCATTCAAGGGTTTCCGGGTCAACTTCGTTCAACCAAGAGGTGTCGGGTGGGGTCGGCTCGGTGGCAACCACTTCTTTGGGTTGCTCGGTCTGACCCTCCGGGGCCGGAGTCGCATCAACTTGAGTGAGTTCGTCTGCCATTTTTCTATCTCCCTTTGCCTTGGGTCGCGTCCCTCATTTGGTCGGGACTCTCCTCGGCGTTAGACATCCACCAGTTCTCCTGAATAGAGTTTGATATACTTTTTGCCAAAAATCTTTTCCATGTTTTCCTTGTAAACCCTCTCATCCCCCCAACGGATGTTATCCCCCTTCCCCGCGCCACATGAATTACCGCAGAACTTCACGGGGTCTGATGCGGCCTCGCCGTACAACTTGGGTTTCGGCGGTTTGCCGCTTCCGAGTTCGTGGACGATGTTCATTTTCGCGGACGGCCCCGCCCCTTGTGTCTATGTTCAATCGGGGGCGTTTCGGGTTCAACCGGAATCTCAATCGGCGGGGCAATCTCAACCGGAGGCGGAATCTCTACCGGAGGAGTCTCAACCTCAATCGGCTGATGCCCTTTCCCCGGACACAGGTGATGATAGTCTTTATTGTAGCACCACATCCCCACGGGAAAGAACTTTTTGCAGAAACCTCCCGCGATTACCAAGGGGTCATTTCTACCAAGGGCGAACTGCTCCGCCTGTTTGGAGTGGTAGTAGAGATGTTTACACTTCATATTTCCTCTTAAATCGGTTGCGGTTGCGGTTCCTGCGTCGGCTCTCCGGGTGTCGGTTGGTTCTGCATCTGAAGCTGCTGTCTGCCCACTTCCTGCGCCATTGCTTTCTGCTGAAGCTCCTGTTGCTCAATCAGGTTAAACGCCTTTAGATTCTTCGCGTGTTCCTTGTAATGGAAAATAAGGCGTTCTTGAATTTCCTTGTCATACGAAAGGAACCTTACCGACTGAATCTCCCCAAGGTCGGTGAGCATATGGATGCGGTGCGCGTCCTCATTCAGCGGGCGCGGTACGTCATGCCCGGAAGTCATCTGCGCGAGTTCCCACTTGGCCTTGATTAGTGACGGGTGAACCTCCTGCTCAAGTAGCCCCATCTCCTCCAAGTCCATCGCCTCCAAAATCTTGTTCAACCCGATCATCTCGGCTTGTTCGGGGGGGATTTGACCGAGTTTGGCGAAGAGATCAACCACCGTATTAATCAGGTCAATCCTCGCCTTTTTCGTAACAGGTTTGTTAATCTTGGAGACGATGATGTAGTCAAAGTCATCACCAAAGATTTCCTGATGGAACTCAAGGACTGAATACTTGTCCTTTTCGGGAACGATGAATTTTTGTCCCTGATAGTATTCAGTGGTCGCCGCCCCGATTAAAAGCTCGTACAGTTCAAACCACGCCGCCTGTTGCGCCTCTTGAAGCGGGAGTAAGTCTCTTTGGTCAACCGTCCACTGTGCTTGGAAGGACTCACCCGAAACCGTCTTGGGCATCTCCCTCAACCCCGAACTCATGTTGAGGGCGTTGTTCAACTGTCCGTCCATGAGTTGCATCATCTGGGGGTCAATCCTGCCGCCGAACTCCGGGTGAACTGTCGGCATCTGCGGGTTTTGTCCCACGGGAAGTCTGTAGAACAGGAACGACCCCGGCAGGGGGTAGTCTACCGTATCATACCAGTTGGTCAAATCATGCGAGAACAGCGTCCCCTCTTGGGCAAAAATCGGCGGTTGGGACTGATACGCAAGACCAGCCATCGCAGCATTCCCCGCCCTATCCCAAGCCCTTTGTGCGCCCTCGGCTTTCTGGATGTCGGAAAGCGGGATCGGCCCATTAGTCTTGTTCATTGAGAATGGGAACCACACCATCGGCATCAAGCCAGAACGGGTCTTATGGTGCTTCCACGGGAGTTCCTTGGACTCGTCTATGATTTCACAGACCCGTCCAGAGGTATCAAGCGTGGTGGCTCCGATGGAAATAGCGGTAACGATAGCCCCGGAGGGATAGTCGTAGCAGGGGTTGATGAACCGCTGGTAGACCTCAAGCAATCTCTGATTCCCGGTCAGGGTTCCGAACCTCGGCTTGGGGAATCCTGCGGCCCCAAGGTACTCGTCCACTCCGTCCATCGGCGGGTCGGCTTGCTCGTCACCGATTTTCTCCGCAACGTCAAGGATTTTACTCTTTGAGTCGGGGAACATCGTGATTAAATCACCGACCGACTTCACGCATCTCACCGTGACCGAAACCGTATCCCTTAACGAACGTGAGATTTTGCCCTGCACCGAAACGTCAAAGATGGTAAGAACTCGCAAGTCCATCAGGACTTCGGGGCGCTCACGAATCGTCACCCCCAGCTCTTCGGGGGTGAAATCTTTTCCACCGCAGACCAGAGTGCCGTCGGTATTGACCTCAACCTGCGCCTCTACGTCTCCGGCCTTGTGGAACAGATACGGTTCCCCGTCTTTGTAGGGAACTCTGATAGTCCCTATCCTGCGGGGGTACATCTGGACGTAACACGCCCCGCCGGGATAACCGTTGGGTAGCATATCGAACGAAAGAAACCTCTTGGCATTCCATACCTTTTCCCGGTGGAACTCCACGAACTTTTCCGCGATATCCGCATTCTCTGATTTTACGGGAGAGGAAGAAGTGGGGACGATACCAACTCCGGGGATGGCCTCCATCAGCGATGGGGCCAACTGGCGCATCGCGGCCTCTATCCGGTCAAAGGAATAGTTGGTCTGTGACCGGGCCTTTAAGTCGGAGGCCTTGTAGACATCATCAAGGACTTGCTCGTTGCGGATTTTGTTATGGTCGCCGCACAGAAAAGCGTAGTTTACTTGCGCTTGAGCGAGAACTTTTGAGAACGTCTTTTGGAAATTGTCGTGGTCTCCGACAATCGCGTTCGCTAATTTAGTGGTTTCATCACTCATACGGGAACCGCCTTATCGTCGCTTGGTTGCCGCTTGATTTCATGCTTCTGTAACTTGGGGGGCAGAATAACCTTGTACCCCAAGATCCGGTCAAGCAGTGCGCGTCTCTCTCTTTGGTTCTCCCACTCCCTCCACGCGCAGAACAGGACTAATACGATGCTTACATAAATCATATCGGCACAATCGTTGATTGTGAACCCTTTGCCAGTCTTTTTCTCATCGCCATCCAGAGCCTTTTGAACTCTTTGGCCTCATGGGAGAAGATTGAATTTCCGTCTATCTCCGGTTTCTTGTTTGATGGAACCCAGTTGTGCATCCTGACGATGAAAAGAGTAGAGTCTAATGCGTGGTCTTCCTGGTGGTCTAAAATATCCTCCGGGTTGTCCTCGTCAATGATTAACTGCGGAACAGTTCTCCACCAGTGGGAACACCGATTGTGAACCATTATCCCCGGATACTGCGCCTGTAGTCTTTCGTGGAGAAGAACCATCCCCTGTTTTCTGGACTCCCTCGGAGTAGTGACCTTGACCGGATTCAACCCGACATCGTAGAAAGCGTCCGCGTATGCCTTCCCCCCGCCCCTTGATGCGTCAAACCAATCCGGCCCGACGTAGAACGCCATTACTCTTTCGTCCCCGACGAACTCCTTAGCCTTCTTGGCGACCTCGGATGGAACTTCACCCGTACCGGTATTTTTCTTCCCGCCCCAGCCGTAGATTTCGTGGAACATCCACAGCCTATCGTCCGGGTCAATCCGCCAGAAGTTTATAGAGTAGGGTCTGGCCGAACCCCAGTCACCAGTGATGTAAAGCGGCCAGTCCTTCTTCTGGGAAATCTTGTCATCATCAAACGAGTGCTTGTCGCGGTTCAACTCGTAGAACATCTGCCCCGCGAACACATCCCAGTCACCCAGAAGCCAAGCTCTCATCAGGTGGTCGGGTAACGCCCTTAACAAACCGATGTAGTCTTCTTGGTTGTAGGGATTGTCAAAAACAGTTCCGGGGATGAAGATTCTCCATCGTCCAGAAACCGAGTCCCGATATGGTCTATTAAACGCCTTGTCTACGAATCTTTCCTTGACCCACTTATGACCTCTCCCGCCGGGGTTGGTTGACCCCATTACCTGTGGTTTAAGGAAGTCCTGATACTCCGTGGAAACACGACAGGAAGAAATGACTTTAAGGTATGAATCCTCTTCTTCTACCTGTGTAAGCTCTTCAAAGAGGATTTTCTGGTATTCGTGGCCCAGATACTTTTCGTAGGCGTTGGAGTCTTTCAGGTGTCCAATCGCGCCAACCCCTCCGCCGGGGAATTTTAAGACAGCGGGTTTTCCAGTGATCTCCACCGCCCCGCCCCAAAACCCCTTGGCTCTTAATAGCCAGTTGTTGAGGTCTTCGGCGTTCTTCCTTAAAATCAAGCAACGGTATTTCGGATGAAAGAAATAATCTGGTTCGGTTAACCATCCGAAGCCAAGCTCGGTCTTCCCGGCTCCTCTCGCGCCACCGGTGAGAATCTCAAATTCAGACCGTTCAAGACACTTGACTTGCCACGGGTTCGGCGTCCATATCTGTTCAGACACCCTTTCTATCCTCTAAGTCCATCACCAATCGCTCAACAGCGTCCTTGGTAGACGCTTCGGGCTGGGCGCATGGTGCGCCAATGTCAACTTTTCTTGGGAGATACACAACAACAACCTGTGGGCCGGTATCCTCTTGGGCTTTTGTCTCCGCCTTATTCCATGAGTCAAAAAACTTGGGCGGGTTTTTATCCCGCACTTCCCGCAAAAGTTCTTTCGCCTTTTTGGGGTCTTCGTTAAAAACCTCACGATACAGCGGTAGCAGCCTTGCCGAATCACGCACCCCGGCCTTACGGTTGTGCGGCCCCATAAAGCCTTTCTTGCGATTCGCAAGACCACGCTTTCTACGGTCGTCCCAGCACTCCCGGCACAGGACACGGGCGTACATTTTTTCAGGCGTTTTCCCGCATATTTTACAAGGCTTTATTTCCCAACTCATTTGCGGATTTTACACCAGATGAAGTGGTTTGTCAACAGATAATTATCTTTTTTTATAACCTTTTATTATCCTTTTGTGCAATTTGCCCATCCCACCTAAACCATGTCTGGGTCGCGGTGAACCCGATTGGGACAACTATAATATAAATCATAGCTTTAGGAACTCCTCGTATTGAATGGGTAGTTCCTCAAGGTTCTCTATCTTGGAAAGAATCTTCTCGTTGAAGTCTTTTCCGAAGACGTGCTTGCATTTGTCGCTTATTTCTGAATAGTGGGGGACGGAGAGCATTTTTCTCCAGATAGAAATAAGGCTTTCGTTCCTTACGTTTCCGAAAGCGATTTGGACGTGCGGACATTGGATGACATCACCATAAGCAGTTATGTGGATTCTCTCTGGGCCGGGGCAACCCTGTTTAATCCTGAAATTAGAAACAGTATCGGCCCTGACATGACGATTCTTCAAGAGCTTTGAGTATCTATTGTAATCAAGTATCTTCATTCCACCCCTCCCCGCCGAAGAAACCGGGTTAATCAGCACAAACGCTTTCCCCTTGGCGAAGTCTATGATATTTTCTACGTCTTCCCATGTGTCTTCGGAGAGAACACAAGAGAGGCAGACGATCAACCCAAGGTCTCTTGCGTCATACATCGCGTTCATGGCTTTCCAGAAGTGACCCTTAGTCCCCCGGATCTCATCATTCTTCTTCTCGTCCAGACTCTCAATGGAAATCTGTAACGTATCCAGCCCCGCATTCTTCAGTCTGGCAAGTTTCTCCTTGGTACAATGAATAGAATTAGTCACAAGTGAAATTAGGTTCTTCTTCGGACTACACCCCTTGATAATCTCGCAAAGCTCGTCAATATCCCGCATCAACGGCTCGGCCCCGGTTAAGTTAATATGTATCGCCCCAAGTTTTTGAGCGTCTTGGAAAGTAGAGATAATCTCTTTGACGCTTAACTCTTCTCCCCCCCGGTAAATCTTCGTCGCGGAACACATCTTACACTGGAAAGAACACTTCGCGCTCACTCCGAAATCCACCGTCCTTAAAACCGGCATCCCGATGAAGGACTTGAAATACCCCATCGCCGCTCTCGGAACGACGAACGGTTTGGCCTTGGCGAATTTCAGATGCTCAACGAAACTCATACACTACCCTCTGATTAAGCCCAAGTTGAAATCTCTTATATCTCATTTTCATTCCAAGAGATTCCCCGATCCTTTTCAATCCCTCCTTGGTATAGTACCCAAAATGCTCCTCGATATTCTTCTTGTCCAAAAAGAACCACGATAAGAAAACAAGAAGCGGATGAATGAGTGGAGTCGGGGTGGTAATGACTATCCTTCCTTTTGGTTTAAGGCATGACCTTAAAAGAAGAAGGATCTCTACTGGTCTTTCAAGATGCTCCAAAACCGCAAGAAGAACTATGGTATCAAAACTCCCCCCGGAGAAAGCCCCGTTGGTAACGTGGTAGTCCTTGAGTTTCAGGTACTCCCCAAGTTCACCATAATTCCCCCCGAAGTCAAGGACTGACCCGGAAATCTCGCCCTTAACCTGCGAGAACCTTCTTTTCTGTAAAATCCCCTCCCAGAATCCAGATATCACTTGAATGCTCCGATAATGACGTTAATAACTTTACCAATAGTCTTGCTCACCATCCACCATTTCAAGCTCCCGTTCCACGGGGGGCGCATGAAATCAAGTGAATAGAGAAACTCGGTTAACTTCAGGTAAATATTCATTTTATCCTCTCCGCAATCCACGACAAGAACAATAACCCGCCCACCCACACCCCAAAAACAATGGCCGGAGATAAAATTATCACAACACAAATTATTATCGCCAGCGGCCAGTCCATATAATTACCCCCAACGGAAACTTAACTTCCCTCTTCTGCACACTCTTCGGCGGAAATACCCCGACTAACACCCACGCCGCCAAAAGCAAAGCAGCCCCCGCAATCGCCCAATAACCGAAATTAGAACAATATGCACGATCTCGTTCCATTTTAACCCCTCTACCTCATAGTGATATGAACCATCATACTTCTTGTCGCTTTTCATAACTCGTTAACACCCAAAGTTTTCATTGAGAAAATTTGTGAGACCCTATTCGTATTCCCACCCCGCCCCCGTCTCGGCCCACGGGGTACGCCACACACCACGCCACACGCACAGAACCAGGCCAAGGACGCATCAGAGCATACATTATAGGCTCTTTGCCATGCCATTGCCCACGATCTACCAGAATATAGAGGCATACGTGCCGGTAGGGGAGAGGCTATCATTATGCCATGCTTGTATAGCAATCTGGCAAGTTGACATAAGATTTATTTCGGGACAAGTGCAAGAATTGCACATTGCGGTGGTTCATTCTGGCCCAGTATACCATTATCCTTTTGTATAACGCTTTGCCTTGTCGTGTTGTCTTATTGTTTCACGTGCAACATTTGCACTTGTTTGTTGTAGAGATGCAATATTTGCACTTATGGATTTATTTGACTGTTTGCTTGTTTGGTGTATATATGTATGTATTCTCTACCTTGCATCTATCATGCCATATATTTATCATTTATTTGCCATTGACCCCTTGACAAAGTAGATTTGATATGGTATAATTGGGCAACAAATAAACAAGGGGGATTGACAATGGCTCGCAAATGCACTCTCGGCGGCTTTCGGGCGGCGGCGGAAAAGATGCAACTTGACAACGCCCGGAAAGAATTTGGATACTTTGGCGATCTAACCACGGAAGAGAATACCACAATACTAAAGGCCAGAATTGCCGGCTATGCCGAATTTTTCCCCTGCTGCGACGGTAAGCGCACATTGGCCGGCGCGGTTGCATACTTGGCTAACAACTAATCACTCTTAACTACTACGGGAGGGACGGGACATGAAACAGGATACAGAAAAGACAATCGTTGTCTTTCGCAAATTCAAAGAGGGCGACATCATTGCCCTATTCCCGGCGATACCAAATACCGAAAACACTTGCTTGTCATATCTACATATCGGGCAGCACGGCGGAGCGAATTATTCCCATTGCATCCGAGCGACAACCCCGGCAACCCCGGCAGAATATGACTCACTACGGCGAGAATTGGAACAAATCGGATACAGCCTGGAAATCCGCAAGCGGTATACCGAACACCACAACTAAAACCCACTAAATAGGGAGATATGGGACAATGGCACACTATTTCGTAGTCAAAATCACATCAACGGGCGCGCCGCTTTTTTCAAGCGAGTATCGCCGGTTTGATGACGATTCAAAATCCTTTGGCACGGTCGAAGAGGCGCGGGCGTATATCAAAGAACGGTATGCAAACGTCAAAAAGGACAAAATGTATCGGGACGGCCCGGACGGGAAAGCGATCGAAATAGGCTGGGTTTACCATTTCCGCAACAAAGATTATTCACATAACGGCGAATCATGGAACCAGCAGGACTGGGTCGAAATCCGTGAAGTAACGGAAAGCACGGTCGAAGTCTAACTAACCGGGCCTTATGGCCCGTAATGCAGCCATGCCGGTCGCAAGCCCGGAACCGTCAAACTGACGGGATGCAGAGCGGAACACTAAAAGGACGAGGCAACATGACAAAGCGCGACAGGAAAAACAAGCAACTGGCCGACCATTACGCGGCATTGGAACGGCTGGCAAAGTTTCAAGGGCGAGAAATCAGCGGCAAGAAGCTATCCCTAATCCTTTGGCGGCTGGAAAACTCCGTGAACCCGGCGGCAACGGCATATTGCAACGGCGAAATAGACGGGGACAAGTGGGAAGAAATCGCCAGCGAAGCGAAGGAAAGGGTTTATGAACTCTTGGGCGATATCCCCGGCTTTTTCATCAACGGCGATCCCCGCGGCTATTCCTTGAAAATTGATGCATCAATACATGACCCAATCTATGACTTGGGCCTTCACCGGGACTTTGGCGGCTATCTCATTCTTTCGCCAGAAATAACCGGCAACCAATAGGTGCCTTATGCCCGACTCCATAACCCTTTTGCTACTCTTTGCGATCTTCGCTTTTCTCTGGGGACTTCTAACCCACAAGCCCAAACGGTCTAACAAGTATTACAACTCTTCACATTGAAAGGGGATAAGATGGAACATAGCTACTTGGCGGCGATGATTGACTGCGATAAATCAAAAACAGCAATTATTGACTGCCAAACATTGCGGAAAACGCTGGCGCTGGGGAAAGCATTGGAAAACTTTAGCGATTGCACAATCTTTGCCGTTGACTATATCGGGGATATGGAGATCGCAGAGATTATCGGGCGCTATCAAAACGCCAAAGTTTACCAAATCCGCCGCGCCGGGAGAACCGCAGCCGTTGAAATCTACAAAATACTAACAGAGGGCAAGCCGTTCCCGCCGATTTTGCGGGTAAACAAACGAAACGAACTAATCCCGGCATAACCCACAACATTGAAGGGAGCGACCATGCTTGGGAGATATGATACGGCAGACTATAATCTCGCCTTTTGCAAAGAAGAGGCCAGGCGGTTGCGACAATCCGGCAAATACTCACGGGTGCGCGTCGTAAAAAAGCAACCAGACAGAGGGATAGAATATGGCGCAATTTATGTGGAGCGCCGCGAAACAACTCAACCCATTAACTGAAGGGGGCGACAATGAGCTATAAAACATCATTCTCCCAATTCACAGGACAGGTAAAACGCGCCCTTGAACGGCAAGGAATAAAACCCATCCCAACGGTGCGGGACGCCGGAAATAATTGCGTCTATTGCGGAGAATGTGGCCGCTGTCCGGGCGTACACGATCCCAACAATCCGAAAAAAATCTATTCCTTTGAAAACGGTCAACTTATCTCTTATAACCCATAACTGAAGGGGGGACTAACAATGGCACAACCAATTACCGGCCCGTGGTCAGTAGAGAAAACCGGCCCGGCGACCAGATATGTAATCATTGCGGGCGATTACAGGGTTGCCACAACGCTTGGCGATTGTGATGCCGTTGACCAGGCCAACGCCGCCCTTATCTCCGCCGCGCCCGAACTGCTGGAAGCGTTAAAGAACATCGTTAACTTCTGGCGGCACAATGATCCCAAAAATTTCGCCAGCGATGCCGCAACTGACGCAATCGCCGCAATCGCTAAGGCCGAGGGCAAATGTTAGAACTCAACGCGCTATACAAGTATCCGTCGGGCGGTACTGTCAAAGTCTTGTACCTCTCTGACGCATCCGCTACCGTCAAGTTTCAGGAAGCTCCCTTTACCGTGTTACAAATATCTACTGAATCAGCTATTGAAAGGATCAATCAATGAACCAGAAACTTATCGCCCGCAAAGCGCAATTAGAGCGCGAAATCCCAGCCCTTGAATTCTCTATGAATTCCATGTTTGATGCCGACAAGAAAAAGGCGCACCGGGAATTGGGACACATGAGGGGGATGCTGCGCGGGATCAATCACGAATTGCGAATGACCGCCAAGATAGACTTTAACAACATCAACGGAAAGGATTAACCCATGAAACCCCTTCGCAGATTCATCGCGGCGCTGGCAATAATTATCGTTACCGCATTTCTTTCCATCACCATCGGGCCGGTATTCCTCTTTGCGCTAATCGGCGGCGCTCTCGTTTTCATCATTGACTAAAAAGGAGCCACCATGAAACCCAAGAAGAACGGCGCGGTTGTGATCTACAAGGGCAAAAAGTATAGAGTCTATAACTGAAAGGAACACGAAAATGCATACACCTACACCGGTACGCTCAATCCCAGACTGCTGCGAAATATTTGACACCAACGGAGCGCAATATGCCAAAGCATACACTCCCGAAATCGCCGCCCACATCGTCAAGTGCGTTAACCTACATGATGAACTGGTGGCCTTTATAAAGCGATACACAATAGAAGCCGAGGCCAGCGGCGGTTGGGACAATGACGATGATTTGTTTACGCTTGGCATAAACATCGTCAAGAGGGCGGAGGCCCACAATGAAGATTGACAAGGCATACTGCCAAGAGCTTTCAACCCGCCCGTCTGCCGCAATCGCGGTACTGGAAGCCTACGATGACGCGGACGAGATAGTCAAGGCAAAGGGCAGGGCTTACGCTGTGGTACTGTTAAGGCACAGACTCCATAACGCCTTTAACGCTTACGGGGTCGAGTGGCCCTGGGGCAAACCCGGCAGAAAGCTAACCCAAACGTAAAGGAGATAGGGCAATGGCAAAGGGATTCTGTAAACACTGCACGGCAACAATCATGCGCCGGATAAAATACCTTGAACGCCTGGATAAATCAGAACCCGACAAGGAGCGAGAACATACAATAGAGCAGTTAAAATATCTACTTATCTGCGCGGGGGATAATTTATGGAACTAATCAAACTCATCCTGCTGATTAGCACCCCTTACATCATCGCGTTTTTAGTCTGTCTTGTAAGAGAGCTAATCAGCTACCATAAGAGGCCGCCGCAATAGCGGCCTTTTTAATATCTCCCCTCTCTATGCGCCCGGCCCAGCTTGTCCTTAATCGCAAACATTACATCCTTCATATTCGCATGATTCTCCCGCGCCTTGCGAACGGCGATAGTGGCTTCATGCAACTTGGCCTTGTGCTGAATATCCTCACGCCGCAGTTGATCTAAATTCTCCCCAGCGATAAACCGATTATCAGCAGCTTCGCCCAATGCCTTTTGTATCTCGTCCAACGCCGCCTCTAATTCGGGGACGGTGGTTAATTCAGCAAAGTCTTTCATTCGGGCAATTCCTCTACAAATTCCCATTCAGACACACCGGTATATGAAATGTTGCAACTGCCCGTGGGCCCAAAATTACGCCATTGCTTTTTATACGGCCCAGTCGCAAGCGGCTGTTCTACCAGCACCGCATCGCCGCCGGGCGCAACCTCAATAAACCTCGCCTCCCAGTATTGCCCCTCGTTATAAAGCAACACCCGCTTGCCCAACAACTCGCGGACAATGTTAAGAGTTAGAAACTGTCTCATCTTTCCCCTTTAATTTCCCCATCAGCTTCTTGATGATTAGTCTTTGTATTTCCTTATCCCGTTCGGGAGAGATTGCGGGTGGGGTATATCGGCCACCGTGGTGCCCGGCAACCGCCAGCCCTGGGGCTGTTTTCACCCCATCGGATATATGATTAGATTCCATTGTTTGCAGCCCCCGACCCGTTCACCCGTGCGGGTTGGCCTCGTCTTGAGGGAGCCCAGGGATCAGGGGGCTTGTTCATTGCCGCGCTATCCCCGCATTTTTTACGTCGCGGCCCGGCTCACCAATCCAAAGGCGCAACTCACCCGGAGCTACCGGTAAACTATTGCCGTCGGGGGCCGGTGTTCTCATAGCAATTTACAGATAAACAATATATCCTTCGGGTCACCAGAGATAAAGTTATTATTCGGGCCGGGGTCGTGGATTAGCTTAATCCCGTTCTTTTGCTTCACCCCCACCACCGAATGTTCACAACCGTGGAAGTCAACCGAATCCCCACTCACCACGCAATGCACCCCATTGGGCATATCCTGTACGAACGGGTGCGCGTCTGACCATTGAACTTCAACGGCGTAATACCCAAGCGGTTTCAAGAACTTCTGCAACTTCGTCCACCAATTATTGCTATCGCAGAAATTGGGAACTTTACACTCGCATTCAAGGATTGACGCGACACACGCCGCGAAACAATCTCCGCGAACAGGGCTATATTTCTTTTGCTTTACCGGGCGCATAATTCTCTAAAAGCCACGGCCCCGCGTTTGGCGAGGTCGTTGCTCTGTATTACTTTAATACTCATCTGCCAGAATATACCACACAATAAGTAGTTTTGCAATAGTTATTTTTGGCATAAAATATATTTTCTAAACCCCTTGACGTGGACGGTTTTTATGTGTATAATGGACATGGAAACAGTAACCACTCTTTGACATATTCTACGGCGGCGCGGCGAAACAATAGCGCCCTAATTGTTGAAATCGCTGTCGGTGAAAATCCGGCCCGTAGAATATGAACTACCACGGAAAGGAATAATATGTATCTGCTTGAAGACATGATTGATATGGCTATTCGCAAGGGGAAAGAATGGCCCAGCGCGGCGCACAGAACGGTTGCAATAAATCTTTGCATTTGCAACCCGAACATAAAAAACATGGGCGATATGTCAACCGTGGTAAAAATCGTTAATAAAATACCAAAGACAAAGATAAAAACAATAACCGTGGCTGAAATTAGAGAACTACTCCCATTCCATGTAATATGAACTACCACGGGGGCGGCGGCGTGGCAACACGCAACCGGAAGGTGCGCAGAAACGAGTAGCTGGCGTCTGTGGTATCTGGGATCATCGCCACTGTCACGAGCACCAAAAAGCGATGGCCCGCCCCCACCCCAACAAAGGAGCCACCAATGAACACCACCCTTATCAGGTACTACCGCTACGGCGAGATTGGTTTACCGTCAAGAATCTTCTTCACTCTTGCCGAGGCCGAGTCTTTAACTACGGGCTGCTTCCTGTCCCCGCTAATTTATGCCTACTACCGGGGGAGAGATATTTTTATGAAAGGATTGGGATTATGATTTATATTCTTTCCGTACTCGCCGGGGCAATCGTCATGATTGGCTATACTTTGTTCGTATACCACTCTGGGCGAATTGCCGGAATTAAATCCATATCACGAAAATTGGAGAAACCATGACCAGCGGTAATCACCTCGTAGACGGCGCGGATAGAGCATGGGATAGGTACATGGGTGCGCTCTGTCCGTCTTGCGACCATCCACTACACAACGGTGAATGTAACTATTGCAGAGAACAGCAGTTCAAAGAGGACTGCTTAACACAGGAGGGGGAAGATGAGTAAACCAGATGGAGGGCTTGCATTCCCGGCCACTATTGAGGAAATGATTGACGGAGAAACACGACAAGAGCATTATCCCGGCATGACGCTGCGGGATTGGATGGCTGGACAAGCGTTGGCGGGGATATTCGCATCATGCCCACCCAACGCGGATTGGATGCCCGCAGACAAACAGGCAATAATGGCCTACAAATACGCCGATGCCATGATTGCCGAAAGGGACAAAGATGGAGATTAATTGCACGGCGTTTGACGAAGCCCTGCGGGGATTGGAACAAGAGCTTAATCACACCGTCGCCCCGATAATCACAGAGCTACAACGAGACGAAAAGGCTTTAGAAATGGTCAGGGATTGGCTGTATAATAAGGAGATTAAATCATGCTCGTTATAGACATTGAAACCATTGCGAATCCCGATGCACAACCGCCGGAGTTCTCCGCGCCAGCGAATCTCAAAGACCCGGAGAAAATCAAAGCCGCGATAGAGCAGAAACGGATTGACTGGCTGGCGGATGGTGCGCTACACGCAGACCGGGGAAGCGTGGCGTTAATTGGATATGGAATGGAAACCGGCGCTACGATACAACCACCGGCATTGGGAGAAGCCCCCAGAATAGCAGACTGCTGGGAACTCATTAAGCACAATACACCCGTTGTCGGCTTTAACATCATCCGCTTTGATATTCCTTTTCTTGTCCGCAGATCGTGGATTCTTGGTGTCCCCGTCCCCCGCGATGTAGTCTTTGACAAAAGGGGATACATCAACCAAGACCGATTCATTGACCTGATGCTGTTTTGGCAGTGCGGCGACAGGCAAGAATACATCTCCCTTGACACAATTTCAAAAGCAGTATTGGGACGAGGGAAAACAAGACACGGTTCTGACTTCGGCAATCTCTGGGCAACCGATAGACAAGCCGCGATAGAATACTGTAAATCCGACGTACAACTAACATGGGAGTTGGCACAACGCCTAATTCCCGAAAACCACAAGTAAGGAGAGGTCATGGCCAACATCAACGACATCAAAACGTCCCGGTTCCTAACCAAGAACGACGTGGACAACGAGGGATTGGGGTACATCGTAACCATCACTGGGGTCAAGCAGGAGAACATCGCCAAGGAGGGCGCGGACGAGGAAATGAAATACTGCGTCCACTTGCAGGAGTTCGCAAAGCCGATGGTTCTCAACTCTACCAACGCCCAAATCATCGCCAAGGCCCTTGCCTCTGATGAGATGGACGATTGGCGCGGGAAGCAAGTTGTTCTCTACCACGACCCGAACGTAAGTTTTGGCGGGGAACTCAAGGGCGGCATCCGGGCGCGGGCAATTCGCCAGAAGAACGAGACGGCACAGCCCCCCAAGATGTAATCTAACCGGGGTCAAGTAGAAGGCTTGCCAGGAGGAGCAGCGAACTGCTGCTGTGGACTCCCCCGAAATGAAAGGATGAGAAAATGAAACAGCTTTCTGAAATGTTTAAGGCACTAACTGGCGAATATCTCTCTGGCAACACATACACAAACAAAGACGCCCTTATTCTTCATGTTCACAAAATGACAGACAGTGATTTTGATGCGCTCCGCGATGGGCTTTCCCGCATTTTCGCCGAAGATGGCGAAATAATCCATGATTCCGACTGTGCGACATACAATGAACCGGCGTATCAACGCGGCGAGTGCGACTGCTCAATGAAGCGATTTCTTTAGCCGGAGTAACTACCATGACCAGCAACGAAGAACTTGAATGCCAGGACTGCGGCACGGAAATCACCGAAGCCGAAAGCAAGGAATACAACGGCCTCTGCTGGCACTGTATGTGGGCAATCGCCAACGAGTGAGGACTTATGACCCGCGACGATCTACACAAAGATAGAACCAAGTACCTCTGTCGCAACTGCAACGAAGAAGTTGACAGACGGACGGTATCAAAGGGCGCGGCCAAAGCCAAGCGGTGCGAAGAGTGTTATCAGTACCTTAATCAAGCGGAGGGGTGAGCCATGAAAACACATACTTTCAAATACGACATTGGGGATAAAGTTTATCGCATCCGCAACGCCCCGGTTGAAAACTGGGTAACCTGTGATGCTTGCGGCGGGGCTGGCAAAATCCCGCTTCTTAATGGCAAAACAACGGATTGCCCAGAATGTCATTATGACAGAGATGGGCAAAAAGTTAGTTGGACAAAACCGTTCTGGCATATTGCCCACGACCACCTTATTTTAACAATCGGACAACAGCGAGTGCAAAAGACAAAAAAAGCAACGGAAGAAACATACATGTGTAGCGAAACCGGGGTGGGCAGTGGCTCCATTTATTACGCGGCAGACCTATTCCCCGACATTGAATCCGCCAACGCCGAATGCGAAAAACGCAACGCCAACAAGTCGGAGTAGCCCATGAACAGCCAAAACGCCAAACTCGCCAAGCTCTTTGTCCGGGGTGAAAAGGTGTCAAAGGGCAGAAGCATGGGAATGAGGATTTCTTACTTACATTGCCGCGTTCGGGATTTGAACGAGATGATGCTTTTTGCCTACCCCACAATGATGGGCCGCTACTTTTGGGACAACTGCGCCATCCGCAACATCGGCAACACAACCGGCGGTGGGACAGACAGGCAAGCAGTCTACTACTTACCTTACAAGGGACGGGCGTTGCTGCGTAAAGTCATAAAGCGGAACAAGTGGGAGAATGACAATGAGAGAGATTAAGTTTCGGGCGTGGTGGAAAGACACAAATAAGCCCGTTGCGGACTTTAACACTGAATATATCATTGACGCTTGCAATTCTAATGGTTTCATTGTTGAACAATTCACCGGACTTCGGGACAAAACAAAAGACTTGACAGAAATATATGAAAGTGATATAATTGATGCAAATGGAGCCGTGAAAGGAAACGCACATGAAAATGGAAACTTACTCAAAGACAAAACTAATCTCCTTATACAGGGCTTTGGCACTAAAGATTGGGAAGCAACCAACAAAGCAGCAATGGATAGAGGATGCGAATACTCCGAGTGATATGCCAATTAGAATGCGCTTTGGGAATTGGCAGACTTTTGTAAGATGCTGTGGGGATGTCCCCTATAAGCCATATATTTCTGAACTTGCAAGAAAAAATACAGCGTTGGCGCATCGCGGTAAACGCAGTTTTGCATGGAAAGGCGGTCGGCATAAAGACAAGTTCGGATATATTCAAGTATGGATGCCAAAACATCCAAATGCAAAAATGGCTGGATATATTCACGAGCATAGACTTGTAATGGCGACACATCTTGGGCGACCGTTGAAATCACATGAATATGTTCACCACAAGAATGGGAAAAAGGACGACAATCGCATAGAAAATCTCGAATTAACAACAAAAAAGGTTCATCTTGGAAGCGTTGAATGCCCACATTGCGGTAAAACCTTTTTTATCCGCTAAAATAATATATAACGAATCGCAGGAGTTGCTAAATGGCTGACCCGCGTATAAAAAAATACCAAGCAACCAAGGCAGAGATTCAAGACTGCCTTATGCTCCCCACCCGTAAAGCGATCTGCTTACAGCTCTGGATGTGCGATAACGCCTGCGCGATGAGATGGCTGCGAAAGCTAATCAAGAAATACAAGGTCAGACTCCCGAAACGACTCAAAGAAAAGCCAAAGGTCAAGAAGAAGTACGCGGTTAAGAAGTTAAGCAAGTCAGAGATTGCGATTAATGAAGCGTTTAGAATAGCCAACTGGCCCCACTACTGGGGATCGGCGGGGAGTTTGGAGAAAAGGTTTACGGAGGTAAAGTGAACACCTACCGCACCCCCAAAGAGCCGCCGCTATGAAAATAGTTGTTGACAAACTACCTCGTTCGTGATAAAATCCCGGACAAGAGCTACAAGCAACCCTCCGAAAGGCCTTTCCCATGAACAAATCGGCGCTCCCTCAAC
>Ga0074195_1002670_pt1 | contig 19034 bp, 19 predicted proteins | sample EPASupsiteHSE623_FD_64525 | JGI IMG/M metagenome (GOLD analysis project Ga0074195, IMG submission 64525) | Bioremediated contaminated groundwater from EPA Superfund site, New Mexico - Sample HSE6-23 | ecosystem: Environmental > Aquatic > Deep subsurface > Groundwater > Contaminated ...
CTTCCCCTGAAGACCTGTTCTAACACCGTAGCATCGTCATCAAAATCAGGACTCTGCGGCAGATACTCTACTTGGACGCTGTTGCCCTTTATCACTTTTCCGGCATCAACAGACTCAAATCCGGCTATTGCGTTCAGGAAGGTTGACTTACCCGTACCGTTAACGCCGATCAAGCCGATTTTATCGCCCTCGTCAATTCCGAAAGTAACTTCTTCAAATAGTATTTTCTCACCATAACTTTTGGCTAGGTTCTCTATTGATAATAAATTCATCTTATAATCCTCTTAACGTATTTTATTATTATAATTTTAACATAAAAACCAACTAACCGCATATTAAATACCTTCTTGGCTTAACACCCGCCACCCAGGCTATAATATAATTAAGTTATTAATATTGAAAGGAAGAACCGAAAAATTGACTGATATTATTAAAGCGGAGAACCTAGCCAAATGCTACCGTGATTTTCGAGCATTAAAGGGCATCTCATTCACAGTGAAAGAGGGTGAGTGCTTCGGCTTTCTTGGTCATAACGGGGCCGGGAAATCGACAACAATGCGTATGATTTATGGTCTTTCTACTGTAGATGAGGGGCGACTAAGTCTGTTCGGTCAGGATATTAAGCTTACACCGCCCGAAATAAAGAGACTAATGGGCATCGTTCCCCAAGATGACAATCTTGATGATGACTTGAACGTGCTGGACAACCTGGAGGTATACGGAGAATTATTCGGTATAAGCCGCAGTGAAACCACTGAAAGAAGCTTACGGCTGCTTAGCCTTATGGGTATAGACGCCAAGGTTAGTTCCAGCATCGACAGCCTCTCTGGCGGGCTTAAGCGGAGGCTGGTTATCGCTCGGGCGCTTATCAATAATCCTAAACTCGTAATATTGGACGAGCCCACTACTGGTCTTGATCCACAGGCGCGACATCTAGTCTGGCAAAAATTACGCGGTCTAAAAAACGAAGGTGTTACACTAATCCTTACCACCCACTATATGGAAGAAGCTACTCAGCTTTGTGACCGCCTTGTCATAATGCATGAGGGCTCAATCCTAGCTGAAGGAAGTCCTAAAGAACTGTTAGAACGCCATATACTTCCTTATGTGATAGAGGTTCATGCCCCGCTTGATACCATCCCGCCTGACCTGACCGAAAAGATCACCTGCGCCGGAGGCGAGGTTTTGCAGATTATTGATGGCCTTTTCCTCTATACCAAAGATGGAGAGAATCTGTGGCGCCAACTAAATGATTGGGGCCTTCCACAGCACGCTTGTTATATGCGGCCCACCAATCTTGAGGACGTCTTTTTAAAACTGACAGGTAAAGGAGCAGAAGCATGAACGGAGCGTTTAAGGTATTAGGACGTCATATGAGAGTCTTTAGACGAACCTGGAAGCATAATATCATGTTTAATGTTGTAGAACCCCTCTTATATCTTTCTGCAATGGGTTTTGGGTTGGGAACCTTCGTCCAGGAAATCAACGGCATGAGCTACCTGCAGTTCATTGCTCCCGGTATGATTGCTCTTACTGCTATGTACTCGGCAACCTTTGAGTGTACTTATGGCACCTTTGTCCGCCTGCATTACCAGAAGACCTTTCACGCTATGCTTGCCGGTCCGATAACCGTAAAAGATGTTATTTTAGGTGAAATACTGTATGGAATGGTTAAAAGCATTATCTTCGGTACAGTAATACTACTTGTTGTTACAGCCTTAGGACAGATTAAATCGCCGGCAGCCCTCTTTATACCTCTGCTGCTAATACTTCAGGGGCTAGTCTTTGCAGTACTGGCCATGTGCTATACCGCTTATACCGCCAACATTGATTTCATCAATTATTACATAACGCTTGCAATTATGCCGTTTTTCTTATTCGGAGGACTCTATTTCCCTGTCAGTGCGCTGCCGGGATGGGTGCAGGCAATAAACTGGCTCAATCCGCTTTATCATAGCGTTGAACTATGCCGAGCTCTATCACTCGGCCAAATGTCAGCCGATTTATGGACACATGCTGCCATCTTAGCTCTAATGGGTCTTCTGCTAATTCCTATACCTGTTAAACTTATGGAAAAAAGATTGATATCTTAACTCTTCACTGCATACATATGTATACAAAAATAACAGCAGGATATTATATCGCTACTAGCGTAATGTGAAAAAATACCACATTATATCTGCTGTTAACTTACAGCTAATATAGGAGGCGCTCATGATAGAAAAAATCCGCATCGGAATTGTCGGCTACGGCAACTTAGGCAAAGGGGCCTTACTAGCAATTGCAAATCAGCCTGACATGGAATTAGCGGCTGTATTTTCGCGGCGCAAACTTTCAGGCACATTAAGCGGCGCACCTGCTGTTTGCATCGAAGAAGCCCACAAGTACACAGATAAGATCGATGTTATGCTGTTATGCGGCGGCTCGGCCACCGATCTTGTTGAGCAAGGTCCGGAATTCGCCGCCATGTTTAATACTGTCGACAGTTTTGATACTCATGCCAAAATACCTGACTATTTTACCGCCGTTGACAACGCAGCTAAGAGGGCTGGCACGACATCTATTATCTCTGTAGGCTGGGACCCTGGCTTATTCTCGCTAAACCGGCTGTTAGCCGGCGTCGTCTTACCGAACGGAACTGATTACACCTTCTGGGGAAAGGGCGTCAGCCAAGGACACTCAGATGCCATCCGTCATATAAAAGGTGTAAAAGATGCCAAACAATATACCATTCCAAAAGAAAATGTCATTGCCGATGTTCGTGCCGGTAAACCTACTACAGTTACTTCTGAAGAAGCCCATATTCGCGACTGCTATGTTGTTGCCGAAGCTGGAGCCGACCAAGCTGCAATTGAAAATGCCATTAAGACAATGCCTAACTATTTTGCCGGCTACGAAACACATGTTACCTTTGTCTCTGAAGCAGAATTCCAACAGGAGCATTCCCGAATTCCGCATGGAGGCTTCGTTTTCCGCAGCGGTTCCACTAGCTCTGCTAATAAACATGTTATCGAATTCGGCCTAAAGTTGGACAGTAACCCTGAGTTTACCGCCAGCATTCTCAGTGCCTATGCACGGGCTGCTTATCGACTTGCTAAGCATGGTGCCAAGGGAGCATATACGGTATTCGACATTCCCTTTGCCTGGTTATCGCCAAAGTCACCCGAGCAGCTGCGCAAAGAACTTTTATAGAAATTGTTTTAAAGGCCTAAACCCTTCCGGGTTCAGGCCTTTACTATTCAGAGGGCTGCTGCTGTTTTTTTAAAAACCGCTGTATCAGCACAGCTTCAAGCTTAATAAAGGGACGTGTCTTTGAAAGGGAAAATATCGCAAGTGCTGCCCATATACAACTGAAGGATACCAAATGCGTATGGGTAAAAGGCTCATTGTACAAAACCACGCCTACCGCCAGTGCAATCGTCGGAGCAAGATATTGCAAGAAACCCATGACCGCAAGCGGAAGCCGATTTGCGCCGCTTGCAAACAGCAGCAAGGGGACGGCTGTTACAATCCCCGACCCCACTAAAAGCCAGGAAACAGTCCAATTACCAGGGACAAATGAACCTGTGCCTTGCTGCCCCAAATAAGCAAGATACAACAGCGATATTGGAGCCACAATAAGTGTCTCTACTGTAATGCTTGTAATAGCTCCTACGTTCACCATCTTCTTACATAGCCCATATAAGCCAAAAGTAATCGCCAGCACTATAGCTACCCATGGGAAAGACCCCAGATGCACAGACATATTAAGCACGCCAATGGCCGCAATTAAGAAGGACACAGTCTGCCAAAAGGACAATCTTTCTTTCAGAACAATAATTCCAAGCATTACGCTTACCAGCGGATTAATGTAGTAGCCAAAACTAGTCTCTACAATCCGGTTATCATTTACAGCCCAGATATATGTTAGCCAGTTTACACTGATTAAGAGCGATGCCAGGATCATACCTATGCATCTTTTCGAGTTATTAACCAGCAAACTCCAGTCTTTACGAAAGGCGTCGGCCTTCTTGGTCGCCATAATGATAAATACCATAAAGAAAAATGACCACATAATGCGGTGCGCTAAAATCTCATCAGCTGGCACAACGAGCAGTTTCCAATATATCGGCAGAAAGCCCCATATCAGATAAGCCCCAGCCGCTGAAGCAATGCCTGCCCGCTCAGTATTTGAATGTATATTCTGCATTTGACCAATCCTATCTGCTACTAAATAAGTACTATTATAAGAGTATTTATTCTTTCCTGCAACACAGCCTTATTGTCAATCTCTTTGTCCCGACCAAAACATTTTAAAACTGAATAATCCCAGCCAGCCCCCGTAACCAAATAACTATAGCTAGCATAAGCTACATTAATCTAGGATATTAACCTAGTAGAAGGAGGTATTACGATGGGTTTTGGCGGCGGATTCGGCGGAAATGGGAATAGTTGGATTTGGATTATAGTTATAATAATCATTCTGTTCTTCTTCGCTCAGGATGATGGAACAAGTTGTTCATAAAATTCATTAGAAGCGCCTGTACATAAGTATAGGCGCTTTTTATGAAATTTCATATTGACAATACATTGTCTATCCTGCTATACTGCGTTTAAATACATAGCAATATTATCGATGACCAGGAAGAGTACACATCATTAGAGGGTTACAGCGAGCCAACGACAGTGTAAGGTTGGCACTGCTCGATATGTCGAATGGGCCTGGGAGATACAGTCCGATCCACTTGTGTGGGGTAGGCGCTGTCGGCATTCTTCCGCCGTTAACAGGAAGCGGGTATCGGACTATATGTCCCGTACTTAGCAAAGCCGGGCTATTTATTTAGCCAATCAGGGTGGCACCGCGGGTTAAACCCTCGTCCCTTTCTATATGGGATGAGGGTTTTTTGTTTTGTCAAAAAGTAATAGGAGGTAATGTGAAATGGAACTCAAAAAGCAAGAGGAAATGACTGTTTACGAAACAACTAAGGGAGGCCGATACCGTTGGGTTACAGTAACCACCTTACTTCTAGCTATCGGTGCAATTCTTCATCTGATTAGTCCCAGCATTGGCGGCGTCACACCAAACTGGACGATAGCCATGTATTGTATAGCAATAAATCTGACTAAACCCAAACTCGGGCAGGCGCTCGGCATAGGTCTTGTCGCCGCAGCAATTAATATCCCCACCTCAAAGTCAGCTTTTCCTTATGGCAATCTGCTGAGTGAGCCAGTGGGTGCCATCGTTTGCGCCTTGATTGTCTGCCTATCCAGCCAAATGGCATTAGGTAAGTTCAGTCTAAAACCCGCCGTGTCGGGTTTTGCCAGCACTATTGCCAGCGGTATGACCTTTATAACAATATTAAAAGTCGTCCTTTCTCTGCCAATGTCAGTTTACCTGTACGCTATGATTCCAGTAGTTCTAACAGTAGCCGCATTAAACGCCGTGATCACTCAGGCACTTTACTTCCCAGCAAAAAAACTTTTTGATATGCAAGGAGGCAGCCATGCCGGCAATAGCACTAGAAAACTTTAACTACGCCTATCCTAATTGTGATAAGACGCTTGATAATATAAGCCTATCTATTGCTAAAGGTTCATTCACAGTCCTTCTCGGCCCAAGCGGCGCTGGCAAGACGACACTCTGCCTAGCTGTCGCTGGCGCTGTCCCGCAATACTTTGGCGGCAGTCTATCCGGAACAGTACTTGTGGATGGAAAGCCAGCAAAGGACACGCCCATGTCTGAGCTGGCCCAGTCAGTAGGCATTGTCCTTCAGGATTACGAAACGCAATTAGTAGCCATGACTGTCGAAGAGGAAGCGGCCTTTGGGCTAGAAAACCTTGGTCTCTCGCGCTCACAAATCAACCTCCGTGTTAAAGAGGCTCTGAAGAAGGTTGGACTGGCAGGCTTTGAGAAGCGTGAAGTAACCGCTTTATCGGGCGGCCAAAAGCAGCGGCTGGTTGTTGCCGGCGTGCTGGCAGCTGCTCCTAAGATATTAGTGCTTGACGAACCAGCCTCAGCACTCGATCCTGAGGGAACAACGGAGCTGTATCAATTGCTGGGAGACCTCAACAAACAGTACGGCATTACCATCCTAGCGGTAGAACATCAGTTGGGTGATGTTCTACCACATGCTGATAATTTTATTTTGCTTGAGAACGGGAAGAACATTCAAACAGGGAGCCCGGAGCAAGTACTCTCCTATATGCGAAAAGAGCAGCACTTCGCTGAAGCAATTCCGCCGCTATACCAGTTAAAGCTGACACTGGAAGAAAAAACAGGTATCTCTTTTTCGTCCTGGCGCTGTGAGTGTGATGCAATTGCCGAGATTAGCAAGTGCCTGCAAAAGGGGGTTTACTTAAGTGCTTGAACTAAAGAATGTAAGCTTCGGTTATAAGTCCCAGCTTTCGGTTCTCTCTAATGTATCGCTAAGAATAAACTCCGGTGACTTTTTAGCTGTTATCGGTCGAAACGGAAGCGGCAAAACCACCCTTACCCGTATTATCATGGCACTGAAAAAACCTAGTAAGGGCGAAGTCTTATTTGACGGGCAAAATGCTAAGAAATACTCAGCGGCAGATATGGCCCGCCATATAGGCTATGTCTTTCAAAACCCTGACCGGCAGTTTTTTCGCGAAACAGCAGCCCAAGAGGTAGCATACGGACCAGAACAACTTGGTTACACAACTGCCCAAATAGCCGATTTTGTAAAGGATGCCCTATCAGCAACCGGTCTTTCTCATCTGGCCGATGCCTATCCTCAAGCCTTATCAAAAGGTGAAAAGCAGCGGTTAGCTATCGCGTCAGCACTCGCTATGCAACCAAAATTACTTATCCTTGACGAACCCACCAGCGGGCAGGATGCGTTAGAAAAACAGCGGCTAATGAAGCTGCTAGTTAAGCTAAACCAAGATGGCATGGCTATCTTACTCATTACCCACGATATGGATTTAGCGGCTGCCTACCCTCAACGCGCTATCGTTATGAATAACGGCACTAAAGCATTTGATGGAAAGGTCTCGGAACTATTTTCAAACGCCCACCAATTGAGTAAATGGGGGCTAACCGAGCCAGCCGCTTTGAAAATTTCCCGGGGATTGATTTCCTTCGGCGTCGAACAGACTACCTCTGCAAACGAATTAAGCCATCACCTAATTAAGCTATTGGGGAGGACTACTCATGCAGACGCTAGCACCGCTAACTAAACTTCTCTTGACTGTTTTTGTTACCGTATGGGCCATTATGCTGCAATCAATCCCTGCTTTAACTATTCTTATTGTTTGCCAATTTGCAGCCCTTGCTGCCTCAAAAGTGGGCTCAAACATTTATAAGGGTGTGGCCAGCTTATTCATATTTGCTGCTATGCTTGCAGGTATACAATATGTATTTAACTCTGATATTACACTTGCCGCCGTCACTGCTTTAAAAATGGTTGCAATGACGCTGGTATTTTTCATCCTGCTTGCCACAACCAGAATGCAGGATCTTTCAACCGCCCTTGTCACACAATGCCGTGTTCCCTACGAATACGCCTTTATGCTGACTGCAGCACTCCGTTTCATCCCCGACTTTCTGGCCGAAAGTAAGGCCATCCAAGAAGCGCAGGCCTGTCGGGGCTTTTCATCACGCGGCAATCCCTTTACCCGTCTAACGTCATATATGGCAATTATAAAACCGTTAGTGCTTAGAGCAATAAGCCGTTCTGAGACAATGGCACTAAGCCTTGAGCTGCGCGGCTTCGGCAACAAGAAAGCTCGCAGTTTCAGCACTAATGTCGCTTTGACTTCATACGATTATATTTCGCTTGCGTTAATGTTTGCAATTACTATTTACGTGATTATAAGGCAATTGTCGATTTTTTAACTTAACACAAATCAGGACTGAACTCACTTTAATGCGAGTTCAGTCCCTTTTCGCTGCCCAAAAGCCTGGTTGACCGAAAAATGCCCTCTGTCTAATGCTATATTTATTCGCTATGCCAAACTAAATCCATTCAATCTCTGTATCAGTCATGTCCCCACCAGCATTCCCGGTATTAAGTGTCCCAGCCGGCTCTATTAATAATATTTTACACTCTTCCCCACTAGATGGTTTATGCTCAATTCCTTTCGGAATAACAACCATCTCCCCCTTTGTTAGGTATAGCCTTTCATCTCTCAAATCAATTTGCATATTGCCATCAATAATTATAAACACTTCATCTGTTTCTGGGTGGCTATGCCAAATAAATTCCCTTTTCATTTTTACAAGTTTAAAATGATAGTCATTCATCTGCGCAACTAGTTTATAAGAATGGAGTTCCTTGATTTTGGTGAATTTTTCTTCAAAATTTATGACTGGGATATCCATATTTCTCCCCTCCATCTTTTTTACTATATCCCCTCGCGGTGCGGGCAAAGCTTTCGGCATAGGTTGCACGCATAAACAAAGCCTCCACCTTCGGTATATCTTCCGGAAATACTGCGGCATTTGCGCTGTTCTACGGTAATGCCGTCCATGGCGTTGGCCGGGCAAGCATCTAAACAAATACGGCATTCTGGGCTGCAGGCTTGATAGGTAGTTAACTGATCAGGTTCAAGCTCTTCATCTACAAGAACAGCACCCAGCCAAATCATATTTCCAAACTGATTGTTAACCAAGAGGGTATTTTTGCCCATCTGGCCTAAACCAGCTCGTACAGCAGCATGTTTTAACGATAGTATTCCTTGCCCATGACGCCTGCCGTCCTCCCAATAATCATAAGGATCAGATGATGGAATAGGGACGGCACAACCTCCCAGGTTTTCCAAATCTGATGAAACTTGAAATGTAATGGCATCCATCTTGTCAACCAGTCTATTACGAACAAAAGTATATGCGGCTGGTGATGAAACCGATAGAGTACTTTTAGGAAAACGCGCAGCTATTACTATCACACTTTTGCATTCTTTAACAATATCCGTTGGGTGAAACCCGGAAGGTGCGTCTGCAAAGCGCTCGATGGGAGCTATCCCACACAAATCCGCCCCAAGGTCTTTTACGCGATATTTTATTTCATCAGCACTAATGGTTTTCATCCTCTTAACCCCTCCAGAAAAGGCTAAGCATTTTTTGCTAGACCTCTTTTAGAAATTATACTATCATAGTGTCATCAATAGGTAAAATTGATAATAACGATGAAGTAATTCACTAAAATCGATGGGTGGTAAGCAAAATGGAATTTAGGCAACTAAAAACTTTCGTTACAACGGCAAGCTTATTAAGTTTCACCAAAGCTGCAAATAACCTCGGGTACGCTCAGTCCACTATCACCAGTCAGATTCAGGCACTAGAAGAAGATTTGGGCACAATGTTATTTGAGCGTTTAGGTAAGCAAATAAAGCTGACAAGAGACGGAGAAAACCTGTATGCTTATGCTGATCAAATCCTTAAACTATCCGATGAAGCCAAAGACCTAATCTCCAGTTCTCTAATCCCAAAAGGGTCGCTAACCATTGGAACAGCAGAATCTCTTTGTATACATAGATTACCAGCAGTCTTCAACAAATTCCGATCCCATTATCCCAAAGTAGAACTCAATCTTCATTTTGATACCAGCGACTACCGAACACTCCTTCGAAAGAATACAATTGATATTGTCTTCTTTCTCGATGTACCCTGTAACGAAAATGACCTTGTCACTCATGTACTCTTCGAAGAGCCTATGACCGTGATAGCGGCACCAAGCCATCCTTTAGCAAAAAAACATCAAGTCGTTCCTCATGATATAAGTGGTCAATCACTCATTCTAACCTCGCCGGGATGTAGTTATCGCCGACTCTTTGAGAGCATTCTCACACAAGCAGGTGTAAAGCCGTCATCCGTGATGGGAGTAAGCAGTAATGAAGTTATCAAAAAGTTTGTTTGCGATGGATGGGGAATTGGTTTTTTGCCACATATCGTGGTTAGACAAGAACTTATGACCAAGCAACTGATAGCACTGCCTTGGGCAGGCCCCTCTTTTGCTATTAAAGCTCAATTAATATATCACAAGGAAAAATGGATTTCTCCCGCTCTAAGGGAGTTTATCAATGTCACCCTTGAGGCATTTAAAAATACAGATGTATAAAAATATATTTTTAGAATAATTAATGTAACAGTACAAACTTACCCCACACAGATCACTCGATCAAATTCCACAGTTGTGAAGCAACTAAACAAAGCAGCCAGCATACTCCATAAAATAGTTTGCTGGCTGCTTTTACACTCAATTATTAAATTATACTTGTTTACGATCATCCAGTTCTCAGCCGTTGAAGCAAGCTGTTACAGATCATTCATAAATTGCGATGCCTGATAACCATTGTTCTCACTTACCATATAAAACTCCAGCTGACTATTCTTCTCAATATGTCAGCAGATGTCTTTGTTCCAAAATATATAAACCTGCACTTTTTACTATGAGTTACGCCTGCCCCTTGCGTCAAAAACTTTACCTCGAGCAGTATGTTTAGCGGCAATATCTATCTTTAATATCTTTGCAAATTTCTGGATTACCGGAACTTCATTTGCGGTAATAAGCGACACTGCAGAGCCGCTTTGACCGGCGCGTCCCGTCCGCCCTACGCGATGCAGGTACACTTGGGGATCTTCAGGCAAATCCAGGTTAAATATATGGCTGATACCCGGAATATCAAGGCCGCGGGCTGCTAAATCAGAAGCTACAAGCAGCTGTATCTTACCCTTGCGAAAGTCCTCAAGGGCAGTCTTTCGGCCTAGCTTTTTTGCATCACCGTGGAGACCTGCTGCCTTTAGCCCATGGTAATTCAGTTTCTCAGTCATTATTTCAATGTTGTCGCTCTTATTAATAAAGACAAGCGCCTGGTCAACCTTGAGATGAACCAATAGCTTTCTTAACAGTTCAATTTTATCCCGCTGATCAGTAACAAAATACATATGAGAAATATCGGCCGGAACGTCGATCTGTCCCTCGGCTTTTATTATCTCTGGCTGATTCATTAATTCTTTTATACGTTCTAATGCTGACTTATTAATAGTTGCTGAAAACATCAGCATTTGGCGATCGCGCATCGTTGTCTTGATTACTGCCTTGACACTGACAATATTGTTCTCATCTAATAACCGGTCAGCTTCATCTATAATAATCGTTTTTATTGTTTGCGACGATATCTTCTTTTTCTGGATAAGTTCCAGTATCCTGCCGCTGGATCCCACGATGACATGCGGTTTTTCTTTAAGCTTGTCTATCTGCCGTGCTATATTGACATTGCCAATAATGAGCGCCGAGGTTACAGGCAGGCCGGAATTTTTAGCCGTCTCTTCAATTGTACGATTAATCTGGCTGGCGAGCTCATGGGTAGGCGCCAAAATGAAAGCTTGCATCTCCCGTTTTTCCGTATCAAGTTTCTGCATAAGCGGCAGTAAGTAGGCAAATGTCTTGCCTGTTCCTGTTGCAGACTGGCCTACAATGTCTTTACCTAATAAGGCTAGGGGAATTACCTTTTCTTGTATTAATGTCGGTGTTTCAATACCAGCCTTCTGCAGCGCGGCTGCCAGGGGCTGGATTATACCGAGTTTTTCAAAGGCTTCGCTCATTGGTTTTCTCTCCTATTAATACGCATTTCTATATAATATATAGTTTACCACATTACCGGCTATTTCTTTCAGATATTTGACAAGCGCGACAACTAGCTCACTACTTACTTACCGGGAGCTGCGGCTTTCCGTTAACATCAGAAAAGGTCGCCCGGCACTCAGGAAACTTAGTACAGCCCCAAAAAGGTCCATTCTTACCATTCCTAAGCTTAATTTCACCCTTTTTACATCGCGGACAAACGTGCTCCGGTTTTTTAGGCTGCCCATTATCGTCATTATAAGCCGCCTTGCAAGCCGGATAGCCGGAACAGCCCCAAAAACTGCCGTTTTTTCCTTGTCTCGCCTGCAAAACCCCTTTTCCGCATTGCGGGCAATGATGTTCGCCATTTAAGGGGATGTTAAGACTTCCGGCTTTAGCACAAAGTTCGGTGGCAAACTGAGCCTGCTGGTTTAAGAATACACTTAAGCTCTCGTTTCCACTGGCCATACTGTGCAGGATGCTTTCCCATATTGCTGTATAGTCAGGATAGGTTAATTCTTCCGGCAAGGCGTCAATTAAAAGATAAGCCGATTCAGTTGGCTTAAGGTATTTTTTCTTTTTTTCTTCTACTAGAAAGCCCCGCTCAACAAGCTCACGAATAATCGTTGCCCGCGTAGCTTCTGTACCAATCCCCGAGACATCTTTCAGCTGTTTTTTAAGTTCAGGGTTCTTCACATATTTATGGATCTCTTTCATAGCTGCCAACAAGGTCGTCGCAGTAAACCTAACAGGAGGCTTAGTTGCTTTCTTGTCAGCTGCAGCTGAGAGAAGTTCAACGCCATCGCCTTTTTGCATTGCAGGAATTGCAGCGTTATCGTCATCCTTGCTTTCGTCAGACTCGGCTCCATAAAGAGCTTTCCAGCCTGGTTCAAGGATTATCCTGCCGCTGGCAGTAAAGAGTTCGTTTGCGTAACCAACTTCGACCCGCGTTTGATTATATACATGCACCGGGTAGAATTGAGCAAGATAGGTCTGAGCTATAAGAAAATAAATGTTTTGTTCAACCTCGGGCAGCTTAGCAAAATTACATTTTTCCGAGGTTGGAATTATGGCATGATGGGCGGTAATCTTTTTATCGTTCCAAGCCCGGCTTTTTATACCGCCATTTGCCGCCCCCGCCCATGAAGCAAGTTCTGGGTGAGAAATACCGCCAAGGTTGGCTATAATCGCTCCGGCATCAGCATGCTGTGATTCAGGAAGGTATTCACAATCTGAACGCGGATAGCTAGTAAGCTTCTTTTCATAAAGCCTTTGAGCAGTGTCGAGAACAGTCTGAGGATCATAGCCAAACCTCTTGCCGGCCATCACCTGTAACGTAGACAGCGAAACCGGCAGTCGATGAGGCTCTTTCTTCTCGGTTGTGTCGCAAAGCTCAATTTTACCCTTTTGCCCGGCCGAATTAAATGCGGCAAGCAGTGCCTCCGCAATGGCCGAATCGGCGAGACGGCCTTCGGGGTCTAAACCGGCTTGTTCTTCTTTAGGCTTCCAAAAGGTTGTAAAGGTGCCGTTTTCATGCTTAAAATCAGCTTTAACAGTAAAATAGCTTGCTGAACTGAAGCTTTCTACCTCCCGCTCGCGGCGCACGACAAGAGCAAGCGTCGGTGTCTTAACACGTCCCACCGGCAGCGTTGCCCGGTGTCCGGCCCGCTGGGCAGCAAGGGTGTATGCGCGTGACAAGTTCATACCAATCAGCCAATCAGCACGAGACCTTGCCAATGCTGAATTCTTGAGATTCTGAAAGTCTTGGTTGTCGCGCAAACTTGCAATTGCCTTTTTGATGCTTTTCTCATCAAGGGCATTTAATAATATACGGCGAACAGGCCTTTCATTCTCCAGATAATCAAGGACTTCGTCGATTAAGAGCTGACCCTCTCGGTCAGGGTCACCCGCGTGTACGATTTCTGTCGCTTGCTCAAGCAGCGCTTTAATTATGCCAAATTGCTTTTGACAAGAAGCAGAAACAAAGAGTTTCCAGGTCTCCGGTATAATAGGCAGATCTTCCATCCGCCATTTTTCATATTTACTATCATATTCACCAGGTTCAGCCTGACGAAGAATATGCCCAAAACCCCAGGTAACAACACCGTCGCCTGTAGTAATATATCCGTCTTTGCGACTTGTCGGACCAGGCAGACACTTAGCTATCTCTGCCCCCATGCTAGGTTTTTCGGCAATATACAATCTCACAATAAGCACCTCTTAGCTTGTTAGAAACCTCGGTCTTCACAGGCATGCAAAAAATTAGAATCCCGCCCTTGCAGGATTCTTGTCTGCATACTTTGTATAATAAGTATTAGTGATAAAATTATAGCCTTTTTGGGCATTCTAGGCAATAACAAATAACATGAGTAAAATTAATCATTACCAAGTATATTACAAAGAGGTGTATTTTATGGAATTGAATGATGCCATTAAAACGCGCAGAAGTATTAGAAAATTTAAGTCGACCCCGGTTTCCGATCAGCACATACAGGATTTATTAGAAGCAGCCAGGCTGGCTCCTACAGGGTCTAACCTTCAGCCTTCGCGATTTGTAATAATTAAAAACCCGGAAGTCCGGGCCAAGCTTAATGACTGTACACCATTACCATTTGTTGCTAGCGCTCCGGTTGTCTTAGCCTGCTGCGTCGACACTCAAGCGTTTGCTTCATCAACCCGCCGCTATGTTGAGCTCCGAGAAGCAGGAGCCTTTGTAGATACTCCGCTCAATGAGCCAAGTGATTCAACCAGCTTGAAGAAACGAAATTTAGATGAAGCCGCCGCTAAGGCTTATTTGTCTCTGAACGTCGCCATTGCTATTGACCACATTACCCTTAGAGCTGTAGATCTAGGCTTGGGAACATGCTGGATAATGATGTTTGACCAGGATAAGACTAAAGCTCTTCTAGAACTAGACGAGAGATACTCAATTGTCGCGTTACTGCCTATCGGCTATCCAGACCAGTCTCCGGGACCGCGTCCCAGATTAGAGCTAAATAAACTTATTTTAAAAGAGCTATAAAACCGAACTCATTTCAAATAGATCTTCAACTAAAACTAAATTTAATTATCGTCTAAAATGGCTTGGTTAAGAAGCCTGTCCAAGCCAGCCTCAAAAAAGCGGTCGTCATCTGACGTCCGCTTTTTTGGACCTTTTGTTCTCCCGCCCCCGCGCCGAAACTTAGCCTTAGCTTCACGTTCCTCCAGAAGAAAGTCGATCTTATCAGGCTGATATTCTCTGCCGACCGGACTAAGACAGAAAGCCTTTTTACCCAGAACCATAGCCGCTAAACCCCAATCCTGGGTTATGATTATATCACCGGACTCTGTTAGGTTTACCACCTTCATATCAGCTTCCTGAGAAGCGCTTCCGACTACTACATGATTGTCTGATGATATGTTGTGGTTAAAACTTGCCACCGTCCACACCGGAACATTATATTTCTTTCCAAGCATCATACATATCTGCAAAGCTGTTTTAGGACATGCATCTGCATCCACTAAAATCTTCATTAAGTTCACGCCGCCTATTTTTTTCTAAGTCCCTACTACTTCTATGGAAGTGTGATATCTCCTACTGACTCACCAATAAAAATCAACGTCATCATTGGCCTGAAGACATTCTTTAATCTCTTTATCATTAGTCAGCGTGCTGATTGCTCGTTCAACATCATCGACTTTCATAACTACTTTTGCTACATTCTCAACTGCAGTAGTAAATGCATATACATATTCGATATTTATATCAGATTCACTTAACTTATTAACATAGGTTAATAGGTTGCCCGGCTTATCGCCAATCGTAATAGCAAGCACCGGTGTTCTTTTGACAATAAAGCCTGACTCGCGCAATACCTGCCCAAGGTTATCAGGATTAGTGACAATAAACCGCAGGATGCCAAAGTCTGCCGTATCCGCTATCGAAAGCGCCTTTATGTTAATATTATTAGCCTGGATGACCTGTAATATTTCTTGGAAAGCTCCGGGGCGATTTTCCACAAAGGTTGAGATTTGCTGAATGATGTTCACATTTATTACCTCCCGCTTATATTTTCCGCTTATCGATAACTCTTTTGGCCTTACCTTCACTTCGTTCAATAGTTTTGTTTGATACCAATTTGACCTTACTTGAAATACCCAGCAACTCACTCATTTTTTTCTGCAGCTTATACTCCAGCGTCTCAAGACCACGTACCTCATCGGTAAATACTTCCTCAGTGATTTCAACCAAAATAGTTAGTTTGTCAAGATTATCGATACGCTCGACAACCAGTTGATAATGCGGCGCCATACCGAGGTCAAGCAATACACTTTCAACTTGGGAAGGAAAAACATTTACGCCCCCAATTATGAGCATATCATCACTGCGTCCCATGACCTTGTTCATTCTTACAAGCGTTCTCCCGCAAGTGCAGGTTTCCCTGTTAAGCACCGTTAAATCTCTGGTACGGTAACGTATAAGGGGCAAACCTTCCTTAGTCAGTGTGGTAATAACAAGTTCTCCCTGTTCACCGTCCGGTAAAATCTCACCTGTTACAGGGTTAATAATCTCAGGATAGAAATGATCTTCATTTATATGCATTCCGTCCTGCGCCGTGCACTCACATGCTACACCCGGTCCGATTATCTCACTTAAACCGTAAATATCATAAGCCTTGATATCAAGCTGGCGCTCAATTTCCAGACGCATCTGCTCCGACCACGGCTCAGCGCCAAAGATACCGACACTAAGCGGCAGGTCACGGCAGTCTACGCCTTCTTCCCGCATCGTTTCAGCGATATGAAGGGCATATGACGGCGTACAGGCGAGAACACTGGTGCCAAAATCCTTCATTAAAGTAATCTGGCGGGCGGTATTACCAACTGAGGTTGGAATAAGCGAACCGCCGACCAGCTCCGCTCCATAGTGGACACCCAATGCGCCAGTAAATAGCCCGTAGCCATAGGCATTCTGAATAAAGGACTTATTTGTTACACCGACCGCCGTTAGCGCTCTCGCCATCACCTCGGCCCACATATTAAGATCACGTTTTGTATATCCGACCACAGTCGGCTTACCGGTTGTTCCGCTGGAGGCGTGTATCCTAACAATCTCGCTCATTGGAAGGGCAAACAGTCCATACGGGTAATTATCCCGCAAATCCTGTTTAGTAGTGAAGGGCAGCTTGCCAATATCGCCTATGCCCTGGATATCCTCCGGCAGCAACCCTGCAGCCTGAAACTTCTGTCGGTATGAAGGCACCTGAGTATAAACCCTCTCCACCAAACTCTTCAAGGAATTAGACTGCAGTTCAGTCATTGCTTCGCGGTCAAGCTTTTCAATATGATTATTCCAATACACTATAATAACCCCCTCATCTTTTTAATTGGAGCAGTTTCTTCCATATTAAAGCAAATAAAAAACTCTCGTCCTGTAAAGGACGAGAGTATATCTCGCGGTACCACCTTTGTTATTCGCTAAACAGCGAATCAACTTATAGGTACGGGCAAATGCCGATACCTTCCATCTGTAACGTGATGGTTGACGGCGTTGCCTACTATTTCGGCTTTTGCCAAAAATTCAGCTTCGCGACTCCAAGGAGAACTTCAGCACATTTCTTGTACCGGCTTCTCAACCCCGCCGGCTCTCTGTGACAATGTAAAAATGCCTACTTTTCCTCTTCAACGTCATTAATTATTAACCTTAGCTTATTATAGCAACGGTTTGTAAAGTTATCAAGCTATATTTAATTAAATCTTACTTTTCGACTCATTTTTTATTCTATTGTATTTATTTGAGTTACTTTTGTATTTTTTAACAATACACTTTATATCTTTGCTTCAATTAGCTCGCCCATTTCTTTTGTTGATACAAGCTTAAACTCAGGTCGATATAAATCATGAGTCCTGTAGCCTTCTGCCAGAACAGCCTCAACTGCTTGCTCGATAGCATTTGCTGCTTTTTCTTCGTTCAAGGAATATCGCAGCAGCATAGCAGCCGATAAAATAGTTCCGATTGGATTGGCCATACCCTTTCCGGCGATATCGGGAGCAGAGCCATGAATAGGCTCATACAGACCAGGTCCATCCCCGATACTAGCCGAAGGCAGCATTCCTATAGAACCCGCAAGAACGGCGGCCTCATCGCTGAGAATGTCACCAAACAAGTTCCCTGTAACTAGTACGTCAAACTTTTTCGGTCCCATGACCAATTGCATAGCGCAATTATCAACATACATATGGTTAAGCTCTACATCTGAATACTCTGCTGCAACGTGCTCAGCAGTACGCCTCCACAACCGGGAAGTCGCCAATACATTAGCCTTATCCACCGATATGACACGGTTTTTTCTAAGCTGAGCGGCCTTAAAGGCGACATGCATAATTCGCTCAACTTCCGGCACGCTGTAATTCTCAGTATCCCAAGCCGATTCCACGCCATTCTCATCTATTTGTTTTTCACACCTGGCACCGTAATAGATCCCACCATTTAATTCTCTCACTATTAGGATATCTGTATCAGCTACTAGCTCAGCCTTGAGGGGCGAGTACGCCGATAAACTTCCAGACACACGCACCGGACGCAAGTTAGCATAAAGATTTAAAGCCTTTCTCAAGCCCAAAATAGCCTTTTCTGGTCGGATGTCAGGTGCGACATTATCCCATTTGGGACCGCCAACCGCACCTAGCAATACTGCGTCAGCCTCTTTTACCGCCGCCAAAGTGTTCTCTGGCAAAGGAACACCATATTCATCGATGGCCGCCCCGCCTGCCAGGCAATTTTTGAACTTTATCTCGATGCCAGCCACGTAAGCTGCTTTCTTCAAAACCCGAACAGCTTCTGCAGTGACCTCTACTCCCACACCATCGCCTGGGATGACAACGATTATTCTAGCCATGACCTATTCCCCCTTGACATAGTTTATCAACCCGCCCGCCCGGGCAATATCTTGTATGAAACCCGGCAGGGGCTGCGCGATAAATATTTGCTCGGTAGTGGTATTTTTAACGAAACCAGCCGCCAAGTCAACATGCAGCGTATCGCCTTCTTTAATACCTTTCACCGCTTCGCCAATTTCCAAAAGAGGCAGTCCGATATTTATAGCATTGCGATAGAAGATACGGGCAAAACTGTCAGCAATAACACAGGTAATACCACTGGCCTTTATTGCAACCGGGGCGTGTTCACGAGATGAGCCGCAGCCGAAGTTGCGTCCAGCAACCATGATGTCGCCGTTTTGCACCTTACCGACAAACGTAGTATCAATGTCTTCCATACAGTGTTTTGCTAACTCTGCCGGAATTGAGGTATTAAGGTACCTTGCCGGGATTATAACATCTGTATCAATATTGTCACCATAACGCCATACTTTTCCTGCTAAATTCATTTTGTTACCTCCCAAGGGGCAGCTATTCGCCCTAACACTGCACTAGCCGCTGCTACCGCCGGGCCAGTAAGATATACTTCACTGTCCACATGCCCCA
>Ga0074195_1002671_pt1 | contig 19026 bp, 7 predicted proteins | sample EPASupsiteHSE623_FD_64525 | JGI IMG/M metagenome (GOLD analysis project Ga0074195, IMG submission 64525) | Bioremediated contaminated groundwater from EPA Superfund site, New Mexico - Sample HSE6-23 | ecosystem: Environmental > Aquatic > Deep subsurface > Groundwater > Contaminated ...
CATTCGGCGGCTTTCCCATTGTGAGTTTGTATCTATATAATATAGTTACACTAATATATACGGACACAAGAATGTATACGGACACAAGGCGCTGTTGACGGCGGCGCATGCGGGTTTCTGTAGCGGTAGTCGGGCTTGCCCCAAAAGGCCCAAAAGTGCCTGGGACCAATTCCTTGAGAAATGAGGTCCTGCGGCCTTGGCGTTCTGAGCAGGGTTCGGGTATGCTACTATAGGACGCGGCTTTTGGCAGGCGCACGGAGCTGAAAGTTTTTTTGACAACCGCGAAAAATTTGCTATACTTACGGAACTGAACGAACCGGCCGGCGCGCGATAACAACACGATCTCTGATTCTGAAAGCGGTTCAAGTTCATAAAAAAAATCGTTAGTCCACTCTCCGCGCGGCGCTTTCTCCGACGAGAAAAAAAAGAGTTGACAACTTCAAAAAGATTTTGCTAGTATATTCTTGTTGCCGCGGATTAAGTTCCGCGGCAGGCCAAAGGACCCGTACCTGTTAGCAGCAGCCAAAGAAAACAGGGTAGGGTTTGTTCTCTGAAAAATTATGTATGAATGGGCACCCTGAATGTGGTCAGGGGCGGAAATAAGGATGAATAATCCTTAAGACCGGTTCCGGACCATAGGATGATTAATCATTAAAATCCAATTGGGTGTGATAACTTTGCAAGAGAAGTAATTAACACGCAAACGATAATAAGAGCTAATTAGAACTGCTCCGTAAATGCTGATAGTAGATGGCGATGTTTGCTATTTGCTGTTACGGATTTAAATGGAGAGTTTGATCCTGGCTCAGAGTTAACGCTGGCGGCGTGCCTAACACATGCAAGTCGAACGGAGTCTCCAGTTCGTATCGGGGACTTAGTGGCAGACGGGTGAGTAACACGTAAACAACCTGCCCTCAAAAGGGGGATAACCTGACGAAAGTCGGACTAATACCCCATATAATCCTCTGGAGGCATCATCAGAGGATGAAAGGCCCGCAAGGGTCGATTGAGGAGGGGTTTGCGGCCTATCAGCTAGTTGGCGGTGTAACGGACCACCAAGGCAATGACGGGTAGCCGATCTAAAAGGATGACCGGCCACAAGGGCACTGAGACACGGGCCCTACTCCTACGGGAGGCAGCAGTGGGGAATTTTGGACAATGGACGAAAGTCTGATCCAGCGACGCCGCGTGGAGGACGAAGGTTTTCGGATCGTAAACTCCTTTTACAGGGGACGAAAGCGGGCAACCGTTTGACAGTACTCTGTGAATAAGCCACGGCTAACTACGTGCCAGCAGCCGCGGTAATACGTAGGTGGCGAGCGTTACTCGGAATTACTAGGCGTAAAGCGCGTGTAGGCGGGAACTTAAGTCTGTCGTTAAAGCTCAGGGCTCAACCCTGAAATGTCGACGGAAACTGGGTTTCTTGAGTGCGGTAGGGGAGATTGGAATTCCAGGTGTAGCGGTGAAATGCGTAGATATCTGGAAGAACGCCAAAGGCGAAGGCAGATCTCTGGGCCGTTACTGACGCTGAGACGCGAAAGCTAGGGGAGCAAACAGGATTAGATACCCTGGTAGTCCTAGCCGTAAACTATGTAGACCAGGTGTGGGAGGTATCGACCCCTCCCGTGCCGACGCTAACGCATTAAGTCTACCGCCTGGGGAGTACGGCCGCAAGGTTAAAACTCAAAGGAATTGACGGGGGCCCGCACAAGCGGTGGATCATGTGGTTTAATTCGACGCTACGCGAAGAACCTTACCTGGGCTCGAACGACTGGTAGTAGTCCCGATGAAAGTTGGGGCGACCCGCAAGGGAGCCAGCCGAGGTGCTGCATGGCTGTCGTCAGCTCGTGTCGTGAGATGTTGGGTTAAGTCCCGCAACGAGCGCAACCCCTGTCCTGTGTTGCTACCCCGCAAGGGGAGGACTCTCAGGAAACTGCCGTGGATAACACGGAGGAAGGTGGGGACGACGTCAAGTCATCATGGCCTTTATGTCCAGGGCTACACACGTGATACAATGGCGCAGACAGAAGGTCGCAATACCGTAAGGTGGAGCTAATCCCTAAACTGCGCCCAAGTTCAGATCGAGGGCTGCAATTCGCCCTCGTGAAGCTGGAATCGCTAGTAATCGCAGATCAGCAGGCTGCGGTGAATACGTTCCCGGGCCTTGTACACACCGCCCGTCACACCACGAAAGCCAGATGCAACAGAAGTGCCCGGATTACCCCGGGCCCTAAGTTGTGGCTGGTGATTGGGGTGAAGTCGTAACAAGGTAGCCGTACGAGAACGTGCGGCTGGATCACCTCCTTAATTAATCTTTTACACGAAAGATTAAAGGTCGGTAATCAACCTTGAAGTCGCGGCTGCAAGCCGCGGGAAGCAGGTGAAAACCTGTGACCTGTGACTTGTGACCTGTGGCTTCGGATTCAGGGTGGCCATTCATACATAAGCGGGCTCATAGCTCAGCTGGTTAGAGCGTACGCTTGATAAGCGTAAGGTCGGTGGTTCGATCCCACCTGGGCCCACGACTTTGGTGACAGCCGGACGGCGATTCCGCCTCTGGTGTCTTCGGGGCAGTAGCTCAGCTGGGAGAGCGCCTGCTTTGCAAGCAGGAGGTCGCCGGTTCGACCCCGGTCTGCTCCAAAGTTACGCTTCTACATATAAATTTGCAGTTCTTTGAAAATTAACGCGCGATTCAATGCCCGTCCGGGCCCGTCAATCTCCTTTATGGAGTGGGGTTTGGAAGAGGGCGAATCAAATAACCAAGCGTCTTATATCAAGTAGCATTGTATAAGCGAATTAGTATATTAGAGAACTTACGATGATCATAGACCTTATAGGATTTAAAAATAAGGTCAAGCTACAAGGGTATATGGTGGATGCCTTGGCGCCAGAAGTCTATGAAGGACGTGATAAGCTGCGATAAGCCCGGGGGAGGAGCAAATATCCTTTGATCCCGGGATCTCCGAATCAGGAAACTGTCTGGGGTAAAACCCCAGAATCTTCGTGCAAAGTGGTCGCCGTCAGGCGACTAGATAGCGCGTTGAAGACAACCCAGGGAAGTGAAACATCTCAGTACCTGGTGGAAAAGAAATCAAAGAGATTCCCCAAGTAGTGGCGAGCGAAAAGGGAACAGCCTAAACCGGCTGGATTTATTCAGCCGGTGTTGCAGGGCCTGTCCGGTGCAGAACCGTGGAGTTATAAACCGTGAGTTAGCCGAATGTTCTGGAAAGAACGACCATAGCGGGTGATAGTCCCGTAGGCGAAAACAAAGCGGCTCCTGACAGGTCCCTAAGTACTACCGGGCACGTGAAATCCGGTAGGAATCCGGGGAGACCACTCTCCAAGGCTAAATACTCTCTGGCGACCGATAGTGAACAAGTACCGCGAGGGAAAGGCGAAAAGAACCCGTGACCGGGAGTGAAATAGAACCTGAAACCGTATATCTACAAGCTATCATAGAGCTATGCCGCGGCCGTAAGGCCGTGGAATGCTCGATGGTGTGCCTGTTGAAGAATGATCCAGCGAGTTAATGGTGCGAGCAAGGTTAAGTCGGCAGTAAACGACGGAGCCGTAGCGAAAGCAAGTCCTAATAGGGCGTCAGTTCGTATTATTAGACTCGAAGCCAAGTGATCTAACCCTGGGCAGGATGAAGTCACCTTAACCGGTGATGGAGGTCCGAAGTGTTAAACGTTGAAAAGTTTCTACATGATCTGGGGTTAGGGGTGAAAGACCAATCGAACTTGGTGATAGCTAGTTCTCCCCGAAATAGCTATAGGGCTAGCGTCGTGATTTAACCCGCGGGGGTAGAGCACTGAATGATGTAGGCTGAGCGACCCTCGGTCCGAATTCAATCAAACTCCGAATACCGCGGCGTATATCACGGCAGTCAGTTCATGAGGGAAAAGCTTCATGTGCAAGAGAGAAACAACTCAGACCGCCGATCTAGGTCCCAAAGTTTATGCTAAGTGGCAAAGGATGTGGGTTTACTTAAACAGCTAGGAGGTTGGCTTAGAAGCAGCCATCCTTTGAAGAGTGCGTAACAGCTCACTAGTCTAGCGAACCTGCGCCGAAAATGACACGGGGCTAAGCATAACACCGCAATCGCGGATTTACAGGAGCGAAGGTTTCTGTAAGTGGTAGGGGAGCGTTCTTATCGCAGCGAAGGCGTACCGTAAGGAGCGCTGGAGTGATAAGAAGCGAGGATGCTGGAATAAGTAGCGATAAACAAGGTGAGAATCCTTGTCGCCGTAAGCCTAAGGTTTCCTTGAGCAACGTTCGTCGGCTCAGGGTCAGTCGGGCCTAAGTCGAGGCCGAAAGGCGTAGATGAAGGACATCCGGTTAATATTCCGGAACTACAGTAGACGCGTCATCACCCAAGAAGGGACGCAGAAGGGTAAACCATCCCGGTAAAGGTTGTCCGGGTCTAAAGCCGTAGGTGTGGGCTCGCAGGCAAATCCACGAGCTCGTTAAGCCGAAAACTGAATGCGACTGCCGGGAAACCGGCGGGAAGTGGTCCAACCACGCTGCCAAGAAAAACTTCGTGGGGAGTTTCTACTGTAACCGTACCGCAATCCGACACAGGTAGGCGAGTTGAATATACTAAGGCGCGCGAGATAACCTACGTTAAGGAACTAGGCAAACTAACTCCGTAACTTCGGAAGAAGGAGTGCCTCTGTAGCGGTGTGGGATTAAAAGACCACGCGGCGAAAAGGCCGCAGTGAAATGGGGATCGTGACTGTTTAACAAAAACTTAGGGCTCTGCTGAAATCGCAAGATGATGTATAGGGCCTGATGCCTGCCCGGTGCTGGAAGGTCAAGGGGAGGGGTTAGCCGCAAGGCGAGGCCTCGAACTTAAGCCCCAGTAAACGGCGGCGGTAACTATAACCGTCCTAAGGTAGCGAAATTCCTTGTCGGGTAAGTTCCGACCTGCACGAATGGCATAACAAAGATCCCGCTGTCTCAACGAAGGGCTCGGCGAAATTGTGGTGCAAGTGAAGACGCTTGCTGCGCGCACCTAGACGAAAAGACCCCGTGGAGCTTTACTGTATCTTGTCATTGAATTACGGTTTTTAATGCGTAGGATAGGTGGGAGTCGGTGATCCTCCGGTTTTGGCCGGAGGGGAGACAACGGTGAAATACCACCCTTTGAAAATTGTGATTCTAACGCCGCAGCCGTAAACCGGCCGGCGAACAGTGGCAGGTGGGCAGTTTGACTGGGGCGGTCGCCTCCTAAAGAGTAACGGAGGCGTACCAAGGTTCCCTCAGGGCGAATAGAAATCGCCTGTCGAGCGCAATGGTAGAAGGGAGCTTGACTGTGAGGCCGACGGGCCGAGCAGGTACGAAAGTAGGTCATAGTGATCCGGTGGTACCTCGTGGGAGGGCCATCGCTCAACGGATAAAAGCTACCCCGGGGATAACAGGCTGATCTGGTCCAAGAGTCCACATCGACGACCAGGTTTGGCACCTCGATGTCGGCTCATCGCATCCTCCCGCTGAAGCAGGTGGGAAGGGTTGGGCTGTTCGCCCATTAAAGCGGTACGTGAGCTGGGTTCAGTACGTCGTGAGACAGTACGGTCTCTATCTGGTGTGCGCGAAGGAAACTTGAGGGAAGCTGTCCACAGTACGAGAGGACCTGGATGGACGAACCTCCCGTATACCAGTTGTCCTGCCAAGGGCATAAGCTGGGTAGCGGTGTTCGGTAGGGATAAACGCTGAAAGCATCTAAGCGTGAAACCCGTCCCAAGATTAGGTTTCCCTCCTCCATTAAGGAGGCTGAAGGCCCCCGGAAGACTACCGGGTTGATAGGCCGGGTGTGTAAGCATGGCAACATGTTGAGCTAACCGGTACTAATCGGCCGTGAGGCTTGGCCTTATTTTTTGATCCTATAAGAATGATCATCACAATATACTAATTCAAGCTTGGTTATTTGCGCGCGATTTATAAGACCGGTGGTTATTCCGGAGAGGTTACACCCGTTCCCATTCCGAACACGGCAGTTAAGGGCTCCAGGGCCGATGGTACTAACACCCAATTCGGTGTTGGCAGAGTAGGTCGCTGCCGGTCTTATTAATCGCGCGCAATTCAAGGATCGCGCGTTAGTTCTCAAGACTTAGGTGGATGGACTGTAGGAGGTTTGGCTGTGCAGGTACAGCTAACAGCCTTCAGCCTATAGCCTAAATAACCTGACTTTATGAAACTTACCAAGCAGGACAAAGTCGAGCTCTCCAAAAAACTCGGGGACGAGTTCAAGGCCAGGGATGTTTTCTTCGCCGCGTTCCAGGGTCTGAAATTTAAAGAGATAGCCTCTCTGAAAGAAGGGCTGCGCCCGGCTAAATCGAAATTTAAGGTGATGCGGAACACCGTGGTTTCGCACGCCATTACCAATGCCGCCCTCAAGGCCGGCGACGCCGCCGTGGCCAAGGGCCCGACCGCGGTCATCACCATGGACAGCTCGGACGATGTCGCCCGGGCCGCCAAGGTCCTTCTCGCTTTCGCCAAGGAAAACCCCGCTCTGAAGGTCAAGGGCGGCTTTACCGCCAGCCAGTGGCTCACCCCGAAAGATTTGGAAAAACTTTCTAAGATAGGTTCCAAGACCGAACTGCTCGCGCAGCTGGCCGGAGTTCTTTACTCCAACCTCGCGCAGATCAGGTGGGTTCTGGAAGCTCCTACTGCGAAGCTCGCTTACGCCGTCGAGGCCGTGAGAGAGAAGAAATCCAAAGAAGCTAAGTAACGATTTGTAAAACCCCGCACTTTTCCCGCGGCAGCCGCAGTTAAAGTACGGGATGAATCCTGATAGTCCCCGGGAGTTTCGGGGGTAAACTCCGGTCCGCCGCGGGCGGGCCGGGGGCTATTCAAGGCATTAAAGGAGAACAAAACCATGGCAGATAAACTGAACAAGGATCAGATAGTCGACGCTATTTCCACGCTCACCGTGATGGAACTGGCCGACCTCGTGAAAGGCATCGAAGACAAATTCGGCGTGAAGGCCGCCCCCGCTATGGGCGCCGTGGCCGTAGCCGCCGCCCCCGCCGCCGGCGGAGCCGCCGCCGCGACGGAAGAGCAGACAGAATTTACCGTGACGCTCAAAGCCGTGACCGACCCCGCCAAGAAGATCGGCGTCATCAAGGTCGTGCGGGAGCTGACGGGCCTGGGCCTGAAAGAGTCCAAGGACCTGGTTGAAGGCGCTCCCAAGACCGTGAAAGAGAATGTCGACAAGAAGACCGCGGAAGAGATGAAAAAGAAGCTCACCGAGGCCGGCGGATCCGTCGAACTGAAGTAACCTTGGAAAAAAATCAGCGGGCAGGCGCACGCGGAGCGAGATTCCCGGCGCGCCGTCCCGCCTCGGAAACTGCGATTAAAGTCTTAACTACGACCGGGTAGCCAGGCAGTAGATCCACCCCCACACATACGGTATGTGCGGGGGTGAATCTGCCGGCGGTATTTTTTTTAAAACCGGCGTGGCAGCTTATTAACGAGGTGACGATGAAACAGCTCAACTTCTCCCGCATATCGCAAATCCTCAAAGTTCCTGATCTGCTGGACATGCAGAAACAGTCCTTTGACTGGTTCCTTCAGCTGGACACCGCTCCCGAGAACAGACGGATCCAGGGTCTCCAGGCGTCCTTCGTGGATGTGTTCCCTATCGAATCCGCCGACGGCTCCATGGTGCTGGATTTCCTGAAATTCGAGCTCGGCACCCCGAAATATCTCAGTCCCGAGGAAGCGCTGGTGCGCGGCGGCACCTACGCGGCCCCGCTGAAAGCCTACCTGTCGCTCAGCCTCAAGCAGGAAAGCGGCAAGCTGAAACACATCATCGACCAGGATGTGACGCTCTGCGACCTGCCTCTGATGACCGACACCGGCTCCTTCATTTTCAACGGCGCGGAGCGCATCGTGGTGAGTCAGCTGCATCGCTCGCCCGGCATTATTTTCGAGGACGATGACGAGGAGAAGCAGTCCGTTCTCGGCAAGCCCCTGTTCTTCGCCCGCGTCATTCCTTACCGCGGCGCCTGGGTGGAGTTCGAATTCGACCTGGACAATGTGCTGTGGGTGCGCCTTGACCGCAAGAAGAAAATTCTCGCCACCACTTTCCTTAAAGCCGCCGGGATAGAGACCAACTCCGAGATCCTTCAGATCTTCTACGAGGCCGTCGAGACGCCGGTCAGCGCCGAGAACGCCCCCAATCTCATAGGCCATTACGCCATAGAGGATATCGTAGACACCAAGACCGGGGAGGTTCTCTGGAACCTGGAAGAGAAGGCCGCGCAGCCGCTGGACGAGAAGACCGTGAAGATCATGGTCGAGCGCAAACTTTCCAAGGTCCGTCTCATAAAAGGCAACCCGAAAGAGGACAGCCCCGGCATAATCCTGGCGCTGGAGGGCAAGAACCAGCCTAAGACCGCCGCCGACGCCCGCTACGAAATCTATAAGAAAATGCGGGGGCAGGACTTTATAGTCAAGGAACAGGCGGACGAGTACCTCGACAACATACTTTTCAAGAGCCTGCGCCGTTACGACTTTTCCATAGTCGGCCGCTATAAGGCCGACCGGAAGCTGCGGCCGCTGTACGAGAATCTGGCCAGATTCGACAAGAAATTCAAGGTCCCCGGAGAGACGAAGCGCAATATCGGCATCGAGGATATCATTGTCACCGTGCAGTACCTGATGGCCATGAACTCCGGCGCCCCCGGGTTCGATTATAAAGGCCAGAAATTCGAATACAAGGTGGACGACATCGACCATCTCGGCAACAGGCGCGTGCGCTCCATCGGCGAGCTGCTGGAGAACCAGATCCGCGTGGCGCTGGTGCAGATCTCCCGCCATGTGCGCGACCGCATGAACAAGGAAGACAAGACCATCACCCCGCGCACGCTGGTGAACGCCGCCCCCGTGGTGGCCATCATGAGGAAGTTCTTCGGAACCTCCCAGCTGTCGCAGTTCATGGACCAGATAAACCCGCTGGCCGAGCTGACGCACAAGCGCAGGCTTTCGGCCCTCGGCCCCGGCGGCCTCAACCGCAAACGAGCGGGCTTCGAGGTCCGCGATGTGCACTACACCCATTACGGCCGCGTCTGCCCCATCGAAACTCCGGAAGGCCCGAACATCGGCCTCATCGTTTCGCTGGCCACCTACGCCAAGGTCAATCAGTACGGCCTGATAGAGACGCCTTACCGGAAAGTCTCCGCCGGCAGGATTACCGAAGAGGTGGATTACCTGACCGCGTTCCGCGAGGATGATATCTTCGTGGGTCAGGCCAACACCCCCACGGACGCCGGCAAGCTTTCCTCCGAACAGGTTTACGGCCGCGTAAAGGACGATTATGTGTTCGTGGACGCCAACGATGTGAAGTTCATGGATGTGTCCCCGATGCAGGTCGTGTCCATCTCGGCGGCCTGCGTGCCGTTCCTTGAGCATGACGACGCCAACCGCGCTCTGATGGGTTCGAATATGATGCGCCAGGCCGTCCCTCTGCTGGTCACCGAGGCCCCGCTGGTGGGCACCGGCGTCGAGCCGGTGATAGCCAAGGACTCCCGCGCCTGCGTCACGGCGCGCACTTCCGGCAGGGTCATCTACTCCTCCGGAGAGATGATCTCCATAAAGCCGGAGAACTCCAAAGAGCCCGACCTTTACCACCTGATCAAGTACAGAAGGTCCAACCAGGACACCTGCGTGAACCAGACCCCCACGGTCCGGAGCGGGGACTTCGTGAAGAAGGGCGATGTGATCGCCGACGGTCCCGCCACCTCCGACGGCCAGCTGGCGCTCGGCAAGAACCTGCTCGTGGCCTTCATGAGCTGGGAGGGCTTCAACTACGAGGACGCGATCCTGGTCTCGGATAAACTGGTGGAAGAGGACGCTCTGACCTCCGTGTTTATCGAGGAATTCGAGGTCGAGGCCCGCGACACCAAGCTGGGCCCCGAAGAAATAACGCGCGACATTCCCAATGTGGGCTCCGACGCGCTGGAGCATATAGACTCCGAAGGCGTGGTCGTGCCCTCCACCATGGTGCGCCCCGGCGACATCCTCGTCTGCAAGGTTTCGCCCAAAGGCGAGCAGCAGCTGTCCCCCGAGGAGCGGCTGCTGAAGGTCATCTTCGGAAAGAAAGCCGAGGATGTGACCGACACTTCCCTGCGCGTTCCCCCCGGAGTGAACGGGAAGATCATCGGCACGCGCGTCTTCGTGCGCCGCGAAAAACTCTCCAAGCCCGAAGAAAAGAAGCGCATGGATGAGATCAACGAAGAGATGCATCTTAACCTGGAAGCCCTGAAGAACTTCCGCAAGGACGCGGGCAAGGACGACAAGAAGGGCTCCGAGATCGAAGAGTTCTACAAGCTGATGGAGCGGAAGATCAAGGACAAGTATGCCCGCGAGAAGGAGCTGCTCAAGACCACCGGCGAACTGCCGGTGACCGTGAACAAGGTCGTGAAGGTCTATATAGCCCTCAAGCGGCGCCTGCGTGTGGGAGACAAGCTGTCCGGCCGGCACGGCAACAAGGGCGTGGTCGCCCGCATCCTCCCGAAAGAGGATATGCCGTATCTGCCCGACGGTACGCCGGTGGACATGGTGCTTTCTCCCCTGGGCGTTCCGTCCCGTATGAACATCGGCCAGATCCTGGAGACCATGCTCGGCTGGGCCGGCAAACAGCTGGAGACCCAGATGACCTGCCCCGTGTTCGACGGCGCCGCGGAGGACAATAAAAATTACTGGAAGTACTGGGAGGAGAAGCGAAAAAAGAGCCGCTCCGAGGTGACGGTGGAAGACATCGTCAAGGACCTCGCGGCGCATCCGAACGCGGAGCGTCCGGGCGTCATCCAGATGATACAGCTGGCCAAGGAGCATCTGAAAAGACGGGGCGTGCGCGAAGAATATCTGCCCGACGATTACTGCCGCATAAACCTGTTCGACGGCAGGACCGGGGAGGCGTTCCACGAGAAGGTGACGATAGGTTACATGTATATTCTGAAGCTCATCCACCTGGTGGAGGACAAAGTGCACGCCCGCTCCACGGGACCGTACTCCCTCATAACCAGACAGCCGCTGGGCGGCAAGGCCCTGTTCGGCGGCCAGCGCTTCGGAGAAATGGAAGTCTGGGCGCTGGAAGGCTACGGCGCCGCCTATGCGCTGCAGGAGATGCTCACGGTTAAATCCGACGACTTCTCCGGCCGGACCAAGATGTACGAAGCTATAATCAAAGGCGACTTCCCGCCCCAGCCGGGCGTGCCGGAGTCGTTCAAGGTGCTTGTGAAGGAACTGCAGGCTCTGTCGCTCGATGTGGACCTCATAAAGGCGGACGAAGAGGCGGCCCGTGTCGAGGGCGCGAAGGAAAAAGCGAAAAAGAGAGCCGCGGCCAAGGCGGCGAATTAGACTATAAGGGTTCAGGCTGCAGGCTGTTGGCATCTCGGGAAACTCCTTACAGGCTAATAGCCTACAGCCTATAGTCTGGTTTGTGACTGCTTGCAACTACCGGATCGGAGAAAAACACTATGGACGGAATAACCTCAGAAGCCAGGAACTTTTTCGGCCTGCCCAAGACCTCCAAGAAGCGGAAAGAGATAAATTACGACGATTTCGACGGCATGAAGATCGGTATCGCCAGCCCGCAGAAAATCAAGTTGTGGTCGTTCGGCGAGGTGAAGAAGCCCGAGACCATCAATTACCGCACGCTTAAGCCGGAGCGCGACGGTCTGCTTTGCGAAAGGATCTTCGGTCCCTCCAAGGATTACGAGTGCGCCTGCGGAAAATACCGCTGGGTGAAATTCAAGGGCGTGGTCTGCGACCGCTGCGGCGTCGAGGTGACCGAGGCCAAGGTCAGGCGCGAGCGCATGGGACATATCGACCTCGCGGCCCCTGTGGCGCATATCTGGTTCCTGCGCAAAAGCCCGTCCCGCATAGGCATTATCCTGGACATGAAGCCGTCCGACCTGGAGAAGGTGGTGTATTACGCCGCCTATGTGGTTCTGGAGGACACCAAGGACCCCGTCACCGGCCGCGTGGAGCACAGCGTGGGAGATGTGTTGACCGAGTCCCAGCTCAACGAGGTCAGGAAGAAATTTTCCAAGATAAAGGTGGGCATCGGCGCCACGGCCATCAAGGATCTGCTTGAGCGGATCGACCTCAAGAAAGAGATAGAAGCCATACAGACCGAGCTGGCGAACGCCAAGGCCGATATGGACCGCTCCAAGCTGATCAAGCGGCTGAAGATCCTGGAAGGTTTCGTCGCCAGCGGCAACCGCCCCGAGTGGATGATCATGACTATACTTCCGGTGCTGCCGCCGGACCTCCGCCCGCTGGTGCCCCTGGAAGGCGGCCGTTTCGCCACCTCCGATCTCAACGACCTTTACCGCAGGATCATCAACCGCAACAACCGCCTGAAGCATATAGAGGCGCTCAGGGCGCCCCAGGTGATGATTTATAACGAGAAACGCCTGCTCCAGGAGGCCGTGGACGCGCTTATCGAGAACGGCGCGCGCGGCAAGGTGGTTCTGGGCGCCGCCAACAGGCCGCTCAAATCGATCTCCGACATCCTGAAAGGCAAGCAGGGCCGGTTCCGCCAGAACCTGCTGGGCAAGCGCGTGGATTATTCCGGCCGCTCCGTCATCGTCGTGGGACCGAACCTCAAGCTGAACCAGTGCGGACTCCCGAAGGAAATGGCGCTGGAGCTCTTCAAGCCGTTCGTGCTGGCCGAACTGATCAAGAAAGATAATATCACGCTGAAAGTCGCCAAGAAAAAAATGGAGCACGCGGATAACGAGATCTGGGACATCCTGGAGCGCGTGACCAAGAAACATCCGGTCATGCTGAACCGCGCGCCCACGCTGCATCGCCTGGGCATACAGGCCTTCGAGCCCGTGCTCATAGAGGGCCTTGCGATCCAGCTGCATCCGCTGACCTGCGCCGCCTTCAACGCCGACTTCGATGGAGACCAGATGGCCGTGCATGTGCCCATCTCGCAGGAAGCGCAGATGGAGGCCCGCATGCTGATGATGGCCACCAACAACATCCTCTCCCCGGCCGACGGCCGCCCCAAGGCCAATCCCTCGCACGACATGGTGCTGGGCGTCAACTACCTTACCAAGGTCAAACTCGGCGAGAACGGCACCGGAAAACGCTTCGGCGACCGGGAAGAGGCTCTTACCGCCTACCAGTACGGCAAGGTCGACCTGCACGCCATGATCCAGGTGCGCGGCGTGACCTCCACCGAAAAACTGGACCTTGAGAAATTCCAGGACAAAGTCGTCCGCGAGAAAGCCGAAAAGGCCGGCGAGTTCACCACGGTCGGCCGGCTGATCTTCCTGGACAACCTGCCCAGGAATGTGGACGCGAAAAAGTATAACAGGACCATCGGCAAGAAAGACCTGTCACAGCTCGTTTACGAGTGCTATAAGAATCCGGAGATAGGGCATCACGAGACCGTGATGCTGCTGGACCGGCTGATGAACCTCGGCTTCCATTACGCCACCGTGTCGGGCCTCAGCATCTCGCTGGCCGACATGTCCATCCCCAATAAGAAGGCGGAGCGCATCGGCAAGGCGCAGAAGCAGGTGCGGGAGATCGAGAGCCAGGCCAAGGACGGCATCATCACGGAGAACGAGCGCTATAACAGGATCATCGACATCTGGACGCATCTGGGCGACAAGGTCGCCGACGAGATGTTCGAGGAGATGCAGAAGCAGGAGAACAAAGCTTACAGCGCGGCCGAGCCGCGCTTCAACGCGATCTTCATGATGGCCGACTCCGGCGCCCGCGGCTCCCGTCAGCAGGTAAAACAGCTGGCCGGCATGCGCGGTCTGATGGCCAAGCCTCAGAAGAAGCTGACCGGCGGCGTCGGAGAGATCATCGAGAATCCCATTCTCTCCAACTTCCGCGAGGGCCTTACCGTGCTGGAATACTTCATCTCCACGCACGGCGGCCGCAAAGGTCTTTCCGACACCGCCCTGAAGACCGCCGACGCCGGCTACCTCACGCGCCGGCTCGTGGATGTGGCGCACAATGTCGTGATCACCGAGGACGACTGCGGCACGATAAACGGCGTTGAGATCAAGGACCTGCGCAGCGGAGACGATGTGATAGAATCCATGGCCGAGCGGATAGAGGGCCGCATAGCCCTCGAGGACCTGAAGATCCCGGACGCGGACGGAAAGATGTCCACTCTCGTCAAACGCAACGAGATGATCACCCCGGAGAACGCGAAAAAGCTGGAAAAAGCCAGGGGTAAGGAAGAGGGCGTTTATGTCCGCTCCGTGCTGACCTGCGAATCCGATGTGGGCATCTGCGCCAAGTGCTACGGCCTCAACCTGGCCACCGGCAATCAGGTGGAATCCGGCGAGGCCGTGGGAATAATCGCGGCGCAGTCCATAGGCGAACCCGGCACGCAGCTGACCCTGCGTACCTTCCACATCGGCGGTACCGCCTCCCGCGTGCTGGAAAAATCCGAGGCTAAGGTGAAAGCCGACGGCAAGGCCGCATTCAAGGAACTGCGCACCATCAAGAACCGCGACGGGGAGAATATCTGCGTTTCCCGCGGCGCCTCCATAATGGTGAAGCACGATTCCGGGAAAACCTTTGAGGAATTCAAGCTCAGCTACGGAGCCAAGGTCATAGTTTCCGACCATGCCGCGGTGAAAGCCGGCGAGAAGATAGCCGAGTGGGACCCCCATACGGTCCCGATGATAGCCGAACACGGCGGTAAAATAAGGTATCTGGACATCAAGGAAGGCGTGACCCTGCACGAGGAGCGCAACAAAGTCACGGGCATCATCGAGCGCAAGATCATCGAGCATCGCGGCACCAAACGCAATCCGCGCATAACCATCGAAAAGGCCGGCAAGATCGTCGGCTCGCACACCCTGCCAACCAACACCATCATCATGGTCGAGCAGAACGAGGATGTGCAGGCCGGCGACATCATCGGCAAGATCCACCGCGACATCGCCAAGACCAAGGACATCACAGGCGGTCTGCCGCGCGTGGCCGAACTCTTCGAGGTGCGGCGCCCCAAAAACGCGGCCATCATCACCAAGATAGACGGCATAGTCTCGCTGGGCACCACCGCCAAGGGGCTGGTGGAGGTTTCCGTGAAGAACCAGGAGACCGGACAGGTGGAAGCTTACCCGATACCTTACGGCAAGCACCTGGTGGTCTACGAAGGCGACCCCGTGGCCGCCGGAGAGGCCCTCACCGACGGAGCCGTGGATATGCACGACCTGCTGGCCGTGAAGGGCATCAAGGAAGTCCAGAACTACATCGTGGACGCCATCCAGGAAGTGTACCGGCTCCAGGGCGTCAATATCAACGACAAGTACATAGAGATCATCGTCAGGCAGATGCTCGCGAACATCAAGATAACGGAGCCGGGCGGCACCGCCTTCCTGAAGGGCGAGATCGTGAACAAGGCCGCGTTCAAGCTGGAGAATCAGCGCGCGGCCGACACCGGCCACTCGCCCGCGCAGGGCGAGCCGGTGCTGCTGGGCATCTCCAAGGCTTCTCTGGCCTCCGAGTCGTTCATCTCGGCGGCGAGCTTCCAGGAGACCACCAGGGTCCTGACGGACGCGGCCACCACCAACAAGGTGGACTATTTAAAAGGCCTCAAGGAAAATGTTATAATAGGCCATCTGGTGCCCGCCGGGAGCGGGTTCGCCAGACGCAGGCTTTTCGAGGAGAATAATAAGGTATGTCAACCATAAACCAGCTTATACGCATAGGGCGCACGACCCTGAAAAAAATCCGCAAGGCGCCGGCTCTGATGTCGTGCCCGCAGAGAAGGGGCGTCTGCACCAGGGTCTACACCACCACTCCCAAAAAACCCAACTCCGCCCTGCGCAAAGTGGCCAGGGTGAAGCTGACCTCCAAGCAGGAGGTCACGGCCTATATCCCGGGAGTGGGGCATAACCTGCAGGAGCATTCCATAGTGCTGGTCAGGGGCGGGAAAGTGAAGGACCTCCCCGGCGTGCGCTATCACATCATCCGCGGCGCCCTGGACGCTTCCGGCGTGGACGGCCGCAGGCAGGGCCGGTCGTTGTACGGCGCCAAGCGCCCGAAAGCCGGAAAGGCCGAGCCGAAGAAGTAGGGAGAGAGGGAAATAGCGAAGTAGCGAAATGGGCAAGTAGCGAAGTGGCGAAATAGCGGAATAGCGAAAAGATTTTAGATAAAATAGGACTGGAGCAAAAATATGCCGAGAAAAGGTTTAAGACCCAGGGACAGAAGGCCGCTGCCGCCGCCGGATTTCAGGTATAATTCCGTGCTGGTTTCGCGGTTCGTGAACAAAATAAATTTTCAGGGCAAGAAATTAGCCGCCGAGAGCATCCTTTACGGCGCCCTGGATATCATAAAGGAGAAGACCAAGGAAGACGCTTTGGCCGTGTTCACCAAGGCCATAGAGAATATCCGCCCGCTGGTGGAAGTGAAGGCCCGCCGCGTCGGCGGCGCCAACTACCAGGTGCCGATCGAGGTGAAGCCTAACCGCGGTTCCTCCCTGGCCATGCGCTGGGTGCTGGGCGCGGCGCGCGCCCGCAAGGGAGCCCCTATGGCGGAGTCCCTGGCGGAAGAGCTGCTGCTCGCCTACAAGAAAGAGGGCGCGGCCATCAAGAAGCGCGAGGACGCGCACAGGATGGCCGAAGCCAACCGCGCTTTCGCGCATTACCGCTGGTGATAACGGCGGGGGATAGCGTGTAAGGGGATATTAAGGATTTACAGCATCGCAAGGAATGAACATGGCAGACTTTGATTTGACCAAAGTGCGGAATACGGGGATCATAGCCCACATCGACGCGGGCAAGACCACCACCACCGAGCGCATCCTCTATTACACGGGCAAGTCCCATAAAATAGGCGAAGTGCACGACGGCAACACCACCACGGACTGGATGCCGCAGGAGAGGGAGCGCGGCATAACCATAACCGCGGCCGCCATCTCCACGCAGTGGAAGAACCACACGATCAATATCATAGACACCCCCGGCCATGTGGACTTCACCGCCGAGGTGGAGCGCTCCCTGCGCGTGCTGGACGGAGCCGTTACCGTGTTCGACGGGGTGCAGGGCGTGGAGCCTCAGTCCGAGACGGTCTGGCGCCAGGCCGACCGCTACCATGTTCCCCGCGTGGCGTATATCAATAAGATGGACCGCATCGGAGCGGACTTCTATATGTCCGCCAATTCCATAGTGGAGAAACTGGGCGCGAACGCCTCCCCCATACAGCTTCCCATAGGCGTCACCGAGACCTACAAGGGCCTGGTCGACCTGGTGACGATGAAAGCGCTCATCTGGGTCGGCGACGACCTGGGCGCGCATTTCGACGAGGTGGAGATACCCGCCGACATGGTGGAACTCTCCAGGAAATACCGCGACCAGCTCGTGGAAAAGCTCGCGGATTTCGACGAGAAGATCATGGAGAAGTACCTGGCCGGCGACCACAACTTTTCCGTGCCCGAACTCAAGGCCGCCATACGGAAGGGCACCCTTTCCAACAAATTCTTTCCGGTGCTGTGCGGCTCGTCCTACAAGAACAAGGGCGTGCAGCCGATGCTCGACGCCGTGATCGATTTCCTGCCGTCGCCGCTGGATATCCCGGCCATAATCGGCACCGACCCCAACACGGGCGAAGAAGAGGAACGGCATCCCGACCCCAAGGCGCCGTTCAGCGCCCTGCTGTTCAAGATCCAGCCGGACCCCTTCGTGGGCAAGCTCACTTTCTTCCGGGTTTATTCCGGCACGCTCAGGCCCGGCGACACCGTTTATTTCGCGCGTAAAAAGACCAGCGAGCGCATCGGCCGCATCCTCCGCATGCACGCCAACAAGCGCGAAGAGATCAAGGAGATCAGCGCGGGCGATATCGCCGCCACCGTGGCCATCAAGAGCGCCACCGTGGGCGAAACCATCTGCTCTCCCGACCATCCTCTCATCCTCGAGGGCATGAACTTCCCCGAGCCGGTCATCTCCATTTCCATCGAGCCCAAGTCCAAGGAAGACGAGCAGAAGATGGGCCTGGCGATGGGCCGCCTCGCGGAAGAAGACCAGACTTTCCGTATAAAGACCGACGAAGAGACCGGCCAGACCATCATCTCCGGCATGGGCGAGCTCCACCTGGACATCATCGTGGACCGTCTCAAGCGCGAGTTCAATGTGCAGGCCAATGTCGGCCGTCCCCAGGTCGCCTACCGCGAATCCATCAAGAAGGCGATCGAAGTGGAAGGCAAATTCATCCGCCAGTCCGGCGGCCGCGGCCAATACGGCCATGTGTGGCTGAAGGTGGAGCCGCAGTCCCTGAACAAGGGCTTCGAGTTCGTTGACGGCATCAAGCAGGGCCGCATTCCCAAGGAATTCATCCCCGCCGTGGAAAAAGGCTGCAGGGAAGCCATGGATTCCGGTGTGCTGGCCGGGTTCCCGGTCGTGGATGTGAAAGTGACGCTGTTCGACGGTTCCTTCCACGATGTGGACTCCTCCGAAATAGCTTTCAAGATAGCGGGCGCGATGGCTTTCAAGGACGGATGCCGCAAAGCGACGCCGTACCTGATGGAGCCTATCATGAAAGTGGATGTCACCACGCCCGAGGTCAATATGGGCGATGTCATAGGCGACCTGAACTCCAGGCGCGCCAAGATAAGCGACATGGGCGCCCGCGGCAACGCGCGGTTCGTGCGCGGCACCGTGCCTCTGTCGGAGATGTTCGGCTACGCGACCATCGTGCGGTCCATCTCACAGGGGCGCGCGTCGTTCAGCATGGAGCCCAGCCATTACGAAGAGGTGCCCACCAATGTCGCCAAAGCGGTGGTGGAGAAACGGACTCAGGCGGCTGAGGCCGTATAAGAGCGGGGAATAGACTGTAGGCGATTAGACTGTAGGTCAGAAGCCGCTCCGGCTGACGGCCTTCAGCCTACAGCCTAAGCAACCTAAAGGGTAAATAGTTAAGGAGACAATATGGCAAAAGCGAAATTCGACAGGAAGAAGCCGCATGTGAATGTGGGAACGATCGGACATGTGGACCACGGCAAAACGACGCTTACGGCGGCGATCACGAAAGTATCGTCGA
>Ga0074195_1002672_pt1 | contig 19021 bp, 16 predicted proteins | sample EPASupsiteHSE623_FD_64525 | JGI IMG/M metagenome (GOLD analysis project Ga0074195, IMG submission 64525) | Bioremediated contaminated groundwater from EPA Superfund site, New Mexico - Sample HSE6-23 | ecosystem: Environmental > Aquatic > Deep subsurface > Groundwater > Contaminated ...
GGGGGGGGGGGGGGAAAGTAAGAAGCAAATTGTCTATGCATGCAACCTTAATTTTCACACTGTGATGCCTTATTTGGAGCTGGTTACGAGGAACGGGCTGGCGGAGGGCATGGAGGGAGAGGTGCTCAAGTATAGGACTACGGCGAAGGGGAAGGAGGCGCTGCGGTGTATGAGGAAGCTGGAGAGGCTGATGCCGGAGAGAGGGGCCTTTGCGGAGGAGGGCGTGATATCTTGATGCAATTCGATTGTTCAAAGGGAGTTTAAGCATTCTCTTCAGCTTACCACAAAGGCACCAAGACACAAAGGACGCACAAAGAATGCCATCCATAGTTTGAAAAGCGGTCTTTCACAGGATGCATTACTAATGGCTTGGCGGGAAAGAACCCAATTAGCTGAACGGAGCACTGGATACAACTATTACTCAGGAATTCCAAATTCAGCAAACGAAAACTTTTTAAATCCCTGAGGAAATTCCAGATAAGAAATAAGACTATGGAACCGAAACAAGTAACTAAAGATATCCGTGCTGTTTGAACCGGCTATCATCTGAATTGAACCACATGATAAGAGGAGATGGCCGGATAGCTGAGGCTTTGGCTTGAGATCATCCTGAAACTACAAATAGGTCGCTGAATTCTCTTTCCACTTCGTGCTTTACGGTTGGAAATTGGCGCGGAGATTGCCGAGCAGCTGACGAAAATCCACCACAAAGCTCACGTTCGTGCCTTTTTGGGATGATTTTCCAGGCAGAATACGAACATCGTTTTTCAGAAAATAATGTTTCAAAACAGATGATAATAGGAGTCATTTAATGAAAGCACTGGTCACAGGCGGAGCCGGGTTCATCGGCTTCAATTTCATCAGATACATTTTAAATAACAATAATAATTTTGAAATTTTGAACCTTGATGCCTTAAAATATGGATCAGACCCTGCAAATTTGAAAAATTTCGCAGAAAACGATAGATACTCCTTTGTCCAAGGAGATATTTCCAATTACACCTTAGTTTCAGAGCTCATTAAAGGCGCTGACGCTGTTTGTGAACTTTGCAGCAGAAACCCATGTAGACAGGAGCATCTCAGCTCCAGAGGCATTTCTGCAAAGCAATGTGAATGGTGTATTCACCCTTCTTGAGGCCCTGCGAAAAGTCAATTCTTCTGCCAGGCGGGTTCATATCTCTACGGATGAGGTTTACGGAGATATCCTGAACGGGTCATTGCACGCCAGTCGCTACATCAAATAGAATCGAGGTTAGAGTGAAAATTCAGAATTTACGCATAAAATTAAATAAGAACAATTCTTTTGCCTTCAAGCAATTTTCTAAATTCAGCCTGATCGGATTATTAAACACAATTGTTGGATTTGGTTCTTTTATAATTTTGTTGAGTTTTTTCGATTATATGTCAGCTTTGATTTTTTCTCACATGATTGGCGTTACACATAGTTATTTATGGAACAAGCTATGGACGTTTAAATCGGATAAAAGCCCTATAAACGAATTCATAAAATTCAATTCTGTATACTTGGTCGTATTCATTGTCAATGCTATAACGCTAATGTTTTTAGTAAGCGGATTGAATCTTGACCCACGAATCGGGCAATTAATTGCATTACCGATTATAACCATAATAAGTTTCACAGGGCATAAGTATTGGAGCTTTAAATGAAAAATCCAATAGCAGATTTATGTTCGTAATTTGAGGAGGAAATGGGAAAATGAAAGTAGCTATATTATGCGGCGGGAAAGGAACACGTATGCGTGAGGAAACAGAATTCCGCCCAAAGCCTATGGTAGAGATTGGTGGAAGACCGCTCTTATGGCATATAATGAATATATATGCCTACTATGGCTTTAAAGATTTCCTTATTTGCTTAGGATACAAAGGAAATATGATTAAGCAATACTTCTTAAATTACGAAGCGATGAACAACGATTTTACGATCCAATTGGGCAATCGAACATCAATTCAATATCACAATAATCACAATGAAGCAGATTGGCGTGTTACCCTTGTAGATACAGGAGCAGAAGCTCAAACCGGCGCCAGGTTGAAAAAAATCGAAAGCTATATTGATAGTGATACGTTCATGCTAACTTATGGAGATGGCCTATCAAACATTAATATTAAGAGCCTTTTTGAATATCATAAATCCCACGGAAAAATAGGTACAGTAACAGGAGTTCATCCTCCCTCGAGATTTGGTGAACTGGTAATGAAAGATAATAGAGTCGAGCAATTTAGCGAAAAACCCCAAACTATGAAGGGTCTGATTAATGGTGGCTTCTTTGTACTCAACAGAGCTTTTTTCGATTATCTGGACGATGATGATGGCTGCATCCTAGAAAAGAAGCCATTGGAAAAATTGGCTGCAGACGGGGAGCTTGCAGTTTATTCTCATGAAGGATTCTGGCAATGCGTAGATACCTACAGAGAGCTGGAAGTATTAAACGACATGTTGAAGTCATCTAATGCACCGTGGCTTTTTGCCGAAGAAAGAAGGATGGAAGTGACTAATGTCAGATAAATTTTGGAAGAATAGAAATGTCTTGATAACGGGATGTACAGGCCTTCTAGGTTCATGGTTAACAAAATCATTGGCTGAAAAAGAAGCCAATGTTGTAGGCTTGATCCGCGACCTTGTTCCCCAATCCAATTTAAACTGGTCAGGCTTCAACAACAAGATTATAACTGCCAGAGGAGAAATAGAGGATTATCCCCTTATTGAACGAGTCCTAAATGAATATGAAATAGACACTGTTTTTCATTTAGCCGCACAGACAATTGTCACCATCGCTAACCGAAATCCTATTTCCACATTCAAGGCGAATATCGAAGGTACATGGAATATTCTAGAGGCTAGCAGGAGGTCGTCACTGGTTAAACGGATAATTGTAGCATCTAGCGATAAAGCTTATGGCGATCAAGAAAAACTGCCATACGATGAAAAGACACCGCTGGAGGGACGACATCCCTACGATGTATCCAAAAGCTGTGCTGATTTGATATGTAGGTGCTACTTTGAAACTTATAATCTCCCAGTTTGCGTGACTAGGTGTGGAAATTTCTATGGTGGAGGAGATCTAAATTACAACAGGATTGTACCCGGAACGATTCGCGCCATCTTAAATAAAGAAAGACCAATCATTCGCAGCGACGGAAAATATTTGCGCGATTATTTTTATATCAAAGATGGGGTTGGATCATATACGCTTCTTGCTGAGAAAATGGATGACAAAAAGATCCATGGCGAAGCCTTTAATTTCAGTACTGAGCGCCCAATGACCGTTTTAGATATCGTAAATAAAATTAAAGAAGTGATGAACAGCGATCTAGAACCTCTAATTCTAAATCAAACCACTAACGAGATAAGAGATCAGTACCTCTCCGCAGAGAAAGCTAAGATCCTATTAAATTGGCATCCATTGTATACGCTTGAAGACGGACTTAAGGAAACTGTAGAATGGTATAAAACGTTTTCAAAGGGATAGCATGAAAAGACTAATCAGCATAGTAATACCTGCATACAATGAGGAAGAGGTACTAGATGAACTCAAGAGTCGATTAATCGAGGTTATGGAATTCAACCGCGAATATGAATTTGAAGTAATAATAGTAGAGAACGGGTCGTGGGATTCATCTTTTAAGAAATTAATTAAAATAAACAATGAAGATCCTAGATTTAAGATAATTAAACTATCGAAAAATTTTGGATGCGATGGAGGAATTACAGCAGGTTTAAAATATGCTAAGGGAGATGCAGCCGTAATAATGAACGCAGATTTGCAGGATCCTCCTGAGATGATTACTCAGTTCATTCAAAAATGGGAAGAAGGGTACGAAATAGTCTATGGAGTTATCCAGAAGAGAGAAGGCGTTTCATTTATACGGAAAATTCTCTCCTCTCTTGCCTATATAATAATTTATAATTTAACTCATGCAGCTATTCCTAAAAATGCCAGCGATTTTCGTTTGATAGATAAAAAAATTTATACGATTGTAAATAATATGGAGGAAAAAAATAAATTCTTGCGCGGAATCATTGCCTGGACGGGATTTAAACAAATTGGAATTCCTTACCAAAGGCCTGCAAGATACGCAGGAGAAACTAAGGCTGGACTTTGCACTGCTTTCAATGTGGCAATTAACGGCATATTCTCGTTTTCATATTTTCCGTTACATATTGCGACAATACTGGGATTCATAATATCAATAGCTTCATTCATTATGGTATTTGTCGAGCTCGGTCTGTACCTGGTGTATGGACAAGTTGTCCCAGGATTTACCACGACAATAATACTGATGCTATTTTTATTTGGTATGCTCTTCTTTTTGCTCGGAATAGTAGGAGTTTATATTGCCAGAATTTATGATGAGGTAAAAGAGAGGCCGAATTTTATAGTTGCTGAGAAGATAGGCTTCGATAAGGAAGACAATTATATTGAGATCGCAAGTATCAATGATAAGCAGCCAGCCTACTAATCCTTGTGTGCACGTTTGCTGCACGTATATTGCCATGAAAATAAAGGGGAAATGTAATGTGGGGTCGCTTAAAGGAAAAAGAGTTCTTATCACTGGTTCTACAGGATTTGTAGGTGCAAACCTAGTTAGAATGGCCCTAAAAAATGGCGCAGAAATCCACGCTATAATCCGAAAAACAGCAGATAAATGGCGTCTAAAAGGGGTTTTGAAGGATATTGAGAGCTATGATATAGATTTGCTAGATTATAGAAATCTTGAATCTGCCATAAAGAGCGTAAACCCAGATATTATATATCATACCGCCACCTATGGTGGAAGGTCAAATCAACGGGATACCAACCGCATCATAAACACAAACCTTATTGGGACGATCAACCTAATCAACGCCTGCAAAGAAGCTGATTTCGATCTTTTCGTAAACACAGGATCTTCATCGGAATACGGGGTAAAATCAGGACCCATGCAAGAGAATGATCGCTTGGAACCAATAAACGATTATGGCATATCGAAATCGGCTGCTACGCTGTACTGCCAGGCGACCGCTAAGAATGAAGAGCTACCTATAGTTACTCTAAGGCTCTTTTCGCCTTATGGTAATTTGGAAGACGCCACAAGGCTAATGCCCTCAATAATTTTGGCTTGCTTGAGAGGAGAAAGTCCTAGAATATCGTCGCCAAAATTTGTTAGGGACTTCATATATATCGATGATGTTCTGGACGCATATGCGAATTTAACTGATGCCCCCCAAGTAAGCGGGAATATATTCAATATAGGCTACGGCAAACAATGCACTGTGGGCGAGGTTGCGAACAAGATCATCGAGCTTACAGGAAATGAAGTCAAGCTCGAGACAGGAATTGCACAAAGATGGCCAAATGAACCGGAAAAATGGGAGGCGAATATCTCAAAGGCTAGCGATTACCTTGGGTGGAAGCCCAAATACAATTTAGAAAAGGGACTCGTGGCATCTATTAGTTGGTTTAAGCAAAATATAAAATTATATAAATAAGCTTTTAAGGTGAACTATGAAACTATCCGATTATGTTATTGATTTCCTTGTCTCCGAAGGAGTAACCCATATCTTCGAGGTCTGCGGTGGATCATTGGCTCATTTGCTTGATTCTCTATATGAGAGAAAAGATATAGCCGCAGTATCTATGCATCATGAAATGGCTGCAGCAATTGCTGCAGAAGGATATTCTAGAGCTAGCGGAAACATAGGAGTAGCCATGGCAACAAGCGGCCCAGGGGCTACAAATTTAATCACCGGTATTGGAAGTTGTTTCTTTGATTCGATACCATGCTTATTTATTACAGGACAAGTTAACACTTATGAATTCAAATTCGGTAAGCCAACCAGGCAGATAGGATTTCAGGAAACGGATATTGTAAACATAGTAAAGCCCATCACCAAAAAAGCTGAACTTGTAATGGATGAAAATAAGATAAGATATTGCCTAGAGGAAGCTATTTCCGTGGCAAAAGGTGGACGCCCTGGTCCAGTTCTTTTAGATATTCCTTTGAATATCCAACGTGCTATCATAGAGTTAAATTCAATCATATCATATGGTAAAAAGGGTCCTGGAGCAATAAATAAAATTGAAAATAGTACCATAAATAAAGTAATGGAGCTAATAAAATTTTCCTTTCGTCCAATCATTCTCGCGGGTGGTGGCGTGAGGTTATCAAATGGTCAAGACGAACTCTTAAGATTCGCCCATGAAACAGGAATCCCAGTTGTCACCTCTTTAATGGGTTTGGATGTCTTTCCCCACGATGACCCTCTATTCGTAGGCATGATTGGCACATATGGAAATCGCTATGCAAATCTGGCGATTGCAAATTCAGACCTAGTTTTAGCTTTAGGAACAAGGCTGGATACAAGGCAGACAGGAACCAAGCCAGAGACCTTCGCAAGAGCTGCAAAGGTCGTTCATGTGGATATAGATCCTTTCGAGCTAAACAATAAGATCAATGTAGCGTATCCTATCAACACAGATGCAAAGAATTTTCTTTCGAAACTAAACGAACTTAATATCGAGTATAATAAATCTCGAATAGATAATTGGAGAGAGACAATCAGGCATTACAAGGATAGATACCCGACATTTAGTATGCCCACTAGCGATGCTATAGAGCCCAACTATTTTATGCATAAGCTATCGCAGTTTTTGCCTAATGGCGCTATTATCTGCGTTGATGTAGGCCAGAATCAGATGTGGTCTGCTCAATCCGTTGAGATAAAGGGCACTCAAAGATTCCTTACCCAAGGCGGAATGGCATCGATGGGATGTGCATTACCAATGGCGATTGGAGCATCTTTCGCTCAGCCAGGAAAGCCGATAATCGCTATTGCAGGAGATGGTGGGTTCCAGCTTAATATCCAAGAGCTTCAAACTGTCTACCACCACAATCTGCCTATCAAGATAATCTTGCTTAATAATGGCTGCTACGGCATGGTAAGACAGTTTCAGGAGCAGTACTTCAACAGCAGATGTCAATCAACAGTTATTGGCTACAGTAACCCTGATTTCCAAAATGTAGTCAGTGCTTACAAGATTCCTTCTTCGAAAATAACACGTAATGACGAGATTAATGGTGCGATGGAGATGCTTTTCTCCGATAATCAGCCAAGATTCCTGGAGGTAAACATCAATGGTGATTTCAAGGTGATCCCCAAGCTGTCTGTAAATAGGCCCGTGGAGGACCAAGAGCCATTGTTATCAAGGGATGAGCTTAGATCGAACATGTTAATAGAAACCCTGCCGGAGCCTGAGAAGATATGAGAACTGAGAAAGAGATTAGAGAAGAGATCTTCCAGAGAGTCTCTGAGCTCTACGCCCTCAAGAAGAGCCAGGAGAGGTTCGTTCCTGGAGAGACACGGATAAACTACGCTGGCCGGGTTTACGATGAAAGAGAAATGATCAGTCTCGTAGATGCCTCATTAGACTTCTGGCTAACTTCTGGCAGATATGCCAAGCTGTTCGAAGAAGAGCTTGCAAAGTTCCTTGGAGTGAAATACTGTCTTCTGACCAACTCTGGCTCGTCGGCGAATCTGCTTGCTGTATCTGCACTTACCTCACCCAAGCTAGGGGATAAAAGGTTGCAGCCTGGCGATGAAGTGATTACCACGGCATGTGGCTTCCCTACCACGTTGAATCCTATAATACAAAACAACTTAATCCCTGTATTTATCGACGTTGATTTGGGAACCTACAATATTCAGGCAGAAAAGATCGAACAGGCAATAAATGATAAAACTAAGGCCATCTTCGTTCCCCATACCCTTGGCAATCCTGTACAACTCGATAAGATCTTGAAATTAGTCGAGGAGTATGGCCTATGGTTTATAGAGGACAATTGCGATGCACTTGGCTCTAAGTACATGGGACGATACACCGGTTCCTTCGGCCACATCTCCACCTGCAGCTTCTACCCTGCACACCACATTACAATGGGAGAAGGAGGTGCGGTATTAACTGATGATCCTTTGCTAAAAAATATAATAATTTCTTTCCGGGACTGGGGAAGAGATTGCTGGTGCAACCCAGGATGCGATGATACATGTGGGAAGCGTTTCAATTGGCAGCTTGGGTCGCTACCAGCGGGCTACGACCATAAATACATTTACTCACATATTGGTTACAATCTCAAGGTCACTGATATGCAAGCGGCCGTGGGAGTCGAGCAGTTAAAGAAACTGCCCACGTTTATAGGGAATAGGAGGAAAAACTTTGACACTCTATACAAAGGGCTCAAGCCATATGAAAATGTATTCATTCTACCTCAAGCCACAAAAGGCTCCGAGCCTAGCTGGTTTGGTTTTCCTCTTACAGTGAAGAAAGAGGCACGTTTTAAGAGGGCAGAAATAATAAATTTCCTTGAGTCGCATGGAATTGCTACCAGGATGCTGTTTGGCGGAAACTTGACATTGCAGCCGGCATATAAGGAGATCAAATCTAGAAAGCATGATAATCTCAAGAACACAAATATCGTAATGAACGACCTATTCTGGACAGGAGCGTACCCGGGGCTAACGAGAGAAATGATTGAGTATATAATTCAGAGATTTGACGCCTTTATGGAATCAAACAGAGCTAACGTTATTTCTTTGTAATTTTTAAATGGGATCACTTATGCAGTATGTTTGGGCCAAGAAAAAGTATTTTAACATATTTACTATATTCATAATTTCGTTCCTAGTTAATTCCATTTTTATTTTTCAGGGCATTGATTTATTCGATACGGGTGTCCATCTGACTCATCAAATCTCGGCTGCAACAATTCCCGTTGAAATAAAATATACAATGCCCATAATTTTTCTGACAGACTTTATGGGAGGTTTATGGTTAAAATTAATTGGGGTGCCAAATCTTTTATGGGCAAGGCTTGGAGGGGTCCTTGTAGTTTCCTTAAACTCAGCAATTATCTTTTCACTGCTTTCAAACTATTTTGAGCGCAAAAAGGTATTTTTTGTTGTCTTAATATCTATATTATTTATTACTACAATACCCGCCCTAAATATTATTGATTACTTCACATTTCCTGCGTTGCTTATTAATATTGAGCTTTGGATATTTAATAAAATTTTAATGACTGATCCGAAGTCAATACAAAGTGATATTTATAGCTTTATCTTTGGTTTCATGTGTATCCCTATTATTTTAAGTAAATTCACACTTATTTTAATCTTAATAATACCAACATGTTTAATTATATATAATAAATTTTCTAAACACAGAATAGAATGGATGCAAAAAATACTAGTGCCAGCTTTTTTTGGTTTAATATTTTCAATTATAATTTTTAGTATTTTTTATTGGCACATAGGCATTTTTGATGACTATATTAAATATCTTTTTTATAGCATAACAGATTATATAAATAAGAATCCAAAATCATTCGATGGTTCGCACACTGTCGGAGGCTTATTTAGTAAATACGTATTGGATTATATATATTTAATTATAGGGACTGCAATAGCATCTATAGCACTTTATGGCATATCATTGATAAAGCAAAAGTTCGATGGGATAATATCTAATGCTTTAGTGCTTATTTCTGTAATAATCTTTGCAATTCCAATATATGCTTTGATTGTTTATAAAAATATTCGAATGGAGTTTTTGGCTACATTTCTAGTAGATGCTATTATTGGTCTAATAATCCTAGCATCAATTATATATTTACTAATGTGTAATGATAAAGTATATATTGATTTTCTTTTAGTTGTAGGACTTATTGTGATGGTAATAACTCCTATAGGTTCCGGTACAGGGATAATAAAATCCATCCAAGGTATGTGGCTTATTTTGCCATTATCGGTCTTGTGCGCAGATCGAATAAAAAGGTACACAAAAAATAAAAGAATTCAATTAGTTTTACCGTCACTCAATAGTATTTTGGCGGCAATATTGATAATTTCCTTAGTTTTCCATGTGGCATGGGTGTATGGGGATGACTTAAATCGCCTACATTTAAATGCTGCTTTCTCAACCCCTTCACTTTACGGAATTTATTCAACCCCTGAAAAAGTCAAGGTTATCGACGATCTTATTTTGCACATTGAAAGATATTCGAATAAAGGGGATTATGTTACATTTTCTCCAAACATGCCAATTTTTTATTATTTAACGGAAACTAAGCCAGTTAAAAACCCATGGATAGAAGGAAATATGTCATATAGGGATAACACGAATAAAAAATATTATCCGAAATTAATCGTTATCTCAAAGGTGGATACATCTAAAAGGAATTGGCCAGATAAAAATACGATATATAATTCTAATAATTCTTTAAATATGTCAAAGTTTAAAAGTGATTATAGTACTCAATTAAATTATTCCGTAATATGGGAGAACAAAGCTTTTATTATCCATGGTGTTGAATTTAATAAAAATGAGCAAGCTGATAGGATAGTAAATCCGGCTGAAAGCCTAAAGAAATCATAGTGTAGCGAACCCTGAATATGCTCAATAAGTTGGGGAAAGCCAGCATAGTCTAAGTTCCGATTATGCACATTGATAGCATTTCCATTTGAAACTGTTCGAAAAATCCCCAAAATATTGAGCATATTCCGAATCCTGATCTGAAGCTCAGCTGTTATACGACCATCTTATGTACGGATAGGATCTGGATCTGCCCTGCCCATGGCAATTGGCGCATCATTCACTCAGCCTAGAAAGCAAGTAATTGTTGAAGATGGCGGTTTTCAGTTGAATATTCAGGAACTTCAGACAATTTACCATTATAATCTGCAGATTAGAATAATTTTACTTAACAATAGCTGCTACGGCATAGTAAGACAGTTTCAGGAGCAAAATGCCTGCACCAAAGCTGAAGGGGCATTTCTACGGGATATCACAAATGCACTCTAAATCGAGACATACCGAGGGACATCGAGTCGATCTGAATTGGCGGACAGTGCGAGAAATTCAATATGGAGGTTATTTATGCGCCTAGCTTATCTCATTCTTGTTAACAACAATCCTCGTCATCTGAAGAAGCTTCTGCAGGCCCTTCAGCCCGGAGGGCATGATATTTTTCTGCATATCAACGCCAAATCATCTCTTGATCCGCGTGATTTTGTAGGGAGGAGTATCTTTCCATTATCCAAGCGCATTAAAACGTATTGGGCCGGATACAGCATAACTAGGGCAATCTGCCAACTTATTAAGACCGCTCAGTCTTATGGTAATTACGATCGACTGGTTCTTTTAAGCGAATCTGACTATCCTGTTCGCTCTCAGGCATACATTCAATCATTTTTTTCCGCCAATCCTGATACTAATTTTATCAATATTGTGCGCATGCCAGGTAACGGAAAAACGTTCGATCGCATGCAATACTATCATTTCGAGACTGTATTTTCGCCCAACCGGTTCATAAGAATACTTTCGCTAGGCTTCGAGTATGCCATTCAGCAATTCGGTATTGAGCATAATCTGCCAAAGCCCTATGATGAATACGAATTATACGGTGGCTCTACATGGTGGTCTTTTTCTGGTGATTTTGCAAATTACCTGCTCAACTTCATCGATGTCAACCAAGAATTCGTGAATTTTTACCGTTATACTTGGGCTCCAGATGAAATGTTCTTCCACACGATTATCATGAATTCGCCATTTCGTGAAAGCGTACGCCCCTCTTGCACATTTAAAGAATGGGATTTTCAGTCCGGTCATCCCATGATAATTCAGAAAAGACATGTCTCAGTGCTGGCTAAGGATTTGATAGATGCGGACTATGGACGGTTTCAACCGCTCTTTGCCCGCAAGTTCGATGATAACAGCAAGGATGTCATTCAACTGATAGATGACCTACTCATCAAATCGCTTTAATGTAGCGCAAAATCATTAGAATCGCCTATTTTCTAGGAGAGCAGTATGACAAAAGAATTTGAAATCAAATACTACAACCAAAATGAAATATGGAAAGATTATGATAATAAAAGAGAAATAGATAGAGCAAAGATGACCATTGACCTTATTCCAAAGGATGTAAGGTCAGTTTTAGATATTGGATGCGGCAACGGGACCGTCACAAATATGATCCATGCACCGTTTGTTGTGGGCCTTGATTTGGGCAAAATTCCTTTAAGCCATGTAAAAGCAAGTACGATTCAAGCGAGCCTAGATACATTGCCGATAAAAGAATACAAATTCGATCTAATTATTCTTACTGAAGTACTAGAGCATCTCGACGACGAAACGTACATTAAAGCTATCAAAGAACTCAATCGATTAAATGCTAAATATTACTTAATAACAGTTCCATTTAAAGAACCGTTGGACTTTAACTTATGCAAATGCAGCGCATGTGGAAATTTATTTAATATGTTTCATCATTATCGAAGATTTGGTAAAGATTGGTTTATTAAAGAATTTAAAGATTATTCTCTAGAAAGAGAACAATACGCGAGATATTTATGCTTCTCTAACGAGAAAATTACCAAATTAAGGCATATGTTCAATATCTACCAGCACTCTGACTATGCAATATGCAATAGATGCGGTTATCCGTCTGTTCGCCCTAAAACAACACCAATCAGGTGTATCCTCAGTGGATTAATCATTGTCGATTGCCGCCTTAAGGAAATTCTGAATATCCGAAAACCTTACTACCAAATGATATTATTGAAACGAAGGATAGATTGACATTACGACCCCCAATTTTTGATAAAAATTTTAGTTTGATTAAGCAAACCTTCTCTTTTTAGAAATAGAGTATAATAAGAAATGGCAATAGAAATGTCTAATAAAACAATCATTTGCGGACTTAGAAATAGCACCCATTTAGACACAGCAATTAGGCCCAGTATAATTACACAATACGCGACAAATTGAATGAAATTATTTAAAAATTTTGATATTGAGATACCTACTTTATAGAAGATCCATAATCCCAACCCAGCATAATCTATCACACCAACGATAGCGAATAGGATAAGTGCAACTCTGGCATCGCCTGATAGGCCTCCAAGGATAAGAGCTCCAGCTCGCGTTCCAAAGAGGGCTATGTTAAACATCAGCAAATTATCCTGTCTTTCGAGAATGCTGAATACTGTACTTAACGGAGAGGTTACGAAAACGAGAAACATCCACGGCGCAAGAATTTGGACATAAATACCTGCCTCTGCCCAAGGAGCTCCAAAAAACACAATAAAGATTTCTTTGCCAGTCAGGGATAAGAGAGTGAGGGGCAATGCTGAGATCATTGCTAGACGTACGAACGTAGTTTCAACTATCTGAGAAAGAGTATTGTCAAATTTTGCTTCTGCAGCTCGTTGGAAAAAAACCTGAGAAACTGCAGCACCTATCAGGCTCGAAGGAAGTTGAAGTACCATCGCGCCAAGGGCGTAATACCCAACAACAGTTGAAGAAAAGAATGCAGATAAAAGGAAGGTGGGCAATTGCCAGGAAGTACTATTTAGTAGAGTACTCCACGAATCGAAAATAGGAAACCTCTTATATCGTTTTAATCCCGCGATCATATCCTGTAAATTAATGTTCTTCCTCAGTAACTGCCCGTCATCTCGCCCTATTTGTCCTCCTAGTAGACTCGTGGATATTATCGAACCCACTATACCTGCGCTGATTAGGCTGCCCCCCGTTGCGTAACCCCGAAAACCTGCACCCAATTGCATGCCTGCTATGACTACCGAGCTGACCACCCTTACTATAGACAGCCTACCAAAACGCCTTGTCCGTGAATTCCAGTAATTCAAGGCTTGAAAAGCTCCACTAAAAAAGACTGAAATTGGCACAAGCCATAGATATGGACCAAGGCTAGGAGCTTTCAATAGATACAATAAAGGCTGCCTGACAAGCCATATAAAAGGGATTGTCAGTATGCTGAAAAAAATGGCGCATAGTAGGCTGAGAGCTAAGAGATTTGCAGCATCTCTATCCTCTCTCGGCAACATTATCGTCATTTCATACCGCATGCAAGCTATGAGACTAAGTATACCTACGATAGAACCGAAAAGAGCGCTAAGACCAAAATCACCAGGGCTATAAAGACGAGTAATTATCGGAGATATAAGAACAATTACAACTTGAGCTATTGCTGTCCCGCCAACAAGCTTCAGGACATCCAAAGCAAAGAACGAAGTTTTCTTGGAAGAAGAAACCATTTTATTTTCTGGAATTATATTCGGGCCAAGGATCTCATTTTTCGTCAATGTCGACTTCAATGCATATAGAAACCGCAATAGGATGCGTAATATATTTAACATGTGCAATCCTATACGAAATGGTAGGTCACCGCCCAAGCCCTCTGAAGATGAATCCTTCATTATCGAAAACTATATTCCTACCATCAATAAGAATCGGATGCTCATTCATCAAATTAAATATCTCTTTTAAATTTAATCTTTTAAACTCAGAGTGATCCGTAACTATGACCAACGCATCCGCAGATGAAACCGCTCTTTTAATATCTCTCTCGATTGGCAGAGAAAAATGGGTTACTATTGGATCATAGATAATAACTTCAGATCCGAATTCTTTAAGTTTTTGAATAATGGGATTCGCAGGAGTTTCTCTCGCGTCGTTTACATCGCCCTTATAAGCAACGCCGAGAATGACAATTCTAGAAATTTTTATATCTTTTTTAGCTTCTAAGAACGCATCCTCAATAAGAGAAATCATGTGTTCAGGCATATCCTCGTTAATCTTTAAAGCGAGAGAGATGAGTTTTGAATTCTCTGAGGCTATTTCTACAATGAACCAAGGATCAATTGGAATACAATGTCCGCCGACGCCTGCGCCAGGTAATGGTATTTTCACACGGGGATGCTTATTGGCGAGATTTATGCCTTCGATAATATTTATCCCAAGATCCTCCGCTATAAGAGCGAACTCGTTCGCTAAAGCAATATTCACCGCCCTGTATGTATTTTCCATTAATTTTGCTAATTCTGCTGTAGTGGAATCGGTTAAATAAATATTTCCATCCACAAAGGTTTCATATAAATTTTTTGCTCTTAGCCCAGATTCTTCGTTTATGCCACCTATGATCCTATCATTTTGAATTAGTTCATTTAATAGATTGCCTGGCAATACCCTCTCAGGGCAGTGTGCTAAATAGAAATCAACTCCGGCATTAAGCCCAGATTTTTCAAGTAACGGCTTCAACACCTTTTCTGTTGTGCCAGGGGGTACAGTCGACTCCAATATTACAAGGTTGCCTTTACGAAGCAATGAGACTATAGATTCTGCTGCCTGGATGACGTAACTTAAGTCAGCCTTTTTTTCCTTAGTAAAAGGCGTTGGAACACAGATTATAAAAACATCTGATTCTGAAATTTGTTTTTGGCAACTTAAGCCTCTAGATTTCACAGCTGCTTTAACTATAATAGATAGCCCAGGTTCATTAATATCGGTCTTTCCATGTGCTACACTTTTGATCAAGGATTCATTGACATCAACGCCGATAATTTCGAAACCATGAGTTGCAAGTATTGCTGCAGTGGGCAAGCCGATATATCCTATGCCAATAACGCTAATTTTCATAAGCAAATTCACCACCAATTGATAAATAATAAAACTAAGTTAAATTATCAAGAACTTTCGCAAAGCTTTCAGCCATATTTTTTTGACTATATTTATTTATTATATTTTCAATCCCGTCATATTTTACACATTTGTTTTTCTTAAAATCAAAATAATATTCTTTAATTATATTTTCCACTTCATCCGAGTCTAATGTAATTTTGCCTGCATTTGTTTCATTTAATAACTCTTCAACTATTCCATTACGTACCCCAATTGCAAGAATAGGTCTACGAGCTGCCAGATACTCAAAAAGTTTACCAGGGAAAACTTTCTTTTCATCAGGATTATTCCAAGTAAGTAAGAGCAATATTTGGGCATCTCTCTGTTTTTTAAATGATTCGTCTCTATCGATGAGGCCGTGTATTTTAGCGACATTTTTAAGCGAGAATCGTTCAATCTCATTCTCTAACCAACCTTCATTTGGGCCATAAAAATCGACAGTAATTTCCTTGGAATCAATAGATTTATTGGAGATTAAATTCTTAACGGCCTTAAACAATAATTCTGGATCACGTTTGCCCTTGTATAATGAACCTGTATGTACAATATTAAATTTGTTAGATAATTTCACTTCATTAGTTACCATGTCGGGATCAAAGCCATTAGGAATAGGATAAACATCGTTTCTTCGATGCAGATTTTTTAAACTATTTGCGAAAGGCAAAGTCGTAGTCGTCAAAGCATCTGCAAGCGATAATATTTTTAATTCCAATCGCCGTTCAAAAAATTTCCTGAGAGGGCTAAATGGGTAATAATGGTTTTGAGTCCATAAGTCCCTAAGATCTGCAATCCAAGGAAGATTATGATCGATCTTTAAAATTCTGGCAACTAAATGTGAAGTCACGGGAGAAGATGAACTGATTATGGCATCAAAGTTTTCTTCATTTAGTAATCTATTTCCATAATCAAGTGCATACTTGCGCCAACCCAAATTTAAATCTGGATATGCAAAAACTTCGCACCAAACATTTGTAATTAAATCATATATGTTATTTTTGTTCTTAGAGGTAGGTAAATTAAATTGCTCTTTAAATGTTCTGTTTATATTTAAGCCAACCATTCTTTTCCATTTAATTATTAAATCCTCATAGGGTGTTTGTACGACTCTAAACGGGAAACTGACTTTATTCTGAGATTCAGCGGTCAGAACAACAGGTTCCCAGCCAAATTGTGGCAAAAACTTTGCTAGCCCATTCAGGCGCAATGCTCCTATGGCTGTTTTATCGCACGAATAATAACTAATTATTAATACCTTTTTCATTTATGCATCCCTTCATTGAGACTGGGTGCAAGAGATATACTTCCAATTCACAATTCGTGTAAATTTTAAATACACTTACGTCATTCTCGAGCACGCGGAAATCAGTTTGATTACACCTCCATTTTTCGGGAAATTCAGGATACACTTTTGGATAAAATATTTTGCCAAGGGTACCAAGGAGGAGATATCTGGGACTGTCATAATAATTTCCAAAATATGTATAGTTTGCGTATCCAAAATGATCTGGTACAATGCTAATGTTTCCCTGATATATAGCATTTTCCGACCTCCTAGACACACCATATAGTGCATCATGAAATCTATTATGGTCTACACCCATGTCTAAAATGGGGAGATCTTTTACTCTATTTTCAAAAAATGTATCCATGCCATTTAACTGGGAGTTTGTTACATGCTGTCCTATTCCCTTAGTTAGTGGTGACCCGTAAAAAGTTAAAACAGATAGATACGTTAAGGAGAATAGTGATACAATGAACAAAATTATTAATAAATTTCTAGCATGTTTTGAGATTATTTGCTTTTGCAATTTAGGATCGAATGCTGGTGGAATTATGAAAAGTGAGATGAATAGTGCATATGCACCAAGTCTTGCGGTACCAGTTCCAACTACAGTAAAATAATTCAATATATAAAGCATATTTAAAAGTACGAATTCTACCGGAAACATTAAGAAATACAAATTAATTGATATTTTTCCGTTTCTCCACGTATGCATAAGTAATAATATACTGAAACTAGATAATATAATTATTAAAAAATATATACCATTTAGATATATAAAATTTTGCATTAAATAAGTAAATGAGGGATTAACATCTATTATAAGCTCAACATATTGTTGGAAGACCGATTGATTAGTCTCCCCGTTCAACCACATATAAATCTTTTTCAATGTGCCCAAAAGGAGGTATGCGTAAGATTGCCATATAAAAAATATAATTAAAAATAAAGCTATCAAATTTGATGATTTTTTATAATTAAATCTTAAATTGAAAGATTTTGTGGCATGATAAGATAGATCCGCTATAAAAAAAAGAAACGTCGCAAGAAGGCAAACCAAGGGGTGATAAAAAGTGATAAGCACTACGAATATCACTATCAATATCTCGTATTGAACAACATTTTTCTTCGAAAAACGATAAAAAAAGAGGTAAAATAACAAAGGAAGCAGGCAATTGGCCTGTAGATTTGGAGCAAAAAAAACCCCACCGAAGACTATTAATAAGGATGCTATTGTCATCCCGATAAAAATTTGTGAACGGTTCTCTAAAATGATTCTATATACTAAGAAAATTGACAATACATAAAGGAAATAAAAAGTTGGTGGAATTAGCAGAAAAGTTTTATTCAAATCGATGTTAGAGATCAGAAAGGTGCTTGCTCCAAGTATGTGATCCATAGGATACATATTTGTGCCTACGTGGCCTGTACGCAATATATCTAGTGTATAGCCCATATGAGTAGACGGATCACCAGACCCATAAATGGCGTAGCCCCTGATTAATGGTATAAATAATAAAATTGAGTTTGCAATTAGTATATCAATGATGGCAGCAACCCAAGATAAAGTCGAGTTCTTTTTTGAAAAAGCGTTTGAGAGTAAAACAATCTGTCCGATGAAAATAGTTATTATAATAAACCACCAAAAATAACTAGGATATTCATCATAAAGAGAGATCTCATAACCGCTTACTCCAGGGTCTTTAGCGATAATATACAAACTAAATATAATTAGAGAGAGGCTAAATATAGATAGAACTTTAGTCACATTCAGCTGATATGTGTAATTGTTCATAAATTATTCTTGCATCAAGCCTCGAAGATGAACTCGCACCTGCCAGCACTTGATGTAAAACTCCATAGTCTCTTTGGCCACATCTCATTACCTTCCTTAACTATCTCTTCCGCCGTCAAGCCATGTATGGGCAGTATGCAGAACGGTTCTCCTCAGTCAATTCGATAGCATAGTACACCCAGCCATATTTCTTTAAACCGCTTCGCCCCAATATCCTCATCGAGATCACCCTAAATCATGATAAGAAGCCTTGACACAGTCATGCGATGCTATCTTAGTAAGCACTCTATAACTGTTAATCCTCGCATACCTCCTCCAGCACCTTTCTCCATCTCTCCGCTGCTGCATCGAACGAGAACTCGCGCTCCACCAGCAATCGGGCGCGCCGAGCAATACTCTCGGTTT
>Ga0074195_1002673_pt1 | contig 19021 bp, 8 predicted proteins | sample EPASupsiteHSE623_FD_64525 | JGI IMG/M metagenome (GOLD analysis project Ga0074195, IMG submission 64525) | Bioremediated contaminated groundwater from EPA Superfund site, New Mexico - Sample HSE6-23 | ecosystem: Environmental > Aquatic > Deep subsurface > Groundwater > Contaminated ...
AATCTTTGAGGGGAATCCGGATATTTTTGGAGGGAAAGGATGATGGAGGCTGCTGTTCTCGACTACTCACCGGGCACCTTGGTTCGCGCCCGAGGCCGCGAGTGGGTCGTGCAACCCGGATCAAGTGCCCAGGTGCTCCGGCTGCGGCCTTTGGGTGGTTCAGATGAAGATCTCGTTACACTTCTCCCAGAGTTAGAGCCGTCCCCGCCGGAACCGGCAACCTTCCCTTGGCCGGATCCGGACCGGCATGGTTCCCATGATGCAGCCCTGTTATTGAAAGACGCGCTGCAACTCAAGCTGCGTGCCGGTGCTGGTCCCTTTCGTTCCTTTGGAAATATCGCTGTCGAGCCTCGCGCCTATCAGATGGTGCCGCTGTTGATGGCCCTGCGCCTTCCGGTTGTCCGCCTGCTGATTGCCGATGACGTGGGTATTGGAAAGACCATCGAGGCTGGATTGATCGTGCGGGAACTGCTGGACCGTGGCGAGATTTCCCGGCTGGCTGTGCTTTGCCCGCCCCATCTGGTGGATCAATGGCGGCAGGAACTGGAAACCCATTTCCATCTCAAGGCTGCCGCGCTCACCTCCGCCAGCGTTAACCGGCTGGAACGGAACCTGATCCACGGTACTTCGCTCTTTGATCAGTATCCTTATGTTGTGGTCAGCCTCGACTACATCAAAAGCGAACGGCACCGGGAACATTTTCTGTCCATCGCCCCAGAATGCGTGATCGTTGACGAGGCCCACACCTGCGCCGCCGTTGGTAGGGGCAAGCAACTGCGGTTTGAACTGTTGCAGCGGTTGAGCGCCGACGAATCCCGGCATCTGCTGTTGCTCACCGCCACCCCCCATTCCGGCGATGATGCTGCCTTTCACAACCTGCTCTCTCTGCTGAAACCTGAGTTTGCCGAATTGCAAGGGCTCGATCCCGGACTGCGAAAACCTCTACGTGAGGATCTGGCCCGCCATTTTGTGCAGCGTCGGCGTAAGGACATTGAAGAGTGGCAGGATACCCGTATGTTTCCTAAGCGGATGACCGCAGAGGTGACCTATGAACTGACCGGCCGCTGGGGAGATTTCTTCGACCATGTCCAGGACTATTGCATCGAACAAGCGGCCCACACCGAACAACAGCAAGGGCAGGCTGCCCGGCTCATCTGGTATGCAACCTTGGCCCTGCTTCGCTGTGTGGCTTCTTCTCCGGCTGCTGCTGCCAAAGCGCTCACCACCAGATTGAGCGGCACCCTGGAGGAGATGGAAAATCTGGCGGAAGAAGGCCGGTTGTATGATGGTCAAGTGGATGACCTCACAGTAAGCGACCTGGAGCCTGCTGCCCGCCTTGATGACGCCGCCCACCTGGAATTGCTCATCGAAGAGGCTACCGCACTTTCCGGAAGCAAGGGGGATCCCAAACTTGCCACCTTGATCACCCACCTCGAAGAACTCCTGAACGGTGGCTTCCGGCCGGTTATTTTCTGCCGCTATATAGCCACCGCCCATTATGTGGCAGGACAGCTCCGGAAGCACTTCAAGGGCGCGACCATCGACAGTGTTACCGGTGAATACACACCCGAAGAGCGGGAATTGCGGGTAGAGGCCTTGGGCCAGGCAGAGCGGCCGATCCTGGTGGCCACCGACTGCCTCTCTGAAGGCGTCAATCTCCAACAGTCTTTCACCGCTGTGGTGCATTATGATCTGGCCTGGAACCCAACCCGCCATGAACAGCGGGAGGGCCGGGTTGACCGCTTCGGCCAGAAGGAAAGAGAGGTCCGCTGCACCATGCTCTACGGGCAGGATAACCCGGTGGATGGCTTCATTCTCCAGGTCATCTTAAAAAAGGCCGAGGCCATTCGCAAGGAGTTGGGAGTGCTTGTCCCTTTGCCCGAGGATGAACAGCGGATCAATCAGGCCCTGATCAAAGCTTCCCTGATGAAGCGGCAACAGAAGTCGAAAGGCCCGCAACAGATGGCGCTTTTTGATCTTGGCGCAATCACCGAGATGCTTGCTCCCTTAGAGACAGTCTGGCAGGATGCCCTGGAAAAAGCCAAGGCCAACCGGACGGTCTTTGCCCAACGGCGGCTGAAGCCGGAAGAGGTTATGCCGGAATGGCAGCGACAAATGACCGTGCTCGGCGGCGAAACCGCAGTGGCCCGTTTTGTCCGTAGCGCCTGCGCCCGGCTCAATGCCCCCCTGGAACCAGGTCCTCACGGATCGTTCCGTCTCCTGCCGCAGCATTTGCCGCAGACCTTACGCGAACGCCTTGCCCAAGAACAGCTCGACCGTGAAATGACCATTGATTTCCGCTATCCGCCAACATCCAGAGCCCGCTTCATCCACCGTAGTCATCCCTTGGTGGCCCTACTTGGCGATACCCTGATCGAAGGCGCCCTGGCCGGGGAACATGCACTAGCTACCCGTGCCGCAGCCACCATCACCGATGGGGTGGAGGTGGTCACCACCATCTATCTCCTTCGTTTTCGTCACCAATTGGGGTTTACCCGCAGGGGGGAAACGCGCAACCTCATGGCAGAGGAAACTATGGCTGTGGCAGTGCGTGGCCGCCATACCCCGCAATGGCTCGAAGACCAGGAACTCTCAACGTTGCTCAGCGTCACCCCCACAGCCAACCTCGCGCCGGCTAGAGCCACTCAAGAAATCAGAACCGCGTTGGCCTTTCTGGAGGATAATCGGCAACGATTGGAGGATCTGGCAAAAGCGCGGGCGGAAATGCTTCTGGCGGATCACCGTCGAGTCAGGGAAGCGGCACGCGATTTGGGCAGTTACACGGTTCGGCCCTGTCTGCCGGTGGATGTCATCGGGGTGTCCGTCCTCTTGCCTGACAGCCTCTAAGGGAGAATCGCATGGCCAGGAAACATCACGATTCGCTGCCCTTTGATACCATCCGCCTGGAGGGAGCCCTTTTTGTCCCGGACCTGCTGGAGCGATTGACCAGAGGAGAAGGCGAAGGCCAGGAGGCAAGCGACTACCACCTGCCCAAGGGGATCACCTTGGCCGATGAACAGGGAAGGGCTTTTCAGATTGCCCGCGCCCAGTGGCTTGAGTTTGCTCCTAAACTCACCCGGCAGGATCTCGATGGGTTGTCACTCACTTTGGATTTTGTCCGGGAACTGCTGGCAGACAGTTTGCACCATAGCCTTGAGCGCCCGCAGACCGTGGAGGCCGGCGGCCGGCTTTACCCTGTACCTCTCATGGCCCATGGCCGGGTTCCGATCTTTGTCGCTCCCCATTCCACCGGCCTGGATGAAAGTAGCGACCTCTTTCCGGTGCAAGGCTCGGGCAGCCGCAAACGGTCTGTTTTCCGGCTGGCCCAGGAGTTTCTCAACGCCAGCCCCGCCTGTACCTGGGCCATGGTCAGCAATGGCCGGCGGTTCCGCTTGTTGCGCGATGCCGCCACCCTTACCCGTCCCTGTTTTCTGGAGTTCGATCTGGAAACCATCTTGGAATCCAATCGCTATCCGGACTTTGTCGCCCTCTGGCGTTTGCTCCACGCTAGCCGGGCCGGTGAAACGGGTACAGCCGGTCATGCCTGCATCTGGGAAGACTGGCGCAACAAAGGCCTTGCCCAGGGGACCAGAGTGCGGGATGGTTTGCGGGAAGGCGTCACCCAGGCACTGCTCGTGCTCGGCAACGGCTTTCTCCGTCATCCCGACAATACAGAAGTCCGAGCACAACTTCAAGATGGCGCCCTCACCGCCATGGCCTTGTTCCAGGAACTGCTGCGCCTGGTGTACCGCTGCCTCTTTCTTTTTACCCTGGAGGAGCGCACCGATGAATCGGGCATATCCCTCTTGCATCCTCCGGATGCCGGCATGGAAGCGCAAACAGCCCGGCGGCTCTATTGCGAGGGCTACTCGCTCAAACGGTTGCGCGCCCGTGCCCTCCGCCCCAGTTCCGACCGGTATCACGATCTCTGGCAAGGGATGGTCATTGTTTTCCGTTCCCTTTATCAGGGCGAACCGCGCCTGGCCCTGCCTGCTCTGGGCGGCCTGTTCTCGCCTAGCCAGTGCCCAACGCTTGATGCCTGTTCCCTGGGCAATCAGCACCTGCTTGCCGCTATTCGCAGGCTCCGCTGGGCGCAGATCGACGGCAACCTGGCCCTAGTCGATTACCGCAACATGGGGCCGGAAGAACTCGGCTCGATCTATGAAAGTTTGCTCGAACTGGTGCCCAGTGTCGACCCGATGGCCGGGCAATTCGGCTTTGTCGGCATTACCGACGAAGGCGACACCTCCGGGCATGCCCGTAAGATCACCGGCTCCTACTACACCCCGGACAGTCTGGTTCAGGAGTTAATCAAATCCGCCCTTGAGCCGGTGATCAAGGCACGGATTGCATCCCGGCCAGATGCCCCCACCGAGGTCCTGCTCGGACTGACCGTTCTCGACCCGGCCTGTGGCAGTGGCCATTTCCTCCTTGCGGCGGCTCGTCGGCTGGCCGAACAGTTGGCAGAACTGCGGGCTATCGATGGTGGTGTTCGGCCCGAGGATTACCGGCGAGCCTTGCGCGAGGTGATCAGCCGCTGTATTTTTGGCGTTGATAAAAACCCAATGGCCCTGGAATTGGCCCGTTTTGCCCTTTGGTTGGAGGGCTTTGAGCCTGGACAGCCACTCTCCTTTCTCAACCACCATCTCGTCTGCGGTGATGCCCTGCTGGGGCTGATGGATTTCAACCAGTTGAAAAACGGCATTCCCCAGGCAGCTTTCAAAGCCCTTTCCGGCGACGACAAGACCATCTGCCAGACCCTGGCCAAGGAAAACCGGGAGTTTTTAAAAACCTGGCAAAAACGGCAAAAGCAGGGCTTGCTCTTCTCGAAAACAGATACCCACGATATCTGGCAACAGTTGGCCGCCGTCGAGCGCCTGCCCGAATCCAGTGTCCAGGAAATCGAGGCCAAGGCAGGCGCTTACGCCGCCTTTGTCGAACAGACCGACACCAGCCCCCTGCACCGGGCCGCCGATTGCTTTGTCGGCGCCTTGCTCGTTGGCAAGGAAAATGACCAAGCCCTGAACGTGACCCCGACCACCTTTGATCTGTTGATAGAACTGTTGGATGATCCGGCGGATGAACGCCACCAGCAGCGACTGGCCTCGGCGCAGGATTTCTGTGCACAGAACCGGGTACTGCACTGGCCGCTGATCTTTCCCGGCATTGTGGAGCAGGGCGGTTTTGACTGCATCCTGGCTAATCCGCCCTGGGAGGTGTCTCAGCTAGGAGAAGAGGAGTATTTTGCTACTCGTGTCCCCGAAATAGCGGCACTTGTTGGCGATAAGAGAAAGATCACTATAGCTGGTCTGGAAGCCGTCAATCCGATAGTTTTTTCAGCCTACCTTGCAGATAAACATACCTATGAGGCAACCAATGCTTTTTATCGATTGTCGGAACGATTTCATCTGACTGCTGTTGGCAAGCTTAACACCTATGCTCTTTTTGCCGAGACCATCGGCCAGTTGACTGCCCCGCAAGGCCGAGCAGGCTTCATCGTGCCCACCGGGATTGCCACCGACGATTCGACCAAAAAATTCTTCTCAACGTTGATACAACAAGATCGATTAAGAGCGATCTATTCATTTGAAAATGAAGAATTTATTTTTAAGAGTGTTCATCATTCGTTCCGTTTTTGCTTAATGGTTCTGGGAGAAAATACAAGTAACCAACCAATAGACCTCGCTTTCTTTCTTCGGAACAGCGGTCAACTTTCAGAGCAAAACAGGCATTTTTCATTGAACAGGAAAGATTTTACCCTACTCAACCCCAATACCCAAACCTGCCCTGTCTTTCGCAGCCGTATGGACGCTGAATTGACACAAAAAATTTATAGTCGAATCCCAGTATTGATTCGCGAAGCTCAGGAGAAAAAAGGAAACTTCATTCCGGAAGAGAAGGCCTGGGATATTATCTTCAAGCAGGGTTTGTTCAATATGACTTCTGACAGTCATCTCTTTCGTGAAGAACGAGATGAAAACGACTTGCCTTTGTACGAAGCCAAGATGGTTCATCAGTTTGATCATCGCTGGGCTGGATACCAGCGGAATGAAGCTGGTGAAATCGCAACCGTGGATATCCCGTTGGCGGAGAAGCAGAGTCCTGAATATCGCCTCACCCCCCGCTATTGGGTTTCGACGCGGGAGGTCTTGCTCCGCACCGCCAATCTCCCCAAAGGTTTGCTTCAAGGGCTTCGAGATAACGATAAAACAATAATTGTTTTAGCTCTGACCCATTTGCTCTTTGGCCAATGGCTCATTCGTCGAGGAATGGCCACTGCTGCCCAGGCGATGGCGCGTCTCTATCCCGCTTGGCAGGAGTTTGTTGACGACTACCCATTTGCCGCTGATACTGCCCCCATCTGTTTAGGCATCTGTAATGACACGCCTCTTTCAGCCCTTTTGGTGGCCACAAATCCCTCATGCCTTCCTGCCGAACCGGTTCATAAGGTCACCCACGGGCCACGTACCGCAACTGCTTGGTATGCTGCCAATGAGATACTGGTAGCGGGATATCTTGATCTGGTCAACACTTGTTATCCGGCAATTGACCACAATCCAATCTTACTCGATGCGGAAGCTGCCCTTGCCTATGCCGAACAACTCCTGGATTTGGCCTCACCCAAATGGCTGATGGGGTGGCGAGATATTACAAGCGCGCACGTTTATCGAACCGTCATCGCCAGCGTGATACCAAGGGCGGGGGTGGGCCATACGATGCCTCTGATGTTTCATAATCTCGGCGCTGTTCATTGTGCAGCATTATTGGCTAATCTCAACACATTGACTTTGGATTTTATTGCCCGGCAGAAGGTTGGAGGAACACATCTCACCTATTCTTATCTGAAACAATTTCCAGTCCTCTCCCCCGATTACTACACCGAGGCCGACCTCGATTTCATCGTCCCCCGCGTCCTCGAACTCACCTACACCAGCCACGATCTTCGCCCCTGGGCCGAAGATCTGGGCTACTCAGGCCCGCCCTTTGGCTTTGATCCGGAACGCCGCGCCCAACGCCGGGCCGAACTCGATGCCTATTACGCCCGACTCTATGGCCTCAACCGCGACGAGCTGCGCTACATCCTCGATCCCGCCGACATCATGGGTGAAGACTACCCCTCGGAAACCTTCCGCGTCCTCAAAAACAACGAACTCCGCCAATTCGGTGAATACCGTACCCAACGCCTTGTCCTGGAGGCCTGGGACAAACAGTCAAAGGCAACGTATTTTGTCGATAGCCAGTCAACCTACCATGAGAACCCGCAGATCTTCCCTTGGCCCGGACGCGAGCGGTTTATTTATAACCTCATTCCTTATTTGGTACGCGCCAAGGTGGGGATGGAATTTGAATACTACCGGGATGCAGCTTTGCTCGCTTCTCGACCGGAATATCTGCGGCAGTTGCTCTTGCCTCAGCACACCACCTTCTTCGATGCGTTGCCGCAGAACATTAAAAATGCATGCACCTTCCCACTGGAGCATCATGTCCGCCCTGGTCAACTTCGCAGACGTTTGACAGCTAACAGGCAAATTGACATTGATGCCGCCAATGGATCAACACAATTGGGTGAGGCTGCCGATGTCTCTGAAACCCTGCCTGGCATGGATCAACTTCTTCCTTTCATCTTGGAGGCTGCGGATAATCTGCGACTGCATCAGGAATGCTCGATAGAGACGCTCGATTCAAGAGAACGAGCGGCCACGACACAGGCTGTTCAGTTTCTCCAAGCTGCGTTTGGATGAAAGTGAGGTCAAGAAATGGGAGGGGCAATGAATTCGCTGACGGACAAGATAGGTTTGGAGCCGAGACTTTGGCTGGAGCGATTGGTCATTTTTCGTAGCCTTGATCCTGGTGAAACCATCCGAGATATCACCTTCCGCCGAGGTCTCAATGTCGTCTGGGGTGTTGCGCAAGAAGCCGAGGATGAAAGTGAAAGCCCTGGCGCACTCACCGGCCATTCTGTTGGCAAAACCACGTTATGCCGATTGATCCGATATACTTTGGGTGAATCAACCTTTGGCAGGAAATCCGCAGAGAAATCTATTCGGCAGTCCTTCACTCAAGGCGCGGTCGGGGTAACACTTCATCTGGATGGTGTCCAATGGTCGGTTGTTCGATCAATTGGTATCTCCGATGATTCGCGAGCCGCAGAAAACCTTTCAATTGAACAACTTCTTGCAGCGCCCGCAAAAGAGCATCCGTATTCTCACTTTGAGGCAAGTCTGGACAAGGCTTTTATTGCCCCACTGCCATCACGAATGCCGCCAAATTCGGACCGCGAGTATTTATGGGCACACCTTTTCTCTTGGTTAACTCGGGATCAGGAGGCACGATATCAGAATCTTTGGGAGTGGCGTTCCGGGCGCAGTGATTCGGGCGTGTCGGCGTTTAGGAACAGGAAAGAGGATGCACTCTTTCTCATGCGTATGGTCATGGGTCTTGTAGAAAAAGAGGAGTCCACTCTGACCACACAACTGGATATTTGGCGAAAAAAACTCAAAGAACAAGAGGACCGCAAGGTTGCATTGCAACAGGAGCCAGAGCACCAGGTGAAATATCAGGAACAAGTGCTACGAACCTTGCTCGGCCCGGATTGTAAACTCACAGAAGAGAGAGACAGCCTTTTTGGGATGAACACGCAGGTATCTATTTCCCTGAATAAACTGGAATCCGAGATTGAAAGCCTGAAATCCAAGAGAGACGCCTTAAATGTTCGTTTGGCTGGTCTTCGGGCATTCATCCGACAATATGAACAAATTATTGAAAGAATCGAGGCTGAACTTGCAATTACCCAGGAGGGAACAGAGGATAAGGGCGCAGTCAAAAAGGAGCTGCACAACCTGGAAACTTTGATCGAAAACGATTGTACTTATGGCCAGGTCGCATTCAAAGACTGCCAATTTTTTATCGCCAACCTTAAAGAATTACGCAGTGAGTGGATCGACTTGCAGCGAGCACGTCAAGACAGGCGTGCCGGCCAAGTCAGCGAAAAAAGAGAGGAGGTCCTGAGAGAGTGGCTAGAAAAACGAACTAAACTCCAGGTGAAACTAGAGCCAGCGCGGGACACTAGAGACGTCCTAGAGAAGATGTATGCGGAACTTGAGCGGCAACTTGTTAATTTATCAAGCCAGGCAGCTCGACTCAAATATCATGCTGAACAATGGCAAGATGGCCGTGATTTGCTGGATGGCAGGAAAAAGAATTCGGAGCTTGAAACTGTCCTGCAGGATATTGATAGATTACGAAGAGATATCCGTGAAGGGGAAAAGAAAATCGGACAACTGCAAGATCATCAACATCGTAGAGCAGTAGCTCTTCGTACACTCTATGATGAAGTGCTCAAGAAAGTGTTATCGACGAGTTATTCAGGAGAACTACGCTGGCCACCACATCATGATCTGGAATTCCGAATTCATGAGGATGCCGCTGGCTTAGCAGGTGAGGCCGTTGAAACGCTCGCGCTCGTTTTAGCCGATTTCACCGCCCTGCTCTGGAGCATCAAAGACAGCGGGTATCATCCGGGGTTTCTTCTGCATGACAGCCCAAGAGAGGCGGATCTTGATCGTTACATCTACAATCGATTTCTAAAAAGTATTCATGACTTCGGTGACGCATTGGGAGGAACGGACGCACCATTTCAATACATTATCACGACGACCAGTAAACCGCCAAAAGCGATACTGGAAAGCGAAAATGTTCGATTGAGACTCCAAGCTCATCCCGAAAGCGAGTTGCTCTTCAGGCAGTCCTTGAGAAGTCGACCTTTAATAGGGAAACCGAACATTCAATAGTGGGGCAGGTTTTGCTTTTCCCCTGAGCTTCCAGATGATTACAGGCCATTAACAAGAGAAGAAGCACTTATGGATGAACTCTCCAGTATTGAATTTCTAATAGCCAAAGGCGAAACGCTCTCCGTGGAATTCAAGAGTGACCGGAAAGCCCTTCCTGATCGTGATCTAGTAACCGCAGTGGTAGCGCTGGCCAACACTGAGGGTGGGGTGTTGCTTTTGGGCGTCGAAGATACCGGAGAAGTCACTGGTCTCCACGACAACCATCGCGACCTGACCGGGCTTGCGGCCCTGATCTCCAACCGGACCAATCCCTCTCTTTCCGTTCGGGTTACCGCAGTGCAAGTAAGCGGTATAGAAATCGCGCACATTCAAGTGCCCAAAGCCCGCCAACTCATTGCAACCTCCGATGGAGTTCTCCAGCGGCGGCGATTGATGGCCGATGGAACCCCCCAGGCGGTTCCTTTCTATCCCCACGAGTTTGCACAACGGCAATCATCGTTGGGCCTTCTCGACCCTTCTGCTTTGCCTTTGACCGATCTGACCGTGGACGAACTCAATCCTCTCGAACGGCAGAGGATCAGAGAACTGATTCGTCGCTATGGAGGGGACAGTTCGCTGTTACCCCTGGCGGATGAGGAATTGGATGGAGCACTTGGCCTGACCCTGACGGTTGACGGGATCCGCAGGCCAACCCTTGCCGGCCTTCTTGTGCTTGGCAGAGAACCAGCCTTGCGCATGTATTTACCAGCCCACGAAGTTGCCTTTCAGGTTTTGGAAGGAACTGAAGTCCGGGCCAATGAATTTTTCCGAAAGCCACTGCTGCAGACCTTTGAGGAAGTTGAGCGCCTTTTTTCTCCCTGGGTGACAGAGCGCGAATTTCAGGTAGGGCTCTTCCGGGTGCCCATCCCCAATTACGATAAGCGGGCCTTTCGCGAGGCCTTGGTTAATGCTCTGGTGCATAGGGATTATGCTCGGCTGGGTGCTACGCATGTCCGGATCGACGATAACGGCCTTACTCTTTCCAATCCCGGTGGATTTGTTGAGGGGGTTACCTTGCAGAACCTGCTGGTGACCGAACCCCGCCCACGAAATCCTTTGCTTGCCGACATTGCTAAACGAATTGGATTAGCCGAACGAACCGGCAGGGGCATTGACCGTATTTTTATGGGAATGCTGCGATATGGCCGGCCGGCGCCTGACTATTCCCGATCCGACGCGCTTTCGGTAGTCCTGCATTTGAGTAATGCGGAAGGGGATATGGACTTCCTGGAAATTGTGCTCAAGGAAGAAGAACGACAAGGCAGGGCCATGCCGTTGGATAGTTTGATTGTGCTTTCCCGCTTGCGCCTTGAGCGCCGCTTAACCACGATTGATCTCGCCCCCTCTACGCAAAAATCGGAACAGGAAACCAGGCGCACTATCGAAAAATTAACCGAAGCAGGTCTGGTCGAAGCCCATGGTTCAGGTCGGGGACGAACGTATACACTTAGCGCCCGTGTTTATCGCAAAGCAGGCCAGAAGGCTGGCTATATCCACCAAGCGGGCTTTGATCCTATTCAACAGGAGCAGATGGTGCTGAGATTTATTGATGAACATGGCTCCATTCAACGGGCTGACGTGATGGAGTTGTGCCGTCTCAGCGCGCCACAGGCCTACCATCTTCTGAAACGACTGGAGAAATTGAAGAAGGTTGAGCAGCATGGTGCAAAACGGTATGCGTACTATGCACGTCCCGCCTAATCCTATGCACATGTGCATAGAAATCTATACACATGTGCATAGCGCGTGTATGGCATGTTTGCCCTCACCATTCGAAGGTTGGGGGTTATGATGAATGCCATCATGAATTCTCTGGAACGTTCCCTGATTGAAAAGGCCGCCGTTGAAAACGGCTGGGAATATATCGTCGCAAGTACCGTTGCTGGAGTGACGTTGGCCTCTGCACGCCATAAGGCCAGAGTCGTTATTCATCCCAGTGTACCTCCCGCACGTTGGGCAGTAGCTGTGCCGACTGGTTTGTTGCGGATCGAATTGGCCCGTTCAGCTCAATGGATTGAAGCGACTGACGGATCGTATTCGGCTCTTGATATCCAACAACTCGCGCTGTTACTTCGCAGAATAGCGGAATTGGCACTCTCCTTGCCGGACCAAGCCGCTGCGACCTATGCCATCAAGGTGCAAGAGGAACTGGCCGCCATCCAGTCATTCGGCACCGAAGTGGAACGGATGGTGAAACAACGGGTAGGCCAGGACACCTTTCGCCAAGCCCTGCTTGACTACTGGGGTGGTGCTTGCGCAGTAACTGGCATTGACCAGCCTGCGGTATTGCGTGCCAGCCATGCCAAGCCATGGGCGGTCTGTGGGGACGATAAAGAACGACTGAATGTATTCAACGGGCTCCTCCTCCTCGCCAATCTCGATGCCCTCTTTGATCGTGGGTTGATCACCTTTAGTGCCGACGGAGCGTTGAGATGCTCTTCTTTGCTTACCCACAGGCAATTAACTTCACTGCAGTTAACGAGTGATTTGAGGTTGCGTTGGATTGCACAGGAGCATCAGACATTCCTTGCTTGGCATCGGGAAGAAGTGTTTGCGGCCTAGTTTGTTGATATACAACAATGTAATTTAGTGCCTAGCGACTCAATTTCTCGAAAAAACAAGAAAATTGAGAAATAGTACATGGGTTGCTGGTTCCCCGTGTCAGATAAGTAATTCCCAAAACACTGCCCGTGATAATTCTGGATGATACGCTCAAGACGATTGACACTACCACTACTAAATGCATGGCTGGTGAGTCAGGCGATAGCGAGTAGCCACCCAAGGTACCGACTCAGGGTTTGGCGGGAGAATCGAGCAGAATTGGTTGCCATACGGGAAGAACTCCTTTCCTATATAAATGAGGCACATGAAGATGCTCGCCGAAGGATCCGACGTGGTTTCGAAGACGATCTTTCTCCTTTTAACGATCCAGTAGTCGATCCGGCTGCAAATTACCCCGCGCTTCTTCATCGCATCACGCTACAGGGATATCTGGGAGAAACGCTTGCCGCTCTCGCAGTCGAGCACTGGGGTGCTCATGGTCACACCGACTGGATCGTTCCAGCTTTTCTCTTCCGTCTACATGATCAGGAGTTTCAGCATCTTGAGGCAATCAACGAACGACTTCTTGCCGGGGAAACCTATGACCCCGATCAGATGGCTGAGCGCCGCCCTGGCCGCACCGGGGATGATGGGTTAGCCTTTCGAATCAATGGCGAAAATACAATCACTGACATCCTGACACTCGAAGCCAAGTGCCTTGCTCAGAATAGCAACGCCAAAATCGAAGAGGCACACCAGAAACTTGCGGCGGGCACCAATAGGCCATCAGGTGTCCGAGAGCTTATCAACATCCTGGAGGAGTATGACACTCCTGAGGCTCAAGCCTGCCAGGAAGCACTACTCAAACTTTGGCGTGAGGGTTATCGGATAGCGACTCGACACGATGGCATCGGATATACGTGTGGACGCGTCCCCACGCAACCAGGCCGCGTCGCTTGGATGCCCACAGATGCACCCCATCCAGTTTATACTGTAACCCGAAAACTTGAGGGGATGGAGTTTCAGTTCGAAGATTTGATCACTATTATCAACGCCCTCTACCGAGAAATTTGAGATGGCGAACGCAGCCACCATCGAAATCGCACGCAGTGTTCGTCATAATCTTGCGGGCCGCGCACTAACCGAACGACAGGCAAAACTTTACAGCCAACGTTTACGCCGCGACATGGGGCGTGAGGGCCTGGCAAGCTTTGCGCCCGGTGACGTTGACGGTTATCTCGACGAAGCCGTGCTGCTGCTACAGTGCAGCCTACTTGAACGGCGCGCTGACCCGACAAGCGGCTGGCGCAATGGGCTCAAAAGGGCGGCGGAGATCTTGGAATGGTTGTCTCAATCTAGCCTAAGACCAGCCGGAGCGCCAGTGCACCTTCTTGCCGCAGCCGCGTATCAGCTCGCAGGCTACCCTGCTATGGCGCTCGGTCACCTCCGCCGTGTGCCGGATGATCAGCCTTTTTCGATTCTTCTACGCGAATTTCTTCGAGCAGATTTCCCAGCGGCACTCGGAGCAGTGTGCAAATTCTGGCGAGATTATCGAGCTCTTGAGGTGGCTGATCGCATCGATCCCGCCGATCTGACGACCCACACGTTTCAGCAAGTAGTCATGTGTATAGGAACAGTATGTACTCATTTGCGGACGGGAAGCGGCAATATGACCGAACGAGCACTTAAAAAGCTCGAAAATCTTTCAGCGAGCTTTTTACACAGCCGAGATCCCTTCTCGCATCTCCTTGCACAGCTCACCGCCGAATGCTGCCGACGATTCGTCGAGACCTGCCTATGGCCTCAGATAGAGCGCCTTCGAGAAGTTTCTACCGACCCAGCTGGCAGGGCATTGATTCAATTTGCTCGATCCGCATTCATCAACCGTCGCGCGCTTGTCTGGCCAGCACAATCTGCCGGAATCGAACGCCTATATACAAACTCTTCATTCGTTCTTTGCACACCAACTGGCTCTGGCAAGACTACCGTCGCCACCCTCGCTGTGGTACAGAGTTTATTCGCTGAACCAAGCAATGATATCCTCAGCCTAACGGCATCTGGACCGGGCAATATGGTGCTATACCTTGTACCGTCACGTGCACTCGCTGCTGAAGTCGAAGGACGACTCGCACAGGATTTGAAAGGGATTGCAGCTGAACCCGTCGTCGTGACCGGCCTATACGGCGGTGTCGATTGGGGACCAACCGACGCTTGGATTCAGACCGATCATGCAACAATCGTCATTTGCACGTTTGAAAAGGCCGATGCATTGTTGCGTTATCTAGGCATTCTCTTTCTTGATCGCGTTCGCCTAGTAATTATCGACGAAGCGCACATGGTCGAGCAAGATCAAGCACGTCTGGCAGGACTTGAAGATGGCTCGTCACGAGCATTCCGCCTCGAACAATTAGGCGCCCGTTTGCTTCGAGCTCGGAATACCCATAATTTTCGAGTCATAGCACTGTCGGCGGTGGCCGCCCGTGCAGCTCCGGCCCTGGCTCGATGGATAACAAGTTCGCCCGATGCAGCTCCGACAACATCATCCTATCGCAGCACTCGACAGATGCTTGGAAAACTGGAGGTAAGCACCTCAGGCCAATATGTCATCCGATACGATCTCATGGATGGTCAGTCACTGAAGTTCGACGACGAACGCAGCGCCGATACGCCCTTTGTCCGCAGTCCGTTTCCTCCACTTCCCGCCGGTATCGACGGCAACCAAGGAGTCGAAGTGCGTATGCGCGCGCCGACCCTGTGGGCCGCACTTCAACTCGCTGCCGAACGACCAGATGGTTCAACACCATCAGTTTTGATTTCATTGACGCAAAATGTTGAAGCATTCTCGTCAACCTGCGCAGATCTCATGGACAACTGGCCAGAGAATACGCTGCCAAACTATCAGACCGTTAACGAGGCTAACGACCTGTGGATTCGATGCCTCGCCAGCGCGGCGGACTATTTCACTACGCAATCCGTGGAGTATCGGTTACTTCGCCGAGGGATCGCCGTTCATCATGGAAAAATGCCAGGATTGCTTGCAAGACGGCTCAAGAACGTAATTGATCAAAGCTTTGTACGAGTCATTATCGCGACCTCGACGCTTTCCGAAGGCGTCAATCTTCCCGTAAACTTCTTACTGATACCCAGCGTTTGTAGGGCCCAGAACGTTCTGGGCCTGCAAGAATTCTCAAATCTTATTGGCAGGGCCGGGCGATCCGGCGTTTCCACTGAAGGAGGGGCGCTTGTTGTCCTACCAGAGAGAGAAATGACACTGGATAGGTTCAGGCGTCGCATACAGATGCCCAGTCGTCAATGGGATGGCTATAATCAACTGGTTTCACAGATTGAGAGAGCCACCATTGCTGCTGGAGAAGAATCTCCAGAGGACAGGGCTTCAAGTCCGCTTGCTCACCTACTTAGCGCCCTGCAGGTTGCATGGGTTGAGCTGACAGGCGGTGGAACCCCTGAGGAATTCACAATTTGGCTTGAACAGACGGCTGTCGTTGCTTCCGATGCAGAAGACAGACCGGCCTATAGATACCTGGACTCACTTGATGCATTCCTGATCGCAGCGATTCAGGAGATCGAGGAGTTGCTGCACACAGAGTTGACGCCTGATCAGGTAGAGGAGGAACTCATCACTATTTGGCGCCGGACATATGCTTTCGCGGCGGCCCAAGAAGAAACCCACCTGGCTGGGATTTGGTTTACACGGGGACGTGCTATTAAAGCCCAGTATCCAGACGCAGCCCAACGCCGCCGCATTTACAAGACAAGTTTGTCTCCGCGCTCAGCGATGACTCTGCTAAACCTTGCTGAAACCGTTAGTACCGCTCTTCAGGCAGGCGTTGGCTATGCCCACTGGCCATCTGAACAACGCTTCGTTTTCATTCGTGATATCCTTTCGCTTTTATCTCAAGTCCCCTCTTTTCAAATCGCTACTACTCTAGGGCGTCGCCGAAATTTTCAGGATTGGCCAAAGCTGTTGCGCTGGTGGCTGGCAAAGAATACCCTGTCGGCTCAGCCGACACCGAGAGAAATCACGACGTGGTACGACTTTGTTTCGCAAAACTTCATTTACCGTGGAGCTTGGGGGCTTGGCAGCATCATCGGTCTGCTGTTAGACGACGCTGAGGGAGAGCAACCTATTCGCGCTCTTGAGATCGGAGATTGGCCCCGAAGCGGGCTACCCTGGATCGCCTTTTGGATAAAAGAATTGATCACCTGGGGAACTCTTGATCCTGTTGCGGCGTTTTTGCTTGCTCGCGGTGAAGCTATAGATCGACCGCAAGCAGAAGCTAACGCCCAAGCCTACTATGATAGTCTTCCACATGATGTCGATGCAAATGATGTACTTGATCCACGATTGGTCCGCGATTGGGTCGGCTCTCGCCGCGAACGACCTGGCATTTCCTCCGATTCTCAAGAGATTGTATTAAATGTAACATTGGCACGGCCTCCAAATGCGTATCGAATTCAACATCTATCCGTTCTCCCTCTTGAATCGTCGAGTAATCTCAATTGGATAGATCCAGCTGGCTATGTGGTCGCGCGCAGCGAAAGGCCAACTGAGTGGCCAGACGTCCCCTTGTCCTTGGAGTTCCATTTGGATGTATCTAATGCACGCATTATGGGACATGCTTATCAACGATACGTATAATAACGAAGGCAACTCAAATCATGAGATTAGTCACAGGCTGCTCTTGTTCGTCGGCAAGCTTCCTGGGGCAAGAAACCTCCTGGAGGTTGCAACAAATAATAAGTAACAAGTAACATTTTATTAGCATTACAAATTTTTCCCTGCCTCACGATAGAGATGATAATTATCGAGCACCCTTGAAACATAAGTTCGAGTCTCGCGAATGTTGGGGATCTCGTGCTTAACATTGCTTGGCCCCGCATTGTAGGCAGCTAGGCTTAACTCCACATCCCATCCATAGTTGTCGAGCAGGGAACGCAGGTATTTGGTGCCTCCGGCAATGTTGTCTTGAGGGTCATAGGGATCAACAACCTGCAAATCCCTGGCCGTTGCCGGCATGAGTTGCATCAACCCCTGAGCTCCCTTGGGCGAAACAGCGACAGGGTCAAAATTCGATTCGGCTTTGATGATGGCCTTGATCAGCAGGGGGTCAATGCCGTGTTCGCTAGCGGCTGCATGGATGAAGGCGTTGATTGTTTGAGAGGAAAAATTTCCCGTTGATCGTGGGACAGGTCGGTTGATTGCTATCTTCCTGTTCGTTCGACTGCTCTTGCCCTGCATATAATGGAGGTTCCCTTGAACATCCATATAGGCAGCAACGGTTGCCCCGGCGGTGATCGGTAGAGTGCAGCTCGACGCGGAGAAAAGCAGAAAACCGGCCAGGAGCGGAAACAATGCAATGAGCTTTCGTTCTTCTTGAACCACCTCAATCTTCATATCTGTTACTTGTAAGGCTATTTCCGATGGTTTGACTTTTCTCGAAAATATGATAAGGGTTAGCCAGAAACGTATCCTCTCGTACACGAACCGGTACTGATCATCCCGCAATCCCGCAACCAGCACACCGGAGAACAATCATGTCTGACCAGACCAATTGGACCACCATCTGCCCCCATTGCGGGTATGAGTCCGAAGACAGCGCGATGTGCCAGTCCTGTGGCCGATTGATGGATGAATCGGTTCCGGTGCAGCCTTTTTCCGCAAGCCGGTTGGTGGCAAAAGTCGTGGAGTCTTGGCAGCCCCGCAGCGACGTGGAAGCATTGTCACCTATCAAGGAAGAGCCGGAATTCTGCCCAACGTGGAGGTCTTATCCCGCCAACATTTTCCATAATCGCAAATAATTGAGCCGTCATATCTTGTGGATTTATTTGCGTTTGTGAATTTCCACCACAGCTCCGGGTTTTCCTTCGTCCGGAGCTAATTTGTTCTCTGGCGGCGCCTGAAAATACCCCTCAGAAGTCGGCCGATTCCCCTGACTGTCCACCACCCCTTTGAACACCTTGCCAATCCCCTCGGAAGCCATTCCTTTCATATCAGTGCGAATTCGACCTTGTCCTGATTCTTCATGACGATTGACACTCCGCAGATTATCAGTATCGGTTATGGTTCGCGTCCCGTCTGGCTTCTGTAACGGGAGGGGACTTTCGGGAGGTTGAATGCTTCCCTCGGTAATGCCGACGGTGTTGGAGCGAACTGATCCAGCCGTTTGATCGACAAAGCCTTTCATCAACCCTTGGTCATGGATCCGATTCCGGGTGTTGTGGATGGTTCCTTGCACCTCTGATTGGGTACTGCCCCAGCCGTATCCGTGCCCGCTGACAAAGCCACTGACAATGTCACGCATATTGTTGACGCCGGCGGCACCATGTTGAGTGACATAGCTGTTGAAGTCATTGATGGTTTTACGGATCGTCTCCGGGGTTTCCTCGCCATACCGCTCTCGGGCATAATTCTTCACCAAGGCCGTGGTCAAGTCTGCACCATAGGATTCCTGTGATCTGCTGATTGATCGAGCTTCGTCAATGATGGAATAGGCCTCTGTGGCGCCGATGCGTTTGGCCACGTTGGCTAGGTAATCCAATCCACGACCATTGTTGAATGTTTGCGCGACTGCTTCAGAGCGCACTTTGGCTTCGTCTCGGGAAAAGGCTTTGGCCGTGTCCTCAGAAAT
>Ga0074195_1002674_pt1 | contig 19020 bp, 10 predicted proteins | sample EPASupsiteHSE623_FD_64525 | JGI IMG/M metagenome (GOLD analysis project Ga0074195, IMG submission 64525) | Bioremediated contaminated groundwater from EPA Superfund site, New Mexico - Sample HSE6-23 | ecosystem: Environmental > Aquatic > Deep subsurface > Groundwater > Contaminated ...
GCTGGCGCTTCTTGTCGTCCGGTTGCGGGTGTAATTCGCTGCGTTATTTTCATTGACAATCATGGAGTCGATTGTACTGAAATGAAATTATTCAATTTTAAGCGCTCAAAATGGTTCCTGACGATATTGATGCGTTTTCGTGTATGTTTTCGTTTTCAACTAAACCCTTCCTGTTTCGAGGATGAAAGTAACCTCGATTCCGGTCCCGGCCGGCAGCAGGCGTGCCAGGTTATATGACTGCTCCAGTGCAATAAGCGACTGGGGTTCAAGATCGACAGGGACAAGTATTTGTTTCATGATGGTGTTCTGGTAAACAAAGTTAAGGAATCCGGCGTGATTTATTCATTTTTAATCAGAGGATTTGTACTAAATTTAAGACGGACATTGCCAGGTTTCAGGTCAAAAATGAAACCCCAACTGGACACTGTATCGGAATCCGAACTTCCATTTCGACTTATAGCCGGTGAATTCGAGGTTTTCTCCGTTCAACAGGGCACCAAGCAATGGGAACTGTTCTGTTACGGCCTCAATGAGTTCTTCGTCAATTTCTTCAAGCAGCGCGGGATCCGCACCTCCCGAAATTCCAAGTTCCCCTGAATAAAAACTGTAGGATGGACCAAGCATCAGCAGATCGAGGGAGAACCGCTTCCAGAAAATGAACTGGTATCCCAGGTTCAGGCCAAAGTTCATGACATTCAGTTTTCCGTGAATAATACCATCGTTCAGGATGGAGGTGTTTACAAGGTCCAGATGGTTTTCGAATTTGAAACCATAGTACGATACAAATGCCCCGGCATACAGACCATCCGGCGCAGGGCGGTTGTTCCTCGGAAAAAGATAGTAGCGATAATCGAGGGCGAGATTGATCCCGTATTTTTCCTTTGGCGCAAAGGTGACAATTTTGTCCAGTTTACTGAGGAACTTAAGCTTTGGCAACAGGAGATATCCTGCCTGGATCGCAAGTGATTGATTCCTGGTAATGAGCCGTTCATAACTCAGTGTGAAGTTTCTGACCTCCGTGAAAAGGAGCATGGGTGTTGGGTTGAACTTGATCACATTCCGGTGATAGGGTTCCAACGGAACACGTTTTACCTTTTTTGCCTGATTGACCAGGGAATCGTTTGCCGGAACAAGGGTGTCATTCGCTCCGGTCGCGCCCTGGGTGACGAATAACAACGATACCGTTACAAAGAAAAATAGCAATTTTAGATTTTGCATAAGTCTGTGAATTGAGTTATCAAAGTTATTCGAAAAACGACTCATCATGATTTCAAACTTGAATAGGTAGCGTCCCAAATCCAAACCCGTCGAAAGGATCATCCTTCAGCCATGCTTCATTTCTGTGGGAACGGACAGGTGGAAGTGGAGTTATCTATTCATATTTCAGCGCTTCCACCGGATTCCCCGTGGCTGCCCGCCAGGTTTGCCAGGTCGTTGCAACAATGGCAATGACGGATACGAACAGGGCGCTGAGCAGAAAATATCCCGGGGTGAGGTGAATGTGTTCGGCATAATCAGAAAGCCATTGGTCCATCACCAGGTAACCGGCCAGAGAAGCAACGATGATGGCACAGGCCACCATGATCATGGTCTCCTTCAGCAACCCGGCGATAAGTTCCCAAACCTTGCTGCCATTCACCTTCCTGATCCCGATCTCCTTCGTGCGGCGTGAGATTTTAAGGATGGTCAGGGCCAGTAAACTGATCAGGCTGATCATGACCACTTCGGCTCCGCCAATAAAAACCATTTGCGCAAGCCGGTTTTCTTTCCTGTACATTCCATCAAAAATATCCGCCAATGTACTGTGGTTAAAAATGTAATTATTGTCAAAGCGATGGAAGATTGATTTTATTTGCATTAATTGGCTTCCCGTCAACGGATTGTTACTACGGATGTAAATATTCGGAGTTCCCCAGAAACAATTCGCAATGGCTAATGGTTCAATGGGTTCACCAGGATTCGACGCATAATAGAAATCCTTCACAATCCCAATAATCTCAACCCTTTCGTCGCGGTAAAAAACGGTTTGTCCGGCTTTTGGTTTTAAACCCAGCAACCTGATCGTCGATTCATTTACAACGATTGCCTGGCTGTCGGCCATGGATTGACGAAAAAACCGTCCGTCGATCAGCCTGAAGTTCATGAGCTCTCCGAATCCGGGCTTTTCGCGGTATTCGTTGATCGCCTTGTTGCTGTTTTCACCATCGGTTACATTCCTGATCGACTGGCCGCTCCATCCCCCGCCCATAAAATGTTCCCCTCCGCAAACTGCAGTAATGAAAGGCAGATTCAATAGTTCGGTTTTTACACTTTCATACTTTTTGCTGATGGCACTGCTGCAATTGGTGATCGTTATGACATTGTCCTTGTCGAATCCCATCGGCACGGTGTGCATGTAATTCAACTGGGCAATGATGATGACGACACAACTGATAAAGAAGGAGGCCACCGTGAACTGTACGAATACCGACGCGTTTGAAAGCCGGTTATGATTCCCCCTGCCTGAGATTTTTCCCCGCAATCCCAATGCGTATTTCAATCGTGAAAGATAGAGGACAGGATAACCCGATGAGATCAAAAGAAGCACGGTAAGCAATATCAACAGCGACATCATTCCGCCCCCGGTGAGCAGGTCGGAGAAATCGACTTTCGATTGCAGCAGTTTTGACAAAAATGGCATCGATTTGTAGATGACCACCAGCGCCAGCATGACAGAAATAAGGTAGACAACCAGGGTCTCCATGAAAAAGAGTTTTGCGATGCTCAGTTTCGATGCGCCAAACATGGTTCGGGTTGAGATTTCGACGATGCGTTTTTCGCCCTGGATGATGAACAGGTTTATATAGCTGACCAGGGCCGTTATCAGGACAAAAAGGGCGATCAAACCCACGATCAGGATCAGTTTCGAACTGCCATGGACCGGGATGAATTCGCTGGCCTCCGAATGGAGGTAAAGGTTGGTGACCGGTTCCACACCCGACTGGATTTTTGCGTTCCATGCCGTTGCCCAGTCTTTCATAAGCTGATTATTTGCAGTTGCAATTTTATTGCCGGCTGCTTTGCGGTCGGTATTGGGTTTTAACAGGTAATAGCTTTGAAATTCGAGGCTTGATGAAAGCCATCGCATATCGAGTGTTGTCAAAGAGATCAGGATTCCGAAATTCAGGTGCGAGTTTTTGGGAATATCATCCATCAAACCGGTTATCATCACCTTTTCTCCATCCGCTTCCATAGTTTTCCCAATGCAATTGGTTGAATGGAAGAGTTTTTCTGCAATCGAGGAGGTGATCACGGCGTTCCTGGCTTCAACCAGTGCTGTATTTTCATCACCAAGGCGGAGCCCCAGTCCGAAAACTTTGAAAAATTCAGGGTCAGCATAAAAAACCCCCACCTTCTCCAGTCTGACTTCTTTGGTTTGAACCGGTGTCGGCCAACCGCCATATAACTGTACAGCAGCCTCCACTTCGGGCACCAAACCGGGAAGCTCGGTATAGGCCTTGCGCAGGGAGATACCGTAGACCCTGATGCCGGAATTATCGGTTACCCGGCTGTAAAGCCTCACCACACGGTCTTTGGTTTTGAAATGACGGTCGTAGCTCAGTTCATACCGGATGTAGGTGAGGGTGAAGATCACCGTGGTTAGCGCCACGCCCAGCCCGATGACATTGACAGAAAAAGTGAGCGGATTCCGCTTCAGTATCATGAATATAAACCTGATATCTTTCATTCGTATTTCATTGTTTGGGCCGGGTTGATGTGCGCAGCGCTGATTGTTTGAGAACTCATGGTGACAATGGCCAGCAATAAGGCAGCCAGTCCGGATGTGACAAACACCCAAAAATCCAGCCCGGTCCTGTACGCGAAACCCTGAAGCCACCTGTCCATGATTAACCAGGCCGCGGGCCAGGCGATAATGTTTGCAAGAATTACCAATCCAGCAAATTCTCTGGCAAAGCGGTAACTAATATGCCACGGGGTGGCTCCCATCACTTTCCGGATACCGATTTCCCGGGTACGCTGTTCGGCCGAGAAAGAGGCCAGTCCGAAGAGACCCAGGCAGGTGATAAAGATGGCAAGGATGGAAAAATAATTGAAAAGTGTCCGCATCCTTTGCTCGGCGGCATACATTTTTGAGATTTCATCATCAAGAAAACTATATTCAAAGGGGAATTCGGGTGCAAATTTCTTTGTGGTCCGTTCAAGAAAATCAATGGTTGAGGGGATATCTGCAGCGCTGATCCTGATCCCTATCCCGGTGAACCATTGCGGGTCAATGAGGATCACCAGCGGTTCAATCCCTTTATGAAGGGATCGGAAATTGAAATCCCTGACCACCCCAATGATGGGGGTGCTGTCGTTGAACATTTTTTTCCCGACCGGATCGGCCATTCCCATTTGGCGGACGGCTGCCTCATTGATCACAACCCCTGCCGAGTCGACAGCGGAACCGGCGGTATAATACCTGCCGACAGCCATCGGCAAATTAAAGGTTTTCTGAAAGTCACAATCAGCGTAAATTATATTCAGCAGGATCGACTTATTATCGGTGTTCCCCTCCCACATGGAAATGGAGGTCCCCCAGAAAGGAGAGGTGCCGACCTTATTGGAGGTGGCGCTGATATTTGAAATGGCTGGATTGGTAAGCAATTCCTGCCTGAAGGAGGAAAATTTTACTTTTAACCGTTCATTCATCGGGATAAAGACAATATGATCGGGTTGAAATCCCAGGTTTTGGTTGCCGAGGAAGTTGAGCTGTTTGGAAAAGAAAACCGTACAGATGATAAGGAAAATGGAGAGTGAAAACTGGAAGATTACAAGTAATTTCCTGAAGATCCCGGCCGCCGGCCGCGACTGCCTGTTCATTATCGATACGGGTTTGATCGATGAGAGATGCAATGCCGGGTAACTGCCCGCGATGATGCCCGTGACCAGGGTGACCCCAACCAGGATCAGTACCATGTAAACGGAGAGGTTGCCAAGGGTAAGTGTTTTTTCGGCCAGGTTGTTGAACAATGGCAGCAACAGCCAAACCAGGCCAACCGAGAGGATCAGTGACATGAATGAGAGGATGACCGATTCGCTGAAGAATTGCTGGATCAACTGGAACCTGCCCGCGCCCCCTACCTTCCTGATCGCCACCTCCCTCGAACGCCGCATCGACCTTGCAGTGGTCAGGTTCATGTAGTTGATGCAGGCGATGAGCAGAACAAACAGGGCGATGGTGGAGAAAATGTAAATCGATTTGATCGCGCCACTACCATCGATGCCAAAAAGATGAATATCGCGCAAAGGTTGTACGGAAATGTTCCGGGCAATTCCCTTTACCTTCGTCTCCAGGTATCTGGTGATCTTCCTGTTGAATGCCGCGATATCGAGGTTTTCGGGCATCAGGAGAAAGGTATTGTAGCCAAAATCATTCCAGCTGTTGTCTTCTCCATAACCTGTAATCTCCATCATGTGTTTGAAGGGGATCAGGAAATCGTATTGCAGGTAGCTTTCGCCAGGCAGGTCTTCAATCACACCGGTAACGGTAAAATCAAAACGGTTGTCGAGTTTCACCATTTTCCCCATCGGGTCCGTGTCGCCAAAGAACGAGGTGGCCATCTTTTCGGTGAGCACGATCGACCAGGGATTTTGAAAGGCATTGCCGGCATTGCCCTTCACAAAATGTAAGCTGAACATGCCGAAGAGCGAAGAATCGGCATACCCCGGAATTTCATAAAACCGTTTGTCGGGACCTGAGGTGACCAGCATTTTATCTTTGGTATAGAACCGGGCGGAGCTGGTCACCTCCGGAAAATCTTCCTTCATGGCCTTCGCCAGGGCAGGTGGCGTTCTCCAGTGATGAACGCTCATTCCCTCCTTTTCATACTCAAAATTGACCCTGTAGATCTGTTTGGCATTCGGGAAAAACCTGTCGTAACTCAATTCATCACTCACCCAGAGGATAATCAGGATAAAGCAGGTCATGCCTGCTGCCAGACCGACCAGGTTGATCATCGAAAAGGTCTTGTTTCTGAGCAGGTTCCTGACGGCAGTAATAAAATAATTTCTGATCATGGAGTGAGGTTTATCTATTCATATTTTATAGATTTCGCAGGGTCCATCCTGCTGAGTTTAATGGCCTGGCTCACGGATGCGAGGAAGGCAATTGCCACCACAATCAGGAGTGCTAGCAGAATAATCCAGAGAGTCATGTTGATATGATAGGCATAGAACTGCAATACCTTATCCATGATGTACCAGGAAAGTGGGATGGCGAGGATGAAGGCGGCCAATACAAGCCGGGTGAAGTCGGAAGTAATCAGCCAGATAACTTTCCTGAAAGATGCACCATTGACTTTTCGTATGGCGACCTCTTTGGTACGGCGTTCGGCAATAAAGGTAGTTAATCCGTATGTTCCGAGAGCTGAAAGAAAGATGGCAAGGATGGTGAACCATGAGACTACACGGCCGATGTGACGGTCTTTATGGTAAAGGTTCTCGTAGGTCTGGTCCAGAAAAAAATATTCAAACGGTGAAAGTTGATTCACCTGCTTCCATACCTCTTCAACCTTTTTTAAAACAGCAGTGTAGTTACTGCTGTTGAACTTCACCAAAATCACCCCTGTTTGGCTGGCATTTTTCGGCTTGCTAAGAATCCTTACGAATTGAGGCTCAATTTGCTTATGCAGCGAGGAATAGTGAATGTCTTTAAATATCCCTATTATCCTGCCTTTCCGGATAATGCCGCTGTTTCCGTAAAGCCCGCATTGAACTCCCACTGGGTTTTTCAGCTTCATGACCCTGGAGGCTGTTTCATTGATCATAAATGCCTCCGATGAATCGGTTGCACATGCCGGGGAAAAAAACCTTCCAGAAACCAGTGGTATTTCAAGGGTTTCAAAATACCCAAAATCCACCTGGGGGATGAGAAAATCCACGTCATCGCCTTCCTGAAAATTCTCCCAGCGAACGCAGCCTGAACAGCGGTTATTGTCAGTAGCCCAGAGGTAATCGGAACCCGTAACGGAAATGATGTTTGGATCCCTGAGAAGTTGTTCCTTCACAAAAGGATATTTTGCCCCGATATTCTCCTTCATTGGAATGCAAACAACATTGTTAGTGTTGAAACCCATATCCGTATCACGTATGTAGGCAATCTGGCGGAAAAGTACCAGGGCGCTGATGATCAGGAGTGAAGTGATAAAAAACTGGAAAACAACCAATCCCTTTCTCATCCATCCCTTTCCCAAGCGGGATGAGGAAGGTCCTTTTATCACATCGACCGGATTAAATGAAGGCAGCACCAATGCAGGATAAAGACCTGAAAGCACAGTTGTTAACAGGAAAATCGCCAGAATGCCAATAATCATCATTGGATTGCCGAAATCCATGACCAATTCTTTGCCAATCAACTGCTGATATAAGGGCCAGAATAACCGTAAAAGCGACAGGGCAATCAATAATGAGAGTACCCCAAAGACGACCGATTCGGCAAAGAACTGGGTCTTCAGATTGTGAGGGCTTGCTCCGGATACTTTTCTCATTCCGATCTCAAATGAGCGTTTATCGGCTCTTGCCGTGGTGAGGTTGATGTAATTGATGCATGCGATCAGAAGGATCAATATACTCACGCCTGAGAAGAGCCAGATGTACCGTATGTCGCCACTTTTATATACAGGAAGCCATTCATTGTGTTCCCCATCAAGATGGATGGCGGAAAAGGGTTGCATTTTAAAATGAACGCCATCCCTCACTTGTGGGCATCCTGCACCCAACGCCATGGATGTAAGTTTCATCGCCACAAGGTTCGGATTGGACCCTTCCCTGAGTTTCAGGAAGGTTGTACCCATGAACCGCCCCCAGGAAAATCCTACGCCAAGTTCCCTGTAAAGGCTGTAGGGAGCCACGAAATCGAGTTGCAGGGTCGAATTGGCAGGGATGGATTCAAAAACACCGGTAACATACATTGGAATATCCTCGACCACAAGGACTTTTCCAACAGGATTCTCCGCTTTGAAAAATTTACGGGACATTTCCGCACTGATGACGATGTCGTGTGGATTCTTCAGGAGATGGTCGGGATTGCCTGATTTCAAAGGAAAAGGGAATACCCCGAAGAAGGCCGGATCTGAAACAATTCCACGTTCAAAATAAAGCCCTTCCTCCTGGGTACGTACCAATGCCCGGCCGATGGATTCTAAGGTAACTGCCTTTTCAACCTCAGGAAGTTTTGTTGAAGCATTTTCAGCCAAAACCATCGGTGTTCCCGAGTAGCCGTCGATCATGTACTTGGTGCCGTAGCTCATGACCCGGTACATGTTGTGTGTATTTTTTAATGCTTTATCATAGGATAGCTCATCCAGCACCCAGAAGACGATCATCATGGAGGCGGCCATGCCGATGGAAAGTCCGATGATGTTTATAAAGGAAAAGAGTTTGTTCCTGCCGATGGTGCGAAACGTTGTTATAAGATAATTTTTCCACATGATTGTTCGACTTAAAATTTATTCATATTTCAACACTTTCACCGGGTTCCTGCGGGCCACCCTGAAGGTTTGCCAGTTCACGGCCACCAGTGCGGTGACTATGATCAGGCAGGCCGCCGGCACGAATATCCACCAGCTGAGTTCGGTGCGGTATGCAAAATTTTCGAGCCACCGGTGCATGGCATACCAGGCCACCGGAATGGCAATGACAAATGCGACCACCACCCATTTCAGGAACTCCTTATTCAGCATGAAAAGGATCTCGGCCATGGAAGCGCCATTGGCCTTGCGGATCCCGATCTCCTTGGTGCGGCGGTCGCAGGAAAATACGGCCATACCCAGGATCCCGAGCATCGCGATGATGATTGCCAGCGCCGAAAAGATCAGGGTCAGGTTGCGCAGCCTCACTTCATCCTGGTATTTTTGGGCAAGCAGGTCATCGAAGTAACTGTAAGAAAAACCTCTTGAATTCCTGTGTTTCTGGTAAGCATCGCGGATGAATTTCAAGGTCTCTGCCTTGTTATTCCCGGCGATGCGCACATTCATCGTCATGATGTTTTGCGGATCATAGGTAATGATCAGCGGACCGATGGGATAATGAAGCGGGCGGAAGTGGAAGTCTTTTACTACGCCGGCAATCACGTAATTTCCGATCCGTTCACCAATGGGATTCTGGTACCCGATGCTTTTTTCAGCAGCCTCATTGATGACAACAGGTATGGATAATCGCTCTTCTCCTCCCGGTTTTCGGCCGGTATCGGCTTCCTGCGCATTCCAGAATCCATTAAAATCGATTTGAAGGAATTGTCCCCTGATGAGTTCCAGCTTGTAGGTTTTGGCAAAATCTTCATCTGCCCAGATCATGGCGGCCCTAATGCTGTCGGACCGGCCGGCATGATCGACGGCAAGCCTGACCTGCCAGTTGAAATCAACGGGGGCATAGGCGGTTGCGGTGACCCCCAGGATATTGGGATTTTTCAACAGTTCATCCTTAAATGATTTATTCTCATACCAAAGTCCTGTTGGAATGACCACAATGTTTTTCCGGTCGAAACCCAGGTCTTTCCCCTGGATGTAATTCAACTGTTTGATAAAGACCGATGTGGCAACGACAAAAAAGGTAGCGATGCTGAACTGGATCACCACCAGCATCCTGGTGAAATTGCTCTTTGACCCGGTTTGGCTGCCCCCGCGGAAGATTTTTGTGGTTTTTAATGAGGACAGATATACCGATGGATATATGCCTGCAACTATCCCCACCAAAACTGTTAAGAGAAGCATACTGATCATCAGTCCGAAAGATAAATTCAGGGTAAGGGATTGCCCGGTAAACACATTGAACCAGGGCAGGATCAACCAGATGAAAAACAGCGCGATCAGGGTAGCAGCCGTGGTTTGCATCACCGCCTCGCCCATGAATTGCCGGATGATATCGGGCCGTTCCGCGCCGCACACTTTTTTAATACCGATTTCCGTCGACCGCTCCGATGACCGCGCCACCGACAGTACCGAAAAATTCAGCGCCGCCATGAGCACGATCAGCAAGGCCAACCCGGAGAATATCCAAACATATTTGGAGTTGCTGATGTTTTTATCATAGTGGTAGGTCTGATAATTGGTATGCAGGTGGATATCAGTCAGCGCCTGAAAAACCAGCTTATCCGACATCCTGGTGAATCGGCCAAGGTGATTGGTTATTGCATTTTGGAACTTGTCGTCGATCACGGCATTTTTTGCCAGTTTGATGTACACCCGCACATGGGCCTTATCGCCCCAGCTATCCTCCAAAAAGGCGTACCTGCTGCTTTTTCCTGAAACAATAAAACCGAAATCGATGTGACTTTGCTTTGGTATCCGCACAACACCGCTCACAGTATAAATTTCCGGATCAAATTTATCACTGACGACAATTTTACCCATTGCCGGTTCATTGCCGAACAATTTCCGGGCAACCTCTTCCGACAGAACAGTACTGGATGGATTTGAAAATGCTTTCTCCGGTGTGCCCTCGATGAAGGTAAACCCGCCGAAAATGTCAAAGAAATCCTCATTGGTACTCATGCAGCGGGCCTCGATTTTTTCACCTCCCCGATCCCTTTTCAGGGGTGAGTCTTCGGAATCGAAACTGAGGTAGGTGGCATTTTCGATTTGCGGGTAGGTCATCTTCAGCGTTTTCGCAACAGGGCGGTAGCATCCGGCCGATTTCACCACTTCATCTCCTTCTTTTGCCAGCGTCAGAACCCGGTAAATACGATCATAGTCAGGATGAAACTTTTCATAGTTCAGTTCATTCAGCACCCACAGGTAGATCAAAAGACTGGCCATCACACCAAGGGTAAATCCCAGCAGGGTGATCAACGAATAAACCGGCTTTCGGATGAAGTTGCGAAAAATGATTTTAAATGAATGGATCATTGTTCTTTTGTTATTCGACAATCATCAGGATATCTTCATCATCGTGTAATGACCGGGCCAGTTTAAGCAGTTCGTTCTTTTTTGCCGCAGGGGCGGTTGAAGCGTTGAAGGAAGCTGATTTCACATGTTCTTTCAGCTCTTTTCCCTTCAGTGAGATCAGGATCTCCCCGTTGTTGCCGACCATGTAGGAGGAGGGCCACACAGCCAACCCGCCATCCAGGTTGTTTTTCAGGATATCCGGATCATAGGTAAACGGATCGCCTTTCACCAGGAACAGCTTTTGAGATGATTTGGAGAAGAGGGCACGGTATTGTTTCAGTTGCTTGCTTTTGCGGGTATTCATACAGTCGTAGCTGTCTTTTGAGAAGGTCAGGAAAATGAAATTTTTGGTATCGGCCCAGGTTTCAGGGATTATCTTGCCAGTCAGGTCAAAATCGGGATCCAGACCCTCTTTTTTAAGCAGTTTGTATTTGCCAGGTTTAAGCACATATACCGGCAACAGCCTGTTGGGGGGCACCACCTGGAAAACGGTATCGTTAAAAGCATTCCGGATAAAAAATCTTCCTTTATTCTCATATTGGACGCCTTGATCCGTACCCCGCATGACCGATTTTGAAAAGCGATCCACTTTCTCAAACTGGGTAAAAGTAGCCAGGGTGTCTCCCTGCTGATTGAAAACCCCCAGGATGTATTTGCCACCCATGTCGTATGGGCTGTACAGTTGCCGGACATAGGTATTGCGATCGAGCATCATGGAACTTAAACCCTGGTATAAATAGTCGGGTCCGGCGCTCCACATGCCGTTGGCATTGCCTTTTTGAGGACCAGCGCGTTTCCCGTGGTTGAGATCGATGGCGATCCTTCCCATTCCCCTGATCTGGTCCGGTTTTTCCGGATCGAATCCCATTGAAAGACTGACCGGTGGTTGCGAACAATCATATTCCATGATGTAAGACTGACCGGTGAGCGAGTTTCTGTATTTGTAGAACAGGCTTTTCCCGGTCGACCAAACGGTGGTGCCGCCGCCAACAAAGGTATTGTTACCCATCACCATCATTCGGTCGGCGCTGACTTCAATGCCGGTGGATTCGTTTTTCACCACTGTGTTCCTGTATTTCCCGCTGCGGGAATAGAGGATGATACCCGATGGATTAACCGCCACGATGTTCGAATCCATCAGGTAGTATTTGAACCTCATGATCCTGGCGAAGGAGGAATCAGGTACCTTTTCCATCCGGATGTAGGTGATTTTGGATGCCACATCCGACAGCGCGAAATCCCTGACATTGTCAAGGCTTCCGGCAATATCGATCACCACCGGGGGGCGGGAGGGATCGACAGAACGATCCTCCCTGAACCGGAATCCGGGAGGGAGCTTTTTCAGCGAATCGGCCAGCCTGTTTTCACGCTCAACGCGTTCGGCCTCCTCTTTTTCCTGGAGCAGGATCTCTGCCGAGAGTTTTTTTTCGTCGGTTTTCAGGAGATTTCCCTGGCAGGCAAGCAGCAATACCAATCCGGTTATCAGCAAAAACAGAGGGGATCTTTTCACCTGATTACGAATTAATGTGATTTATCTGAACGTTTACTCATGCCTTATCGATTCAACCGGATTGCCCGAAGCCGCCCGCCAGCTCTGTGAGGTAACGGTGATGCATACAATGAGAAACACCGCGAAACCCGCAGCGGCAAATATCCACCAGCTCAGGCCGGTTTTATACGCATAGGTTTCCAGCCATTTTTGCATAATATAATAGGCAACAGGGGTGGCAATGACAAAAGCGATGGCTACCCACTTCACAAAATCTTTATTCAGCATCAGTATCACTTCCCATGACCTGGCGCCGTTTATTTTCCGGATACCTATTTCTTTGACCCTTCGCTGACAACCAAACAGCGACATGGCTAATATGCCCATGCAGCAAATCACGATGGCACATCCGGCGAACAGCGAAAAGGTTCTGCGGAACGAAAGTTCCGATTTGTACATATCCTCAACGGCCTGATCAAAAAAGCTTACTTCAACCGGGAAAGAGGGGGAAAGACTTGACGCCAGATCATTTATATCATGAATGGCTTTATGCAATGAGTTAAAATCGCTGGTATGCAAGCTTACCAGGCAATAGGAAGCGCTGGTCCCGTTTTGAATTGCGAGTGAGCCGATGGATTCGTTTACCGGTTTGTACCGAAAATCTTTGACGACGCCAATTATTTCGGAAGGGCCATCATCCGTGCGCATTCCAACGACAAATTGAACTCCTATGGGGTTGTCGATCTTGTTTTCGCGAAGAAAGGTTTCATTCACGATGATTTTCCCCGCATCGGTTGTATTGTTTTCAGAATATAACCGGCCCTGTTTTAGTTCTAATCCAAGCATCCCGAAGAAAGCCGGATCAGCATTAAAGAGCTCAAAATGAAGCTCTTTTTTTTCTCCCTTGATCGGGAACCAGAATCCCCAAAACGAAATGGGTTTGCCCGGGTAATATTGTGTAAATGAGATGTTATCAATGATTGGTTTCTTCTGAAGCAGCTGTTTTAGCACCTCCTTTTTCGCTTTCAGCTGGGGTGTCAGTTTTATTCCGATGATGTTCTCCTGGTTGATGCCAAGGTCGCTGCTACCATAATTTACCTGCTTTTGCACAAGCACTGTAAAAGCCAATAAAACAATGGCGATAACGAATTGGGCGGTCACGAGAATTCCGCTGAACTGGTGATTCAAAACCGGTGCCTCCACTATTTTTTTCAGATTGTCGACTGCGCTTGATCTGGAAATCCGGATGGCGGGAATTATGCTGAAAAGAAAACTCAAGACGAGGACCCCGGCAATTGAAATGATTATAAAGCCCGGAGCGAAGAGTAATTGAGGATTGAATTTGATACCCGTGTAGTTCTGAATAAACGGATCGATGAGAATCACAATCATGATCGCAATAAAAAGAGACGTCAGGAACAGAATGAATGCCTCTGACAGGATATTGAAGACAATTGTTGACGGTTTTGCCCCCATGATCTTCATTACACCGATCTGCCTGATTGTATCCAGCCACTGGGAGGATGAAATATTGATAAAATTGACAAGGGCAATCATAAGCACCAATGCGGCTATCAGGACAAGCAGCATGATTTTCCGTTTCTCCCCCTGATGGAAATATGTGGCAGAGGAAAGGTTGCTTTTTGATAAATACAGCTGTCGTAGCGGGTTCATTTTTGCTTCAACACGATCCTTTTGAAGGGTCTGGGGAAACAGTGCTGTAATCTTTTTTGCAGTTTCATCGGGACTGGTTCCTGGTTTTAACAGGATAAATGTCTGGTAATTGCTCCACCCCCAATCAGTAAACTCACCCTCATTAGGAACAACAGCCTTGCGTGTTTTGACCGAAGAGATTGCACTGAACGAAATGCACGAATTTGCTTTGGGCTCTTCGATTACGGCCATTACGGTAAGTATATGGGCATTGTTCATTTTCATGATCCGGCCCACGGCAGGTTTGCTGCCAAAGAGTTTTTCAGAAAGAGACTTCGTAATTACCACCGACATGGGATTTTTCAGGGCAGATTCAAGATTTCCTTCCACCGCGGTGTAAGTGAATAGTTTGAAAAAGTCTTCATCTGCAAAAAGAATATCCGAAGTAATCGGGTCATCATTTCCGACCTGAAAGACAGGGGCTTCCCATGCAGCGGCCATCCTTACGGTTGATTCCACCCCGGGAAGGCTTAGGTCTATATGTTCTTTAAGGATTGCCGGTGTATAAACCCCCTTTATCAAATCACCAAAAAGGTAGACCCTGTCGCCATTTTTATGGTAGTTATCGGTAGTAAGTTCGCTGTACGAATAGACCGACAGAATAATGACCAATGCCAGGCTGACCGCAAGGCCCAACAGGTTGATCAGGTTGGTAACGGGTTTGCGGGTGAAATTGCGGATGATTGTTGTAAACAGGTATTTCATTTTACCAGATGGTTCGCGTCTTATAATTCGGTTATTCGTATCTCACTCCGTTTTAAGTGCAACTGCCGGGTTGACTGCAGCTGCCCTGTATGCCTGGAAGCTTACCGTGACCAGGGCAACGGTAAGTGCGCCAAGGGCGATCGCACCAAAGACCAGCCAGTTCATGTTGATCCTGAAAGCAAATTCCTGCAACATTTTATCCACCATATACCAGCCGAAAGGAAAGGCGATGGCGATGGCGATGATCACCAGGATAAGAAATTCCTTCGACAGGGAGAAGATCACCGAGATGGCACCGGCTCCCATCACCGTCCGTACTCCGATCTCACGGGTCCGGCGGCTTGCCGCGTGAGTCGAAAGGCCGTACAATCCCAAACAGGCGATGATCAGGGCAACCATCGTAAAATACTTCAGCAAAAGGCCCATCCGCTTTTCCGCCCTGTAAAGGTTGTCGTAATCCTGGTCGATGAAACTGTATTCGAGCGGGTAATCGGGGACAACCTTTGTCCATACCTTCTCCACGGTCTTCAGGGTGGCCGGCAGATCGCCAGGCGCCAGCCGTATGAGTATGTTGGAGAAACTCCTGCTGTCGCTGACTGCAAATGCCATGGGTTCAATGGGCTCCTGGGCCCCCTGGTAATGAAAGTTTTTCATCACCCCAACGATGATCCCCGATTGGCCCATGAACCTGAAATTTTTCCCAACCACATCACCACCGCCCATCAGCTTTGCCACCTCTTCGTTTACCAGGAAATTACCAAGGGTGTCGCCCATGTCGGCAGGATGATCGGGCGAAAAGTCCCGTCCGGCCACAAGTTTTATGTTCATCGTGCTCAGATAGTCGTAATCGATGATGTTTTGACCGATCAGCACCTCCTTTTCGGGATCCTTTCCCTTCCAGGTAGCCCCGCCGCCATTGCTGCCAATCATGGTAGGATTGTGGCCTGCTGCAGAAACTCCCATGATCACAGGCTCTTTTGCCAACTCTTTCTTCAGTGAATTGTACCTGGCCTTAACATTTCGGTTCATGGGGATGCTAATGAGGTTTTCTTTATCATAACCCAGCTCCTTTTCCTGCATGAACTTTAACTGGAGGTACATGAAAATGGCGCCCAGCGCAATGAAAATCGACAACGAGAATTGAACCACAACCAGGATCTGCCTTAACCGGTTGTTGCGTTTTCCCGCGACCGTTTCACCTTTGAGCACCAGGACCGGTTTCAGTGATGACAAATAAAATGCAGGATAAATCCCCGACAGGATGCCGGTCACCAGCCCGGTGATGATAAAACCTGCGACGAATTTCACCTGGAAGATATCAGCCATTGTGAAACTCTTGCCTGCTATCGAATTGAAAACACCCAGCAGCACACCAACGAGAACGAGTGCAAAGATCAACGCGATCAAAACCAGCGCCATCGATTCAATCATAAACTGGAATATCATGTTCAGCCGGTTTGCCCCGGCCACCTTTCTGATTCCAATCTCCTTTCCCCTCAATGCTGCTTTGGCAATGGCTAAATTGATAAAGTTGATACAGGCGATGAGGAGAATAAACATAGCGATGGCAGCGAATATGTAGATATTGACAATGGCCCCTTTTCCCGCTTGGAATCCGTACTGGGTGTGCAGACGGTAATCCAGCCAGGGTATGACGAAAAACTTTGTCCTGGTTTCCGGATTATGTTCCACCACGATGTTGGTTAGTTTTTTATTGACCAGTGTGATGCTGACGCCCCGTTCAAGCAGCAAAAAGGTGAATATGCTGTTGTTGCCCCATGAATCGTTCGATACGCCGATCTCTTTCAGGAAAGCATATGGCATAATCGCATCAATCCCGAATCTTGCAGCACCGGCCGAGCTGAATACCGAGTTCTTAGGTATGTCTTTCATCACGGCGCTAACAGTGAAAGGGTAATTGTTTTCGAGCTTGATTACCTTCCCGACCGGGTCCTGATCGCCGAAATACTTCTTCGCAAGTTTTTCCGACAGGATGATCGAATGAGGGTCGCGCAAGGCGGTTTTCGGATCCCCGGAAATCAATGGAAGGGTGAAAACCCTGAGCATGCCGGAATCGGCAGCCATGACACGCGACTCATAGAAAACTTTATCACCGATCCGGAATAATAATTTTGGAAGAGGTACCAAACGTGAAGTTTCCCTTATCTCAGGAATCCGTTCTTTCCATACAGGTGCACAGGGATGGGGGGTAACCTGTACACGAAAACGATCCCCGGTGTAAAACTGATCCTGGTTTACCATATAGATCTGAGCGGCATGTTCATTGAAGTTCTCATAACTCAGTTCATCCATCACCCACATGAGGATGAGGAGGGAAGCTGCCATGCCAACGGCCAGCCCTGTAACGTTGATGATCGTGAATCCTTTTTGCCGCGAAATGTTGCGGAATATTATTCGAAAAATATTTTTTATCATTGGTTCATGTGTTACTAATTTTGATTTCAGCGGCCATATGGAATACCCATTGTTATCATCTGCGTTTGTTTGAAGGGATTTCTACTGGTATTTCAACAGTTAATGGCGGTTTATTTTAACTCTACCTTATCATTATTCCCAAAAATGGTATAATCGGAAACGATCACCTGCTCGCCCGGTTGCAGTCCTTCGAGGACTTCGTAGAACTGGGGATTTTTCCTGCCTATTTTAATATCTCTCTTGATGGCGAACCGGCCGCTCTGGTCCAAAACAAATATCCACTGCCCACCGGTTGTCTGATAGAAACTTCCCTGCGGGATCTGGATTGCTTCAATGGGTTGGCCCAACTGAAGCTTGATGAAGTATGACTGGCCGATCCGGATGTTTTCGGGGAGGTTGCCTGTGAACACCAGGTCGATTTTGAACCTTCCGTTGCGTACTTCAGGATACACCTTCTTTATCTCCAGTTGAAGGGTGTCGTTCGGACGCTCGATATAGCCTGTCAGGCCTGGTCTGATCCGGTCGATGTAGTGTTCGTCAACGTCGGCTTCGATCTTGTACGAAGTCAGGATGTTGATCTGCCCGATCCGGAATCCGCGGGTGATCGATTGTCCGATCTCCACCATCAGACTGCCAAGCTGACCATCTACGGGCGATTTTACATTCAGATAGTCCTGTTGTTGTTTCACCAGCGCGAGGTTCATCTGCATGTTTTTCAGGTTCTCTGTGATCTGTTCAATCTGAAGGTTCCGGAATTCATTATCCTGTTTCTGACGTAGTATGACAAGCTCGAGGGTTTTGTCGGCGAGCGTATACGCCTCTTCCGAACGTATGAATTCATCGCGCGAGATCAGCTCGTCTTTGTATAATTCCTTGTTCTGCTCCCAGGTTCTCTTTTTTGCAACCAGATCATACTTTGCATTCAGCACCTCCCGCTCCAGCGAATGTTTTTCCTGTTCCATCCTGATCCGGACCTCCCGGAGAAAGTTTGACTTCTCGGCCAGTTGCGCCTCGCTGTTGAGGATGTTAAGGTTTAAATCGTTGTTACTGAGTTTGATAATAACATCCCCCTTCTTCAGCATGCTTCCCTCTTCGAGAATGATCTCTTCCACCTTCCCCCCTTCATAGGCATCGAGATATACCGTGGATATGGGGGCAGCCGTTCCATCATTGGTGATGTAATCGTTAAAAACGCCTTGAAGAACTGAAGCAATCGTGATTCGTTCCTTCTCCACCCGCACGGTGCTTGTCCAGTCCCTGAATATAAAAAAGAGGATGATTGCCAGGATGATTACGCCTCCGGCAATGTATTTCCAGTATTTCTTTTTAATCCACCGTTTCTCCGCGATGACCCGGTCCATGCCGGAGGATGATTGGGTTTCCATAATTTTAATGTTCTTTAAAAATGAAAATTCAAAGTGCAAAATTCAAAGTGCAAAATTCAAAGTGCAAAATTCAAAGTGCAAAATTCAAAATGCAAAAGTCAAAGTGCAAAATTCAAAATGCAAAAGTCAAAGTTCAAAAGTCAAAGTTCAAAAGTCAAAGTTCAGTCCACTCCGGTAAGTCAGATTAATTGGATTCTGAGCGAAGTCGAAGAATGCAATTGATCTGCTAATGAAGACACTTCGACTTCGCTCAGTGTCCCTGATTCGACTTCGCTCAGTGTCCCTGATTCGACTTCGGTCAGTGTCCCTGATTCGACTTCGGTCAGTGTCCCTGATTCGACTTCGGTCAGTGTCCCTGATTCGACTT
>Ga0074195_1002675_pt1 | contig 19016 bp, 16 predicted proteins | sample EPASupsiteHSE623_FD_64525 | JGI IMG/M metagenome (GOLD analysis project Ga0074195, IMG submission 64525) | Bioremediated contaminated groundwater from EPA Superfund site, New Mexico - Sample HSE6-23 | ecosystem: Environmental > Aquatic > Deep subsurface > Groundwater > Contaminated ...
CTTTTTCCGCTAATCGATGTGCAGTTTCAGCTGCTGTTTGACCAAACGGCAGCGTATTCACTATCACAATATTAGTTTCAACTGCATTAGCATCAAAGTCAATTGACATATTAGCAAGAGCATCAGCAAGTAGACTGGCATGTTCATGATCAATATATAACTGCTCTGTCATTGAATTAAGTGCTACAATGCCCGCAGCAGCAAGGAAACCTGCCTGCCGCATTCCCCCACCGAGCATTTTGCGTTGGCGGCGGCATTTGTCAATAAAGTTTTTAGAACCTGACAGTAAGGAACCTACGGGAGCACATAGCCCTTTTGACAAGCAGAACGTAACCGAATCTGAATAGCAAGATATTTTATCCACGCTAACATTCTGTTTTATTGCGGCATTAAAAATTCGAGCACCATCCATGTGAACATGGATATTGTTTTTTTTGCTTAGCTCATAAATGCTGTCAAGTGTCGAAAGCGGATAACATGTCCCACCAGCTCGGTTATGGGTATTTTCTAAACAGAGCATTGTAGTCGGCGGTTGGTGAATGTCTATAGGCCGTATAGCAGCCTCAATTTGCTCTGTGGATAAAATTCCACGGTTACCTATAAGCGTTCGCGTTTGAACGCCGCTTAAGGCCGCAATACCCCCTGCTTCATAGAAGAATATGTGGGATTCAGCTTCGCAGATAAGTTCATCGCCGCGCTGCGTATGAGCAAGTACAGCCAGTTGATTGCCCATTGTACCACTGGTAACAAATACACTCGCTTCCTTACCGGTCAGGCGAGCACCTAATTCTTCAAGTTCATTTATTGTTGGATCTTCGCCATAAACATCATCACCTACGGCAGCATGATATATTGCTTCACGCATTTTGGGCGTTGGCATTGTAACGGTATCGCTTCGTAAATCAACCACTCGCACTAGGGTCACTCCTATCAATAGCATATTTTTGTATAGTATTCTGTATGTAAACCAGAAACTCCTTGATATATGGAGAGTAATTCAGAAAGCACTTTGACGCCGCTTGAATTATGCATAAAGAGACCATCACTTGGGTGTTATACCAAAGTGATGGTCTAAAATTGTAAAGATATTCTCTGAAACGCCCAATCCCCACTATGCCGTATCGCCTCTGTTTTGAACCTGCCCTCGGCAGGTGGGTGCCCGCCTATTTACTTTGTGTGTCCCCTCAAATCCAGGGCATACACGCCATAACTAGAGACAAGGCTCCCGCAGTAAAAGTGTTGGCTCAAAACATCGACATTACACGCACACAGTAGGGTCTAAGCGCATCTCTTTAGTTCGCTTTTATATTATCAAATAAATCACGCAATTGCAAGAGCAACAGCTATGGAATATTATACCACGGCATCAGCCTTATTTTTTAACAACAACATCAGACTTGATATAGAGTTCTTTAAGTTGTTTAGCTCCAACATCGCCTGGTGCTTGCATCATGATATCAGAAGCACTTTGTGTTTTGGGGAAAGCTATAACGTCACGAATGGAGCTCCGTTTGGCCATCAGCATAACCAGACGGTCTAAGCCGAAGGCAATACCACCATGAGGCGGAGTACCATATTCAAAAGCTTCTAGTAAGAAGCCAAATTTTTCAACAGCTTCTTCCGGTGACAGGCCAATTCCGGCGAATACTTTTTCCTGTAAAGCACGGTTGTAAATACGCAGGCTGCCGCCGCCCAGTTCAATACCGTTAAGAACCATATCATAAGCTTTTGCTTTAATTTTTCCGGGATCATTTCCTAAGAATTCCACATCTTCATCCCGAGGAGAGGTAAACGGATGATGCATAGCTACCCAGCGTTTATCTTCTTCGTCATATTCAAACATGGGGAAATCAAGAACCCATGCAAAAGCAAGCTTGTCCGGATCAATTAAATTGAGTCGACGTCCCATTTCCAATCTGAGCTGGCCTAATGCAGCGGCTACAACTTTTGGCTTATCGGCAACAAATAGGATCAAATCACCTGTTTCAGCCTTGGCTGCAGCAGTCATTTTATCAATGGTTTCTTGGCTAAAGAATTTGGTAATTGGCGATTTAAGGCCTTCGGCAGTATAACTTATCCAAGCCAAGCCTTTGGCACCATAAATTGCAACATAATCGATAAGGCCATCCAATTCGCGGCGTGGAGCATTGGCATATCCTTTAACATTGATAGCTTTAACCTGTCCGCCATTAGCTAGTACAGAATCAAATACCTTAAACCCGGAATCTTTAAAAATTCCAGATAAATCGATTAGTTCCATGCCAAAACGAAGATCTGGTTTATCAGAACCATAGCGGGCCATAGCATCTTCATAGCTTAAGCGAGCAAAAGGTGTTGGTACATCTGCATCAATACCTTCTTTAAAGATGTAGGCGATCATGTTTTCCATGAGTGATAAGATATCTTCCCTGTCAATAAAAGACATTTCAATATCAAGCTGAGTGAACTCAGGCTGACGGTCTGCACGAAGATCTTCGTCGCGGAAGCAGCGGGCAATTTGGAAATATCGTTCCATTCCGGCTACCATTAGCAATTGTTTATAAATTTGCGGTGATTGCGGCAAAGCATAAAATTTACCAGGATTTACGCGGCTAGGCACCAGATAATCCCTAGCACCTTCCGGAGTACTTTTGGTTAAAATCGGGGTTTCCACTTCGATAAAGCTGTGTTTGTCTAAAAAGTCTCTCATCGACTTGGTAACTCTGTGGCGAAGCTTAAGATCGTTTTGCATTTCTGGGCGTCTAAGATCAAGATAACGATATTTTAAGCGCAGAATTTCGTCAACGTCAATATCATCCTGAATATAAAACGGCGGTGTTTTAGCACTGTTTAATATTCTTAATTCGTTGCCGAAAACTTCAATTGCACCTGTTGCCATATTAGGATTAATTGTGCTTTCAGAGCGACTTTTTACAACACCACGCACTGCCAATACATATTCGTTACGAACCGCCTCGGCCTTAATAAAAGCATCTTTGTTAACATCAGGTGAAAACACCACCTGGACAATACCTGAACGATCGCGTAAATCAATAAAAATGAGTCCCCCGTGATCACGTCGCCTTGCAACCCAACCACATAGGATAACTTCTTGCTCAGTATGATTTTGGTTTAGGTCATTGCAAGCATGAGTGCGTTTAAGCCCCTGCATTGTATCGATTTTACAACCTGCTGTTTCCATTTGTGCCATTACTTCTCCATCTCCTCTAAAATCATATGTACCAGCGCAGTCATATCCCTAAGTTCCTGGCTGCCTGTCTCCATATTTTTTAACATTATTTTTTTCTGTGCAAGTTCATCTTCGCCAATAAGCGCGACAAATTTTGCCGGATATTTGTTAGCATATTTCATTTGTGCTTTTAAACTGCGATTCATAAAATCCATATCGGCTGAAATACCAGCGTGACGAAGTTCTGTTAATAGTTGAAAAGCTGCTGCCTGGGTTTCTGCTCCCAATGGTGCAACAAAAACATCTATGGCATTATTAATTTGTGGTAATAATTCCTGTTTTTCCAAAGCTAACAGTACTCGTTCAATACCAATTGCAAAACCAATACCAGGTGTTGGTTGTCCACCACATTCAGCGATAAGCCCGTCGTATCGACCACCGCCACAGACAGCACTTTGTGCTCCTAATGGCGAATATTGAATTTCAAAAGCTGTTTTTGTATAATAATCAAGCCCGCGCACAAGACGAGGATTTATCACAAAACTAATCCCTGCGGCAGTCAGTAGTTTTTGCAAACCAGCAAAATGATCGTTGCATTCATCGCACAGGCAGTCCAGCATATGCGGAGCTCCCTTGGAATACTCGGCACAGGTTTCATTTTTACAATCTAAAATACGCATAGGATTACGGTCATAACGCGATTGGCAATCAGAACATAAATGAGCTACATTGGTTCGGAAAAAATCCTGCAATTTAGTCCGATACACCGGACGACACTGGGGGCAACCAACTGAGTTAATAAATAATTTTAGATCATTTAGTCCTAACTTTTTAAGTAATTCAACAGCTAAACTGATAACTTCAGCATCGATAGCCGGTCCTTGTGCTCCGATAGCTTCAACACCAAACTGATGGAACTGGCGGTAGCGTCCAGCTTGTGGTCGGTCATATCTAAACATTGGACCGATGTAAAACAGTTTTGTAGGCTGAGGTCCGCTATAGAGCTTATGCTCAAGATAGGACCTAACAACAGCAGCAGTGTTTTCAGGACGTAAAGTAATGCTGCGTTTGGCTCTATCGGTAAAGGTGTACATTTCTTTTTCGACAATATCAGTAGTATCGCCGATACCCCTCAGAAAAAGTTCTGTATGTTCAAAGACTGGAGTACGAATTTCCTGATAAGCAAAGTTATGACATACTTCACGTATTATTTTTTCAACATACTGCCAATATCCACTGCTGTCAGGCAATATATCTTTGGTCCCCCGTGGTCCGCTTGTAAGCATAATTAATCCTCCTCATGGTCACCATACAATCTTGAAAGCAGGTTTTGTCTTTCGCTCAGATATATGTCTAAGTTTTTTATGTATGAGCCAACATCTTTGGCATTGTAGCAGCTTTGTAACCGCCAATTACCTGGGGTTACTGCTTTTGTTCCCGCAGCAGGCCCAATGCCGATAATAGTTTGTCGTTCCTCCATTATTTGAATATTATAAAGGCAGTCGGTATTTGGTTTTGCATAACCAACATTTTCAAGATTACCTGTCATATACTTTTGGCGGTATAAATAATATGGGTGCATGTTCAATTCAGCAGTATACGCCGCCGCTGTCTTGAGCATGGAGCAGGTTACCGATTCATCTGGTAAAATTTTTTCTGCCATTAACCCAGAATCTATTGATTCTTTGAGAACAGAACCACGTTTCAACGCCAAAGTGTGAACGGTTATATTTTCAGGATTAAGCATGCAAATTTGCTGCATGGTATTTTCCATGTCAGCTCGGGTTTCGCCAGGTAATCCGGCAATAACATCCATATTGATTACAGGTAACTTGGCTGAACGAATTTTTGCGAATATGTCTATTATATCCTGAACAGTATGTCTTCGTCCAATTTGTTTTAAAGTTTTATCTTGCATTGTTTGTGGATTGATACTTACACGGTTGATATTACAACTTCGTAAAACATCAATTTTTTCATCGTTTAAACTGTCTGGCCTACCCGCTTCTACCGTAAATTCCTTTGTTGCACCGCCACAAAAGCTTTGTTTTACTAAAGTCAGCAAATTAAACAAGTCATTAGCCGGGAGGCTGGTGGGTGTTCCGCCGCCTATATAAATGCTTTCCACAGATAAGTTATGTTGTGTTAATAAATGAGCAGCACTTTTAATATCTTTTGTAATTGCCCGGAGAAACGTATCTAACGGTTCACGTTCGACAGGCAGTACATTAGCGGGGAATGAGCAATACAGACATCTCGAAGGACAATAAGGTATGCCTATGTAAATACTGATTTTTCTGCCGCTCGTTTGTTTGTCTGGCGTAGCAATAAAAGGCCGCTGATAAACTGCTATATTAGTAACTAATTCAGCTTTATCATGGGCAGGTGCATATTCTTTTATAAGCTTAGCGGTAATTTCAGAAGGACTATGGCCATAATCCAGCAACCGATGAACAATTTTTGTGGGGCGGACACCGCGCAATATTCCCCAAGGAGCAGGTTCAGACCCAGTTATTTTTTTCAGCAGTTTAAGGGTTGTTAGGCGAACCAAACGTCTTATAAGCGCAGTTATATCTTCTGTTTCATTGTTATGCAAACTATTTTGAAGCAGTGAACGTGTTTCGCTGTCAGTCAATTGATTTATGGATGATTCGAAATCGCAAAAACTGATGGTAGTTTTGACCTCGACATTGTTGTTCTCGCATTTAACGGCACAGGTTACATTTAGTCTTCCTGGCTGAGGTATATCTGCCTGCCCCGTGTTGGCAGCAGTGATATTAAAGAGTGCCATAGTATCACGTACGGCTGCAACAACGTCAATATTTGTGCCGCTAGCGGGTGTGAATATGAAATCTTCAATCTTCACGTTTGTTCCGGCACTCCTGGCAATATCCATAAAACTTTACCTGGTGATCAACAATTGTAAAATTGCTATTCTTGGCAATGATATTTTCCAGGTCTTCCATCAAATCATCCGCAAATTCTATAACCTTGCCACAAGTAAGGCAAATAAGATGGTGATGGTGATGAGGACTAGTTGATTCGTTAATTTCATAGCGGCTTCGTCCATCACCAAAATCCATTTTTTGCAAGATTTCAAGTTCACTTAACAACTCAAGCGTTCTGTAGACTGTAGCTAAGCCAATGTCATTTGATTGCTGACGCACAATATTGTGCACATCTTCAGCACTTAAGTGTTTATCGCGATTGTCAATAAACACTTGCAAAATAATCTGGCGCTGTGGTGTAAGCTTATAGTCGCGGTCTCTAAACATTTGGCGTAGGTTAGTTAAATCAACATTCATATCATTCACCTATCTTTTTGTTATCATCAAGGTACCAAAGGTGACGAAGAAGCACCTTTAGGAGCGCGGCAACCGGTACAGCAAGAATCATTCCTGAAATACCATAGAATTGACCCCCAATTAACAAACTAAGGATTATTAAAGTCGGATGTAAATCTATTGTATGGCCCATAATATTGGGGACAATAATATTATTTTCGACTTGATGAATAATTATATAAAATGCAGCAACTTTGGCGGCCAATATCGGTGATACCAAAGAAGCTAACAATAGAGCCGGAATAGATCCGATGATTGGTCCAATTATCGGTATAGCCTCTGTTAATGTGGCTAATAAGCCTAAAACCAAAGGATAATCTACTTGCAAAAAATACATGCCACAAAACACTAAAAATCCAATGATAACACTGATAAGTACTTGGCCTCTAATGTAACTGCTTACCACCCCAGCCATTTCTTCAATTATAGTTATAATCTGCAGTCGCATAGAAGCCGGGCAAAGCGCAACTACGCCTTCCTTTAAGCTTCGCCAATCTTTTAGGAAGTAATAAGCCAGTACAGGGACAATAATTAATTCAATGATTTGTGTTGCAAAGGAAAATATCGTGTTAAAAGCATTGCGTGTTAAACCAACAGCGTAAGAAGCTGCTGCACTTAGTCCATTTCCGATAATTTGGCGGATATTGTCAGGGATTTGCTCCGAATTGGCGTGCTGCTGTATTAACAAGGTCAATTCTTGGATTTTAGTCACGAGTTTAGGTAAATCAACTACAAATTTATTAAATTCATTGATAAACGGAAATAGAATAAAGGTTGTAACAAGCGTAAGCAACAGACCTGCACAGAGAAATACTAATAATATAGAAAGACTTCGAGGTAAATGATACTTGCCTGAACCAAACGTAGCAGCTGCCAAAGCATTCACAAAAGGATTTAGTATAAAAGCAATAATAATTGCAAGAATTAATGGCAGATATATTGTGGTTACTTGGCTGAACAAATAAATACCTAAGACCAAAATTATTATTTTTGTTAAAGCAGCAGGTGATTTAATCATATAATTAATCCCTTCATTGAATAAAAGGATTGTATTTACGTTCCCAGCCAATAGTCGTTTCTGGTCCATGTCCCGGCAGGACTCTTACAGCATCTTCAAGGTTCAGCAACTGGTTTTTTATACTGTTGATAAGCTGGCTATAGGAGCCGCCGGGGAAATCTGTTCGGCCAATTGATTCGGAAAACAAAGTATCACCGGCAATAAGCACATTATTGTCTAAAAGGCAGATACCGCCGGGTGTGTGTCCTGGGGTGTGCAGTGTCTTAAAATTAATATTGCCAAATGAAATACTATCACCGTCATGAAGCAAGCGGTCAGCCGGTTGGCACACAATGCCGTCACCAATATACATAGATAAGTTAAGCTGAGCATTTGTTAACATGTTTGCGTCTTCGTGATGAATTAACACTTTGGCACCAGTAGCTTGCTTTATGGCATCATTAGCAGCAATATGATCGGCATGACCATGGGTATTGATGATATATTCAACATTGAGATTAGCTTTATTAATTTCAGCAAGTATAGTTTCCGCGCTGCCACCGGGATCAATTACTGCTGCTTGTAAGGTTTGTTCACAGGATACTATATAGCAGTTAGTTCCAAGGTGGCCTACTCCCACTTGAATTATTTTCATATAATCACTCTCTCCTATCAAAACTGACGTTTGCTGTCTAGCAGCATAGTTACCGGGCCGTGGTTAGTTAATTTGACAATCATTTCAGCCTGAAACTGTCCACAAGCTACTGCTACCCCTAAGTCGCGGCATAGGGTCGCAAAAGTTTCATAAAGTTCAACTGCAATTTGCGGCGGGGCGGCAGCGTCAAAACTGGGACGGCGTCCTTTTCGGCAATCACCATATAAAGTAAATTGGGAAACTACTAAGAGCTCTCCGGCAATATCTTTAAGGGATAGATTCATTTTTCCCGCTTCATCGTGAAAAATTCGCAAATTCACAATTTTTTCCGCAAGATAACTGGCATCTGCCACGGTATCATCATGGCCTATCCCTAAAAAAACAGTTAAGCCTGTCCCAATAGACGCTATTTCCTGATTATCTACCGTTACACTGGCACAATCTGTTAATTGAACAATAGCCCTCATCAGGTGCCTCCTAACGCTTGGGTAGTACGGTGCACAGTATATACGTCATGAATTCTACGCATTTTATTCATCACGTGTTCCAGCTGAGTTAAGTTACCGATATCGATATCCATGTTGATAATGGCGGTTTTGTTTTTTTGTACCCGCGCATTCAGAGAGCCAACATTAATTTTTGCATCAGCCGCTACCATCATGATGTCTGATAACAGGTTATGACGATCAGTGCCTGTGATTTCGATAGAAACACGATATAATGTATCGCCGGGAATGTCCCAGTTAACTTCGATCATACGTTCATATTCTTCCGAATTATTCAGGATGTTAAGACAATCAGCACGGTGTACAGATACTCCCCGCCCTCTGGTAATATAACCTACAATAACATCACCAGGCAGCGGATTGCAGCAACGGGCCAATCTAACCATTAGACCGGATTCACCTTTAACTAAGATACCATGACTGACTTTATTCTTAAGACGTTTAGGTTTGAGTTCAGCTAACATCGCAGAAACGTCCGGCGGAGTCGAACTTTTTAAATCCTTTTTGTATAGTTCAATAAGCTTAGCGATGACGCCATGCAAAGTTACTCCACCATAACCTAAGCCCTCAAAAAGATCTTCCTCGCTTGAGATGCTTAATTTTTTGGCAACTTCACTTAAGCGGTCACCCTTCACAAGATCACGCCATTCATAGCCGAGTTTTTTACTTTCACGTTCAATCATCTCTCGGCCTTTGGCAACATTCTCTTCGCGTTTTTCTTTTTTAAACCATTGGCGGATTTTATTTCTGGTTTCTGATGCACCAACTATATTCAACCAGTCACGACTAGGTCCATTACCTTGTTTGGCAGTAATAATTTCGACAATATCACCATTGTTAAGCTTATATTCCAAGGGCACAATTTTACCGTTAACTTTAGCGCCAACACAACGATGGCCTACATCGGTATGGATGCGATAAGCAAAATCAAGGGGAATCGATCCGGCAGGTAAATCAAGCACATCGCCCCGAGGAGTAAATACAAATACCTCATCGGCAAAAACATCCATTTTTACAGTTTCAACAAATTCTCGTGGATCTCGTACATCTCGGTGCCATTCCAACAGCTGTCTAAGCCAGGATAATTTTTGATCAGTATCTTTATGGGCGCCCTTAGCGCCTTCTTTGTAGCGCCAATGGGCAGCAATGCCATATTCTGAGATTCGATGCATCTCCAATGTTCGAATTTGAATTTCCAGCGGTTGACCGGATTGGCCAATAACAGTAGTATGTAACGATTGATAACCGTTAGATTTCGGCATAGCAATATAATCTTTGAATCTGCCAGGCAATGGTTTCCACAGAGTATGTACAATACCAAGGGCGCCATAACAGTCTTTTAACGAATCGACAACAATACGAATAGCAGATAAATCATAGATTTCACTGACATCCATTTTATGATTCTTCTTCATTTTTTTATAGATGCTGTAAAAGTGTTTAGGGCGTCCTTGAATTTCGGCTGTTATGCCAACAGAATCAAGGCGTTCGATCATTAAAGCAATGGCTTCTGTAATAATTTCTTCGCGTTCCTGGCGTTTTTGCTTTACCTGCTCTACAAGCTTATAGTATTTTTCCGGTTCTAAAAAACGAAACGACAGATCTTCTAATTCCCACTTGACGTTGGAAATACCTAGCCGATGTGCAAGGGGAGCAAATATTTCCAGGGTTTCACGGGATATTTCCGCTTGTTTGCGCGGCGACATGTATTTTAGGGTACGCATATTATGGAGTCTGTCAGCAAGTTTTATTAAGACTACCCGAATATCTTTAGCCATGGCTAAAAACATTTTACGATAGTTTTCTAATTGTTGCTCTTCTTTTGACTTATATTCAATTCGGCTTAATTTTGTAACTCCATCAACAAGCATAGCAATTTCTTGGTTAAATTCTTTTTCCAGCATGTCTAACGTTACAGTAGTATCTTCAACAACATCATGCAGTAAACTGGCGCTGATTGTGACGGCGTCAATCTGTAAATCAGCCAAGATATTAGCCACGCCAAGCGGATGACATATATACTCTTCACCTGAAACTCTCAATTGACCTGTGTGAGCACTATGAGCAAGTTGGTAAGCTTTATTAACCAGTTCTAGGGGCGCGTCAGGTTGGTATGTTTTTATTTTAGCGATTATATCTTCAATATTGATTTTATTTCCCTTTGTACCATTTACATCACTATTGCTCATGACTCACCTCTAACACTATCATTGCTAAAAAGTAGAATATATTCTTTGATTTTATTTAATTAATATTGAACAAGCGAGGTAATATCATAGCCGGACAAAACCTGTCGTCCGTTTAAGAATGATAATTCAATTAAAAAGGCCAAGCTAACCACACTTCCACCGAGTTGCTCTACCATTTTAATAGTCGCCATAGTTGTACCACCTGTTGCCAGCAAATCATCAACAATCAAGACCCGATCCCCTGGTTTAATAGCGTCCTTATGAATCTCCAGGGAATCTTTTCCGTATTCCAAAGAATATTCATAGCTTATTGTTTCAGCAGGTAATTTACCAGGTTTTCGAATAGGTACAAATCCAGCTCCTAACACATAAGCCACCGGTGCACCAACGGCAAAGCCGCGCGCTTCCGGGCCAATCACGATATCAATATTTTGATCTTGATACGGTGTTGCTAACAAATCTATAGCTATATGAAAAGCTTCACGGTCTTTTAATAGTGTTGTAATATCCTTAAATTGAATACCTTGTTGCGGGAAGTCAGGTACGTTTCTGATTTTTTCCCCTAAATTCATGATGAACCTCCTCTGATTAACCATGCTGATTCAAATATTCCTCACGCAGTAGTAAACTTGTTCTAAAAGTTGGCGAATTGGTCAAATCAAGCTTACTATGGGGGGCAGAGTTGAAATGAATAGTAATGCCGCCCATCTCGTTTAGCTCTCTTGTTACTAACTGTAATTCATCTAAAACGGCTAATGCCATTTCTAAAACAGTATCCGGTAAATCGACATTATAGTTGCACGAAATTTTGTTCTTAATAGTTGGCAAGGTTAACTGACATTGCCCTAATTTATTATATTCTTTGAGCGTTAAATAAACCTGGACAACACAATCACGGTCTGGAGCGATTGCATTGAGGGCAGCTCGTGTCTGGTTATCAGGTGATTGACGAACATCATGGGCTGTTAATTGTAAGTTTTTATGTCCCTGCCATTCATTAAACTTTGGAACAAATACAAGATCTATCTTTTTATCACAAGTTAAGCTTGTTAGCAGCTCTGCCATGTTCCAGGCAATCACATCCTTAACGTTTGCACTCTTTAATTTGAGTTTTAGATGGCGGTTTGACTGTCCAATAACCCGCTTTTCTTTTAACACAATATTGTGACAAGCAAACACCGGCGTGGGATTTCCATATCCGTAAGGTTCAAGACATGCCAGTTGGTCAATAAACGAAGCATTGATTTCTTCTAACGGTAATATAGAATCAATGTTAATCACAGGGACGTAATCGGTTGCTGATAGTGTTGCGGCAGCAAATGAATTTAACCGTTCACGCAGTTTAGCAATATTCTCCTCCGGTAGTGACAAGCCGGCTGCCTGACGATGACCGCCAAATTGCGTCAATAAATCTGAGCAATGCTGTAAGGCTTCGTACATATCAAATGCCGGTATACTACGGCAAGAACCTTTACCGACTCCATCGCGTATACTAATCATGATTACCGGTTTATAGTGTTTGTCTACCAACCGGGAAGCCACAATGCCAATTACGCCTGAATGCCATTCTTCTCCTGCTAATACCAAAACATTGGCTTTAGTTAAATCTACCGTTTCTAATTGTTCTTCTGCTTTAGCCAATATTATTTTTTCTATATTTTGCCGTGCTAAATTTTCTTTATCAAGTAGTTGAGCTAGTTCATAGGCTTGCTCATAATTATCAGTAATTAATAATTCTACACCGGCAGCTGCTTGGCTGACACGCCCTACAGCGTTAAGGCGGGGTGCAATGACAAAACCGATAGTACCGCTGTTTATATCTTTATCAGTTAAATCACATACCTCAAGTAAGGCTTTTATTCCTATGTTATTAGTATTATGCAGTTGCTCTAAGCCCATTTTTACTAAAAGCCGATTTTCGCCGGTAAGTGGTACAATATCAGCAACTGTTCCAATAGCTACAATATCAAGATAATCAAAAAATGCAGCCTCAGTTCCATTGTAATATTGCCATAGTCCCTGACACAGCTTAAAAGCAACACCAACTCCAGCCAAATTTTTATCAGGATATGCACAATCTGGCTGTTTGGGATTGATTATAGATATAGCTACAGGTAATTTAGGGGGCGGTTGATGGTGATCAGTTATGATAATATCAACTTGGCCGGTAACAGCGGCAATCTCTGCAACAGCACTAATACCACAGTCAACGGTAATAATTAACTTTGTCCCGGAGCTTATTAGGTTATGTAAGGCGGCAGGATTTAGTCCATAGCCTTCGCTTTGTCTGTCAGGAATATAAAATTCAACCACCGCACCAAGTTTGGTTAGTGTTTTATATAATGTAGCACAGGCAGTAATTCCATCAACATCATAGTCGCCATATACGGTGATTTTCTCTTGAGAATCAATTGCTTTAGCAATTCGTTCAACAGCGGCTTTCATACCTTTTAATATATAAGGGTCAACGAAATTTCCTGTTCCGGCAAATAAAAAATCTGAGGCAGCTTGCTCATCAACAACGCCACGATTTATCAGTGTCTGTGTTATATACTCTGATATATTAAGCTTCTGGCTGAGCTCTTTTGCCAATTGACTTCTTGTTGGAGATAAATTCCATTTTCTTTTAAGCCTAGCCATAATAAAATATAAAGACCTCCATAACGTGTACAATATACAACACACCAAAAAGAGTTTACATTATAAATGCATTGTACATGATAATTGTAGTATACAGTGTAATATTTTGCAACTTTGACAAGATTCACCCTAAGACCGGCAGTTTATTAGTAGCAGTATATATGCACTACTATTCTCGTAAAACGCACAAATTTCCTTTAATCCTAGCAAAACTTGCATGAAAAGTGGGTGTCGCGCTAAGTAATTAGTGTAATGGCTTTTTTCACCCTAACATTAGTATGGATAGGTTTTGGGAATTGAGGCAGGCATATACAACAAAGGTCTCAAATTCAAAGCCCAGCACAGACGGCCGTTACACAACGCTTCGCCGCTGGCGCTTAACCTCCGCTTATGCATAACGACCGCCTGTGCCTCATACAGTCTATGTTTCTCCTCCCGTAACCCCTTGGCCTTTGCCGGAAAAAGCGTTCCGCAGGAAAAAAGCCGGGTTGTATTCCGTTAAGAAATTCGTACTGTTTGAGCGCAGCGAGTTTACGAATTTTAGGAATACCGCCCGGCTTTTTAGCTTTTGGAGGCTTCAGGCCTAGACTTTTAGGTCCTTTTGTGTCATGACAAAAGGACATCCCGTCCACTTGGATTCAATTGAATTAAGATTGGTTTTTCAAAAAAGAAGCTGTAACCTGCGATATCCTATCATTTGCGACAACCCCATGTTTAATTACATAAAAATATATATGTGTATAATTGCAATCATCACACAACCGAATAGGAATCTAATTCCGGCTACTCCAGCCAGCCGAAGCAAGATTTGTAAAATTGTATCATTACGTGGCACAAGTGTTTTGCCAGCTACTAACTGCCACACTAAAAATCCTGATAGTGATCCAAGCAGCGCAGTACATGCTAGCATACCACCCAAATGACAAACAATACTATTTACACTAAAACTTCGGGATATTTCACATTTGTCCGTCAGGGTTACCCTCAGTATTCGCCCGCCTAGTTCGCTTACTACGGAAAGTACTAATAACAAATAAATTTTCCAAGGAGAAAAAGTTATGAAATCAGTATATGCACCATAAACGGCACCGCCGGTTAGAATTATCAGTGTTCCAGGTATTTTTGCCGAGAGTGTGAAAAAAAGACCCATGATCATAATGAATGTTGCAATTAATTCACTCCACAAAAGGCACTTACCCCGTTTCGGCTTAGTATAACTACTAGTATATTATTTTGACTTATTATCTCTTTGTTTATGTAGAAAGTAAGCCACAATGGTAATGAAAACAATCATTGTTAGTCCAGTAGCGCTCATAATCATAAGAATAAGTTCCAGCCTGAGAAGACTCCCTCCCCAAACTAGTAAAGCTGCCAAGGTTAGCGTAATTTTAAAATGCAAATTTGTAACTATACTGAGTTGTTTAGCATTTACACGCATGGCTGGAACCATTGTATTAAGTAGTATACTAACCAAAATACAGTTAAAACCAAAAGCCAACCAGGACCCAAAAACCTGATTGGCAATCATTGATAAAGGCATAAATCCAGATCCACCCCCTACTAAGGCTATATGCGCCAATAGCAAAGTAAATAAACCTTCAAAGATTTTTGCCAGCACCGCTAAGTAAACACCGGTATAATTTTTATGAGAAAAATATGTTCCTGTTTCTACCAGCAGTATCGAACGCATACCACCGGCATTGTAACCAATTAGTGCAACTACCAAGGGCCAACTAATGTAGTCTACAGTTGGTAAATTATCAGCCGCTGTTGAAGTATTAGTGTCAAATAGTAAAATTAGCATAATACCTATTGTTGGAATAAGAAGAAGTGCTGCATAATTAGAAAAATGCAGTATTTCCTTCCCATAATCAGCAGCTAAAACACAACAAATAATTATGTAGATTGGAACAACCCATTCATAAGGTATGCCTGTTAAGTTTTGGAGCAATTGTCCGGCGAAATAACCTCCTGTTAATGCGCTGGCCGGTAAGGATACAGCTAATATTGCCAGTGCCAGCGCTATTTTTCCGCGCATACCAAATAAATTCTTTACAACTGCAGTCAGTTCGTGGTTGCTTTTCACACCTATCCAAGCTGATATACCTGCGACTATTGAGCCAAATACCATATAAGCAAAAAATACGGTAGCATAAATTCCATTACCTAGTAATGAAGCCATAGCTGGTACTACAGCTATATTATCTCCGGCAATATGCACAATAGCTAACGACAGCGCCGGTAAAATAACTCCCATCTGTATCGCCTCCTGCCTGCTTATATGATATTGAGGCAGGAGATTAATTGTGAAAAAAACCTGAAGCAGTTTTGCTTCAGGTTTTCACATTACTCACCTTTAATGCGTTTTTCTGTTCGGCGTTTTTCATCATATTCCCGCCAGGTTACCCAAATTTGGCTGGCGTTAAATATGGAAGAATAAGCTCCACTGGCAAAACCGATTAACAGCGCCAGTGAAAAGTTTTTGGTTGTTTCACCGCCGAATACATATAAGGCAGCAGTCGCAAAAATAACAGTAAGAACTGTATAAATGGAACGAGTCATGGTTTGCCAGATACTACGATTAACAAGTTCAGCAAGTCCATCACTTTTCCTATAGGTTTTAAGATTTTCTCTGATGCGGTCAAATATAACAATGGTATCATTGATTGAATAGCCGACTATTGTCAGCAGTGCAGCAACAAATGTAGCATCAATCTCTTTTTGCAAAATAGAAAAAACACCAAGAACAATAAAGATATCATGCACCAATGCAGCAATACCGGCAAAAGCAAATCGATATTCAAACCGGTAGCTGATATAAACAATCATCAACACCCATGATATTATAAGTGCCAGAATAGCATTTAATGTTAATTCTGAACCAATTACGGCACCGACTTTTTCCACTCTTAGAACTTCAAAAGCTCCAAGTTTTGTTCCTAAGCCATTAAGTACATTGCGTCTTTCTTCTTCACTAAGTACATGTGTTCGAATAAACACGTTGTTGGCCTTCGTCTCCTGACCAGTTAAAGATAGCTGAATGGTACTGCCTTCTAATTGGTAGTCTTTTAATACCTCACGTATCTCTCCCACCGCTACAGGCTGCGCAAACTTGAGATCAAGTAAAGTACCGCCGGTAAAATCAATCCCTAAGTTAAAGCCTTGTATTGCCATTGATATTAATCCTGGGATTAAGAAAAGTGCCGAGAGTAGAAACCACCACTTGCGTTTATGAACAATATCAAATTTCATGTTTTCTCCTCCCTACGCCCCGTACAACTTGCCATTTTTAATAACATTGGCATGAATCAGCATTTTGAGCACATAACGTGTAACAGTTATGGCGGTAAACATACTTAAAACTATGCCGAGTGCCAAGGTAACAGCAAAGCCTTTAACTGTACCTGTTCCAAGGAAAAACAGCACGGCAGCGGCAATCAAAGTGGTTATATTAGAATCCCAGATGGTAGCAAAAGCACGACTAAAGCCGGCATCCATAGCGGCACGCAGCGTTTTACCATTACGATATTCTTCTTTAAAGCGTTCAAAGATAAGCACATTAGCATCAACAGCCATACCCATTGACAGGATGATACCGGCAATACCCGGCAAAGTCAATGTGGCATTAAGCATTTTTAAGCTAAATAACAGCATTAATACAAAGAGAATTAGTGTTATATTGGCGATAAAGCCAGAAATCCGATAAAAAAGCAACATGAAAATAACGATGGCAGCAATGCCGATTACAAAGGCCTGCATGCTTTTTTCTTTAGAATCTTCACCTAAGCTAGGACCAACCGTCCTTGTTTCCAAAACTTCAACTTTAACCGGCAACGCACCTGATCTGAGGAGGATTGCCAGTCGCTCGGCTTCTTCAATAGAACGATTGCCGGAAATAACTGCTTTACCACCTGGTATAGGTTCATTTACGACCGGATTTGTCAATACTTGCTTGTCTAAAAGGATTGCAATGTGTTTACCAACACTTCTTGCAGTCAAATCAGCAAATTTTTGAGTACCTTCTGATGTGAATTCGATAGATACCAGTTTTTGGCCGCCTTGGTCAATCTGCGCTCTGGCATCTTTTAAGTCTTTACCGGTTAATACGACATTACCACTCTCATCTTGAAACTCCATTAAGGCTGTTCGGCCTAACATTTCAATTGCTTTTTCAGGGTCTTTAACACCAGGAAGTTCAACAATAACCCGGCGGTCTCCCTGACGCTGGACAATGGGCTCAGTAAGACCCAGCTCATTAATACGGCGTTCAAGAATGCTAACTACTCGCTTCATAGCATCGTCATCTACTTTAGTGTCAACAGTATCGGAAGCCTCTAATACAACATGGGTTCCTCCCTGCAGATCAAGACCTTGTTTAATTGATAAGGCAAGTGGCTTCATATAAAAGGCAGCTACAGCGAGAATTGCAACCACAACCACTAAAAATTTGGTGAAATTTTCCCACCTCAAGAATTTATCCCCCAATCATGCAAAATATAAAATTATAATGATTATAATAAATCGTAATCATTAATTACTAACTTAAATTGACACTCTAAGAATTCGGCAGCACGACGACACATAACCATTCGCAATAAGAAAATTTCAAAATACTCCATTACCGGGCAAATTGTCACATCAATTTTAACATCAAGCGTTACTGTACGAGACAATTTGTTGATCAATAATTTACTACTTTCGGCAGCATAATTTACCCTGTCATGAATTTCAAATTTGGCGAAATCACGATTGGTTACTCTTGCCCTATGTACATCAGATTTATCAGCAAGAATAAGTGCAGCCGCCACATGATTAACCGCATTTCCTCGTTCTTCCTCATGGTTGCCGATTGCTGATATTACCAGTGCAACTTCTTCAGGCGGCATTCCCATTCGAGTAAGAATATTGAATACCATAATAGCACCAGAACCACCATGATTGTATCTGTTAATCATATTGGCAATATCATGAAGATAACCAGCTATAGCGGCAATTTCACAATCACGCGCAGGATAATCAAGTTCCTGCAACACTTTATAGGCCAAGGCCGAAACAATTCCGGCATGTCTGAGACCATGTTCGGTAAAACCAAGATTACCAAGATATTGGGTGCTACGCGTCAAATACACATTTACTTCATGATCTGCTTTAATTTGGGCAAAAGTAAGTGGGCCCTCAACAATAGCTATTGACATCGGCTAGTCCTCCATTTAGCAAAAATAGCCTTTACCTGTCTTATAGCCAGCAGCAAACGACAGGGTAAAGGAAAATGCAACTACTTACATTTTCCCTTACCTGCGTTTAAATATGCCTTCTTCTGTAACTAAATAATTTACCGGGCGGTCATGGTCATCTGTCGGAACTTTATCAAGTATTTGTGCTGCCCAGGCCGCACCAATAAGTTCTGTTTTGGCGGCTCTGAGTAAGAAGCGATCATAATAACCTGCACCCATCCCTAAGCGACGGCCCTCTTTATCAAATACCACTCCCCCAAACATAATTAAAACAAACTCCAC
>Ga0074195_1002676_pt1 | contig 18998 bp, 20 predicted proteins | sample EPASupsiteHSE623_FD_64525 | JGI IMG/M metagenome (GOLD analysis project Ga0074195, IMG submission 64525) | Bioremediated contaminated groundwater from EPA Superfund site, New Mexico - Sample HSE6-23 | ecosystem: Environmental > Aquatic > Deep subsurface > Groundwater > Contaminated ...
GTCTATCCCCTGCTGTTTGTCATCTACCAGCGGATCGGCAGGTATGATGAGATTGTCGAGGAGTTCAAAAAACTCCGCACGGAACACGAACATTACAAGGAGATGCATCATGGAAGCTGAACCAATACCTGTCGCCACAGTGACCGGCCTCTACCGGGGAACTTGGAGCGGTCTTGAACCGCTGACACTCGATACGCCGCTCACCCTTGACGAAGTCCGGAGAAACCCGCTCTTCTACGAGCTGGAGCTCCACCCGGAGGCGGGCGATGAGAACCTGATTATCGACGTAATCTACGACAACATGGTGCCAATACGCCTCCAGGATCTCATGAGAGGAACCGATATCCCCCGGGGGGTCCGCTTCTGGCCGGACTGGTTCGACATCCCACCCTACCGGGAGATGCGGGATACCGATGGCCGCCGCGTCTACCCCCGGGCACCGGGCATCCACACCGTCCGGATCCGCACCGCGAGAAGGAAGATCACCCGGATGGGAAAGGAGCGCGACTTCAGCCCGGCCAATGGTGGATGCACGAGCCCGCTCTTCGAGATCACCATCGCCACGGACGGGGACGATGTTTGAAAACGTGCTGCAGACCCGGGTCGCCATCAGCGGGACCGGGGTCCTGCTCGCCATTATTTTTCTCCTGGCGCACCTGCCGCTCATTCTCCTCACGGTACCGGTTGCGATCCTCTTCCTTGGGATTGTCGCAGACCCGGAAGAGACGCATGCGGTCTGGTACGGCATGATGCATACGGCAGGCATCTTTGACCTGTCGGTGCTGGATGAAGAAGAACGGGCAACCTGCTCGGAGAAGAAACATTACTTCTGGTTCGGCGAGGTGACGTCTGCGACCGTGTTGGCGCTCGTCTTCAGTGTCCCGTCGGGACTTTTCCTTGCCGCGAGGACAGAGCCCACTCTCGCAGTCATCGGTGCTGCCCTGCTGTTCCTGCTGCTCTTTGTCTTCCTGCCCCGGTTCATCCGGCTGGGGATGAGAGCGGATACCGGAACGATCCTCGAGACTTTCGGGAAGAATGAGCAGGTAAGGAAAATCTTCTGGACATTGTTTGCGGCAATCGCCGGGCTGGCGCTGGTCAGGGTCATGGATCCGGTTATGGCACAGCAGGTTGTTCAGATGATTGCGGGGATCTGACAGAAGTGAAGAGGCCCCGGTCTTTTACAGGACAAATTGTAGAAACAATCCCTTTTTTTTATGCCCGCCCCTCCTGCAATTCAACAGGAAACACCTCCTCCAGCTGCAGGGGATTCATCCCATCGTTTTGTTCTGTCGATTTCATACTCTTTCCCGTCGCCTTGCCACATCGACACAGAATGAGCCCGTTCATAACGGACATACTTTCTTTGTTTCCGTTTCTTCATATTCACCTCAACAAGTCCATGGGAGAGAAGGATCCTATAGATCTTGTTGTGAGGGATATGCATCCCGTGTGTTTGCTTGATCTTTTTTCAAGATGAACGGGACCAAGGTTGTACTCGAAATATGATTCCAGGATTACCTGTTCAGTCTCTGAATCGATTGGTTCCAGCTTTCTCCCATGTCGGCGAAGTTCTGGAAATATCAGATCACGCCCGAATTGGGAGATCAATTGGTAGATGCGCTGGCGAGTGACTTGGAAATCCCGAGCTATCTCTGCAACTGGCTTCTCTTTCTGCCATTGCCGTATGATTCTATCAATATCCCGATTCGATAGTTTACTCACATCGATATTTAGATTTGATGTCAAATGATTTCGGGATAGGACAGTAGGAATAATTCATACAAATTATTTTTAGTCCGCTCCAAGATAATTTATATGTGAAAAAGATTTGCTCCCCAGTTACCGAGAGTTATCACCCCATGATCCTCTGTTTCATAGCTGATGGACGCAGCATCCATACCCAGCGCTGGGTGGAATATTTTGCCCAAAACGGAAATGAAGTCCATCTCATTACCTATGACCCGATGGGCCGGAAAATCCATGGGGTCAATGAACATGTGATCACCTCACGCTGGAAAAACCTCTATCTTTCCTTTATCCCTCGTCATATCGCAATAAAAAACCTCATACAAAAAATCAAGCCGGATCTTATCCACGCCCATTTCATCGTAAAGTATGGTTTTCATCTTATAGGATTGAATGTTCATCCTTTAGTTGCATCAGCTTGGGGTGATGACGTCCTCATCTACCCAAAAAAGAGCCGATTAATTCACTGGTATACAAAAAAAGTTCTAACCAGTGTTAATCATATATATGCTGTATCGCACAATATCAGTGATCACATCAGCGAAGATTTCACTATCCCGTCCGATAGGGTTTACTATCTTCCGTTTGGCATCGACACCGATCTTTTCGCACCGCTACCGGATAAAAAAAATAGTAACCGGACCACGATAGAAATATTCTCCAACCGGGGATTCTTTCCGGTATATGATAATGAAACACTCGTCAAGGGTTTTGCCAGTGCTTACCAGAGAAACTGTAGTCTCCGTCTTACCCTCAAAGGAGAAGGTCCCGAAGAACAAAAAATCATGGATCTGGTTTCCTCCCTGGGTATTTCTGATGTGGTTTCATTCAGGAAAAGAACTCAATATAGCGAAGTCCCAAAAGACTACCGGAATGCGGATATTTTTATCACAACATCCCGATCTGATGGAACACCAGTTTCTCTTTTAGAGGCAATGGCAAGCGGGCTTCCCTGCATCGCCACTTCGGTCGGTGGAATTCCGGAATGGATAGATGATCAGAAATCCGGGCTTCTTATCGCGCCAGGTTTATCGGAAAGCGTTGCAGAAAGTCTTCTCAAACTTGCACAGGATCCTGCATTCCGTACACAACTGGGTATTGCAGCGCGCAAAATAATCGTTGAGCGTGGCCAGTGGAACACCCTGATGGCACAGGTAGAGAAAGATTATCGGGCACTCATCAAAACATATCGACAGGACAGATCATGAAATGGCAGGATAAACGGATGCTTATGACCAGCGCCGGTGGATTTATCGGTAATCTGGGAGTCGATGAGTTACTCCACAAAGGTGCATATTTCACTTCGTGTGCACAATTCTATAAAATTTTTCATATTGCATCAAACGATAAAGACTCCTCACGCGTTCCTTTGTTATCCGTATGGAAACCGCATACCGAGAAGATCCACCTTCATAACCGATAAAAATCCTCATCCGCGTCCGTAATCTTGGCAAGAAATACACCATAGGTGGACTACAGGAACAATACCTCACCCTTCGCGATATATCCTATTACGCTACGAAGATATCATTGCAGATCCTGAAAAAACTCTTGTGAAAGTGTTCCGTTTCCTTGATTGACCACATGATCACAATCTTTTAAGTGAGGAGGGGTAGAGAGATTCTTGGGGAAGACCTTGGACACAGAATAGCACGTTTGCTTCAGACAATAATTAGAATAATTTTGATAAATCTGCCTCGCTCGACCGTTGGAAAAAATTTAATCCCTTGGAAAATTGCTCTCTATGAAGCGGTGAATGGGGATTTTTTGGGTATCTATGGATATCCAAGACCGTAATCTCCAGTTTCAGTACTTCACTAATTTTTAGCTCGGGCTGAAGAGAACAGTAAGATCTAAATAGTCAGCGGGCGCCGAATATGTCCAATAGACGGCAAATTGCCCTCCGAACTAAGAATGAGATACGAGCAGAAGATTGTTCCGAACTTGCAGTTGATGCAATCAACCGGCACCTCACCATTTCCATCAACGGGAAACTGAACCAAAAGACGCTCATCCGGTCACTCGTCGGAATGTCAGCGAACAAACTTTCAGTGCATTCCATCAATAAAGCCGTAGAAACAGTCCCGTGTGAAACGTCGGTCAGATACCATTTGTCCAAGGTAGACCTGGATTCACTTCTCGAATTACAATCAAAGATCCTCACCTATTCAAACGATCAGATACTCGTTCCCGGAAAATCGTATCATTTTGCCATAGATTTCGCCGATGATCCTTATTACGGAGAGATTGTTGACGTAAACAAAGATTATGTTATCAAGAGTAAAATGAAGGATTCCACAACGACATTTTACTCGTATGTTTCGCTCTACATCACGACAAAAGGCCAATGGTTAACCCTCGCAGTTCTCCCGGTGAAAAAGGGAGTGTCAAAGGTCGAGTACATTCGGAAATTCCTGGCTTTCATCGACGATGCAAAAGTAAATATCGAGATACTCTGTCTTGATCGGGGTTTTTACTCAAACGATGTGTTCTCGTTTCTCCAGAAGGAGAACATCCCGCACATTGTTCCGGTGAGAAAACACGGCCAGGAACTCAAGAAGATTCTCCGGGGGAATCATTCCCGGTATGCCCAGTACATGATGATGGGAACCGGTAAACCTCTTGATCTTACCCTCGCAATTGATGTTCAGTACCTACAGGGAAGGAATAAGAAATTCGGGAATGTGAATCTCGGGTATGTCGTGTATGGTATTGACTGGAAGCCGCGAAGGGTCTACCGGGTCTACAAGAACCGGTTTGCTATCGAATCTTCATACCGTATCCGGAACATCGTGAAAGCTAAAACATCTTCCAGAAACGTTGTGCTCCGGTACCTCTTGACGATAATCTCATTCTCTTGACGATAATCTCATTCTTTCTCAAGAATGTCTGGGTGGCGCTTCAATGGATGTTCTTCTCAAAGGTTCAACGAGGACCAAGAACGATTGACGAAGATTTGTTCCGGTTTGATCTCTTCCGGCTGCTCGTTTGGGAGGGACTCCGGAAAAAACTCAAATTTGTCTCGGTTGTTTCTGTTCTTCGTTGTCCCGGCTGATCGGTGGTTGGTAAAGTTGTTGACTATCACAAGTTCATGGAGGAAAATTTAGAGAAGTACTGAGTTTAGACTGGAAACAAATGTTAAAACCCTGTTTAAAGGATACTAAAATACGAGATTACTTTTTAAAATGGTTGTATCATCAGGAAGGGATTGAGGAATTTCCGACGGATCCCTTATTGGAAAAGAACTGGGAAGAGAACAATATCAAAACGAAATGACAAGGGTCGCTTAAATTTATTTAAAGAGAGAGATATTTTAGGCTTAATCAGGACGAAGTCCGTGAGTAAAACAGCGTTTAAAAACCTAAATCACATCCGGATTTGCTTACTTTATTCGAAAACAACTGCAATTTAATGAAATGTTATATCGAATGTGTAAATAGTTTATTAGAGAAAAAGGTAGGGAGAGGATACTGAATATTTATTAACGTTTCCCGATTATTTCCATGATTTACCTTCCCTTTAAGGATGCGATAAATTTTCTTGGTATATATGGATTCATCAGATTGAAAATTTTTATAAAGGGGTATAAAATAAAATAGTGAACCATCATTCCTTTGTGACGGTATCGATTCAGTTTTAATTCATTTGTTATCTGAGAATACCAGCTAAGCCATACTCGGTCCGGAACATGCGTGAGGTTTACAATAGGTGCTCCGCCTCTTTCTGCCACTTCATCAAGGAATTTCTCAATATCTGGGATCAATCTGTTATCCATAGCATATTGCCATATAGGGGTTTCCGGAAAAGGGATAAGATAATTTATTGACGGATTCACTGCACTGTTGTCAATTAACAACTGAATTGTTTCCTTGATTGTTTTTTGGGTTTCCCCTGGGGAACCTATCAATATTTCCATCGGATTGATTAAACCGACTTCTTTTGTCAAAAGCGGTATATCCTTATTTTGCTGCGCGGATACCCCCTTTCTATATTCCTTCAATATTATATCAGAACCTGACTCCTCTCCATACGATATATAAAAGCATCCGGTCTCTTTCAATCGTTGCAGTATCTCCCTATCTATCCTGTCGACACGGGCACCAGAAATACGGTAATAAATATCAAGTTTTTCCTGTTCTAAGGCATTACAAAACTCCATTATCCATTCTTTTTTAAAATTGAACAATTCATCAGAAATATCGAATCCACGTATTGCATAATGAGACATCAAGTGTTTTATATGATTAATAACGTAGGGGACACTGTGTTGACGGTATCCTTTCATGTGACGGTAACAAAAACTACACTTATGGGTACAGCCACGAGCGGTCATAACGGGGAACAGTTTTCCTCCTTTGCCAATTTTTTGTAATATTGCATTAGCATCGAAATTTTCACCAGAGTCTTCCCGGAATGCTTCGAATGTTCCGGAAACGTGCGTCAGATATTCTTCAACATTGACAAGGTGATATGCTGGGTATGGAATAAGATCAAGATTCTCTATCTGGGGCGCCATCGGATTTCGGAGAACGGTATTCCCCTCAAAATAAGAAATTCCTGAGATTGTACGCCAGTTTTCATTTTTTTCAAATTTTTCCAGGAATTCGGGAAGCGTTATTTCTGTCTCCCCATGGAAAACAAGGTTTATCCGTGTCTTTGTTAAAATCAATTCAAATACCGATGCGAGTGGACCCCCTGCAATCTGAATAATATCGGGATACTTCTGATAAAGATATTCTGATATTTTTTTTGTCCGCCCATACGAAGAGGCAATTCCACCAAAACCAATAATTTTAGGACAATAATCATTTATTTTTTTTTCAATTTCTGAATAGTCAGCTTTATCAAAGGAAATTAAATTAGGATCATATCGATAAGGATCTAAAATTTCAACCGAATGACCGCTTCGCTCGATAATTCCGCCAACATATAAAAAACCCAATGGCAGATTCATACCCCCTTTTCCCCGTCGAGAAGGTATGTTAATGAGAAGAATATTCATTTGTATTTATTGCCTCTGAATACTATAATAGGATTTCGAGAATAACGCGAAAAATCCGAGTTGTACAGAGTGGATACTCATTGATTCGTTGTCGGATATGTTCCTTTAACGGGTCGAGTATACTCGGGTGCTCTCGTCTTTTCATAGGTGCGGGTGAGGTTTGTGCAGTATCGTATTTCCGTACCTTGTTCCGGTGAAACCCGGTTGTCTGCGATATTTGACTGATATTCAGTCTCTGGCGATGTAGATCTCGTATCATAAAAAAGTCCTCCATCTTCAGCATTGCTACTACCCTCATGCATATGCATGAAGATTAGCAGGTGTACACTTTTACTCCGCCACAAGTGCACAATTTTGCACCGCCAGTGACCGTTGATAAAACTTGCTGTCTCCATCCTTATCGATATCAACGAGGATTGGATCACGTGTAACCGGTATTTATCTGTGAAGAGTGAGATGATCTCTATGGATACTGTGGCTGATTTACAGCAATATTGAGACACTACCAAAACATATCAATCACACATTTCTCGATAGAGCATGAATGCTTCTGCAGCAGTATAGCCGGATTCAATTCCCCTTTTAAAGGCAAGTACTTCTACCGCCCGATAGGATCGCGGATGCGGAAAATCTCTTTGCTCTCGTTGATACATTTTGAGAGCTTCCAGTTTTTTAGGGAGAGTTTCATCAATATTGATAAAGATATTTGGCATAAAATAGTCTAGTGGTCCTGAAGGAGATTGTTCTGTAGATGACGGCACCTCATAGCATAAGATCTTTTTAATAAACGGTGTGGCATATGTCCGTAGCACTACCCTGGCGGCATGGAATACCGCCCGGTGATCCTGATGGTTATCTCCACGATGGCAAAGAAAAACTAATTCCGGGGCATAGTCCTGGACTACTTTTTCAAGAGGGATAATAATGTTCTGAAGACAAACGTCGAGACGCTCGTCATTTAAATTGAGGAATGTTGCATGCTGATAGCCGAGAATTTCTTTAGCTCGCAATGTGCAGGCTTTTTCATTTGCATCAGCAACTTCATCGAGAGTATGATTATAGATCCGGTGCGCTACAAAAACAACATGCACATCATGTCCTTTATTGACGTACCGGGAAATCGTACCTCCGCAACCCAATACTTCATCATCCATATGGGGTGCAACTACAAGAATTTTCATAGAGGCTAACTCCCTTACGGGTTAATTTTCTGTAAATGTTCAATATTACTCATAATCTTTTCAAATGCATGAACAATTTCATCCATATCCGAAATTGTCATCGGAGGTCTCACAATTTCTGTTGAAAAAACCTGGGAACCCAATGCCTCAGCATTAGGGCAAATGCCTTTGGAATAATCTACATTACCCGTATAGTGATGGCAAGTAAAAGGACACCCTTCTGCTCCATAGACAATTCTCTGCTGGTACAGGGGCTGGAGATACAGGAGATCATATGATGGATAAAAGTCAATTCCCTCTGACTGGAGCGCTTTAACAAATATTTGTGCCGGTACGGAGATCTTTTCGGGATCAAGCTTAAGAGCGTACCGGTAATACGAGTGGGTGGTGTTGTTTTTCACAACCGGGGTGATAATACCAGGGATCTTTTTAAGCTGTTTTTCAAGGTGAGCAACAAGGGCGCGTCGTCTCTCAAGCAGGTCTTCAATCTTGGTAAGCTGGACCCGGGCGATTGCTGCCTCTATCTCATTCATGCGATAATTCCAGCCTAGCATATTAACAAGGCTTTTTACTTTCTTCCCGGTGGCTATTGCTGCTTCTGCATGGTTCCTGATCAACTGTAACCGATTGGCAAGTTCGTCATCATCAGTTGTGACAATCCCCCCTTCACCCGCTTGTATTATCTTATTGGAGTTCAGACTGAAAACACCCATGTGACCGATTGTCCCGGTTAACCGGCCGTGATACAATGCCAGAGGCGCCTGTGCAACATCTTCGATCACGGTTAGGTTGTGCTTTTTGGCAATCCGCATAATTTCATCCATATCTGCGGGATTACCGAAAATATGGACCACCATAATCGCTTTTGTCCGTTCATTGATAAGAGATTCCAGTTTTGCAGGATCGATATTGAAGGTTTCCGTGGTGATATCGCAAAAGACCGGTATGGCGTTGTAGACCAGAATAGCAGCAGCTGTGGCGGTCATCGTCCAAGGTGTTACAATGACTTCGTCTCCCGGGCCGATTCCTGCAGCCCCAATTGCAGCATAAAGTCCCGAGGTGGCAGAATTTACCGTTACAGCATACTTGACTCCGAATCTTTCAGCCCATTCTTTCTCAAGGAGTTTGATTTGCTCCCCACCCATGAAATATTTGGTATTTGCCCCTTCAAAATCAGACAGAACCCCCTTTTTCATTACTTGTATGACTGCACTAATTTCTTCTTCAGCAGTCGTGATATTTGGGGGATATGGTTTATTCCGGACGGGTTTTCCACCATGTAACGCAAGTTTTTCCATGAACATCCTCGAATTTCTGTTTTAAATTGAACCACTTAATTGCATCCTATTGTTTTCTCAATTAAATCACGCTTAAGATTTATTGATTCTCCTTTTAACACTCGATCCAGAACATATGGGACATAATAAACCGCGGGTTTTCTTACGCATTCAATACCACTAAAAATATGTTTTAAAACACGATTTTCATCTAATAGGGTTATTGAATTTTCTGACAACGCCATGTTATTTATTTGAAATGCATCTTTGAATACATCACAGTATTGTTTAAGTAATATATAACGATCATCATCGATCCAGGGTCTGTATTTTTTTCCACCTTCAAATTCAAAATGGGCTTGTTCAAAATCCTTCATAGTATATGGTAACGTGAAACCCATATCATTAATAATATAGGATTCAATCGGGGTATGCGGTAGTGGAAGGAACAGATAGGTAGCTGCATAGGCATAAGGATTAATTTCTTTTAATTTAATCATAAGTTGCACATTCTTTTTTAAATCTTCATCCGTCTCGGTTGGTAAACCAACAATAAAACTATGATTTGTTGTAATACCATTTTGGAAAAGTTTGAGGTTGATTTGTGGGATCAGTTCAACATTAAGATTTTTTTGTAATAATTTTAATAATCTTGGAGAAGCACTTTCAAAAGAATAAATTGCAGTTTGGACTATTCCACCCATTGCATCAATCAATTCGTTATTGTTAAAATTATTCATATGACCAAGACATTGTTCAATATAGAAATTTTTCTTCCTGAAAAAATCTAAAATTTTTAATGTCCTGTCGCGATTAACAATGAAGTTATCATCTAAAAAAGTGAATACACGTGAACCGGAAAGGTTATGGAGATAGTCGATTTCTGCAATGACATGTTCAGCAGATTTAAAACGCCAAGTAGGAGAATCTCCACGTATACTGTCCTCAACCTGACGGTTGTAACAGAAGCTGCATTTAAATGGGCAGCCCTTACTGGTCATGATTGCAAAATAATAGGGAATTTGCCTTTCATTGCAGTATTTACCCAGCATTTCCCATTTCGGTACGGGAAAATTGTCTAGATCGTTCTCTAAATAGCGGGGTGAATTATGAATCACGCGATTTCCAGATCGGTATGATAGTCCATTAATATCCGGTAATCGCATTCTTCCTTCAAGATATTGGATAAGTTCATATAATGTGATTTCCCCTTCATATCGAACAACAAAATCAGCTTTATACTCATTTAAGATCTCTTCCGGAAAGATGGATGCCATTACTCCACCATAAACAATGGGAACATCAGGATTTACATGTTTTATAATGTCACAGATCTCATTTGCCTTTTTTAAAAAAGCCCCAATAAATACTGTAAAGCTGATCAACCCGTATTCACCGTTTCTTATTTTCTCGATATTTATGTCTTCGATTGCGGTATCTACGATATCACAGGAGATTCCCTTTTCAGTTAGATAGGAGGCGAGATATAACGCTGAGAGCGGAGGATCATAACGAAGTTCTGTTCGATAAAATCTCGGTACATCCCTTTTTGATGAGGGGTTTATAAACAATACTTTCATAATTATCCAGTTCCCAAATATCTCTTAAATAAATTAGATATACCGGAATTATTATGATTTTACGGTTAAAAGAGATGTCGATGATAAGAGTTTACCTCTTTGTGGATATAAAAATACACCATATCGATAAGCCGAATAAAATATGCTGGTTTCCAGAGGTGTCCACATAAGAAAATCTCTCATTTTTTGTCGTATCCGCGGTAATTATGTCCGCCTCCCGAGTATCCGTTCGATATAATTATTCACACGATTGGCGGCATGACCATCAACCCGGAGTTTTGTTTCGGTTGTCAGGTACTCCAAGCGGAAATTATCGTGTGTCAGCAGTAGATGAAAAAGTCTCCTGAACTCTTCTTTCTCCCTGATTAATGGGATTGCACCGATTTTTGTTGCGATGAGATTATCATCATTAATTGCATTTGGCTGTAGGCTTATTGTCAGTTTATTAAGAAGAATTGATTCTACAAGTAATATGGATGCCATGCCGATCACAATATCAGCGATCATTACAACATCCCGTGGCGGCAGTTCGGTTCCAACCCAAATTATATCAAAGAAATTTCGGTACTTTTCGAAATCAATTATACAAAAATCCTCCCTGATATTCTGGGGATGGAGTTTGATAATAAGAGTGTATTTATTAATCTTATCCAGACGGGATTCAGTCATCAGTGTATCAAGGAGAATCCGAAGCGCATCAACTTCTGTATATCCAAGATTGGACTGAAAGTCCCTGAAAACTACTTCACTTACAAAAATGATAATCTTGTTGTTTTCCCTGTCAATCCCGAGTATTTCATGAATTTTTTTTCCACTCTCAAAGAACTCGCGCTGATAGTGGAGAATTGCATCAAACGCGGGTTGTCCGGTCACGAAAATCCGATCCTCCGGGATACCTTCGGCAATCATGTGTTCTTTTGCACATAAATCAAGAGTACAGATATAATCAGGAAGATATGCAAGACGCTCATCTTCATGAGTACCGCTGAAACGAAGGGCATAATTCTGCCATTGATCAATAACTCCCATAGTCGGAATATTGTGTGACTGCCCCCATTTCCAGAGATACCGTTCAGTCATGTCGAGCCACGGGAGGCTTGTAGCAGAAGTGAGAATGAATGATGGAGAAAAGTTCCCGAGTAATGCATCAAGGTCAGAACTGATGGAACATGATGAAATATCTTTACAGGCAAGACTATGCCTGGCAAAAACCTTCAGGGCATGATCCTTTGCGAAGAGATAAACGGTTCTTTTCTCCTGCAGAAGTTTGACCACAGGAGCTATCGCTTCTGCTCCGCCGGCCTCCCGGGCAAAACAAACAATACTTCGATCAGTCATGTCAGGTTCCAGGGACATCGGTGATAATTCCACCCGAATCTTTGGACTGCAAAATACTTTCGATCACAAGCATATCCTTGTAACTTTCCATACCTGAATTTTTATATTGCTTTTTTTTCTGGTCGAGTATTTCTGTTATTGCTTTAACCGCATATTCCAGCGCAAAGGGCATACCTGTTTTATTCCGGTCTGTTTCAACCAGCTCGAAAAAGCCTGCATAACTATGATAAGGTTCTTTTTGGTACGTAATCATAGATTCCCCATTATCAACCAAACGTATCCGCCCATCATTACCAAGAATATCTATCTCAAAGATACTGTAGCTATATCCCTGTTTGTCACAGCTTTGCAGGATTGCTTTGGCACCGTTCCGGAAGAAAAGAACAGCATCAAGGGAGGGATCATCCGGGAACGTTCCTACATCGTATGGCGGTATCGCTATGACTTTTATGATATCATCTATGAGAAACTGAAGGGTATTCACCGCGGCGCAACCGTTGTGCTGTATTCCTTTTACGTACGACACGTTTACTGCCTGAAGTGTCCCAAGTTTTCCAGTATGGATTATCTCCCGAGCTTGCATGTGATCAGGATCCCAGCGACGCTGGTAATCGACAACGATCCGGGTACCGGCTTTTTTTGCAGTAGATAATATTTCCTGAATTTTTTCTGTCGTTTCAGCAAGAGGTTTTTCAGCGAAAATAACAGCAGGTGGATTAATACGGAGGACCTGCTTGATTACAGGATAATGGGTCTTATCAGGAGTGCATATGCTCAGAATATCAGGATTTTCCTTTTTGAGCAATTCCTGATAATCTGAATACGTATTTTTTACCTTCCAATAGGCGCCAAACTCAGCCAGTCGACTGACGTTCGGATCTGCAGCTGCGACAATTTCAATATTATTCTTTGTATATGCTCCTGCATGACTGAATGTTCCCGTAATCGCTTTTTTCTCCTCATCATGTTTGCCTGCAATGTTCCCGCAGCCGATAATCGCTGCATGATATTTTTCGTTCATTCGCATCACCTACGGTAAATAAGCAGCTGAATGCTGTTCGCACCCGGCATTGATGGTCTTCAGATCAGGAAATTTATCCAGATAATCAATAACATCCTTTGTCTTGAATGGATGTTTTTCGGAATATAGTGCATTGAAAATTTTCCGGGTCAGGGTAAGATCCTCCTTATAATCCAGAGTCAACCGGAGTTCAGGTCGATTGAGTTCGGGGGGTGCATCCAAGTTATAGATAGGATACTTTTCCGGGTGATCCCAGATATATCGTACCACATCGTAGCGATCTCTCGGTTTTGTCGCGAGTCCGTGGATTTCTTCGAGAACTTCCATGGACAAGATATGAGCATCCACACCTTCCGGGTAAGTAAGCTTCATATCATTCGCAACATAAGCATATTTACCATTCAGGAAAATTTCAATTAATGTGTCGATAAGGTCAGGATCATAGAACGGGCAATCTGCACCTGCCTGCACAATGAGATCAGCTTGGAATGCTTTTGCTGTTTCGTATACCCTTCCCAGTACATCATCCTCACTCCCGCGATACACGTTGATGTCATGATCCTTGCAAAAGGATACGATCGCATCATCTTTGGGATTGAGTGTTGTGGCAACGACGACCTCATCGACATTTTCTGCCAAGCGTAATCGCTCAACAACAAGTTCAAGAAGGGTTTTTCCTGCAATGATCATCAGGGTTTTTCCTGGCAGACGCGTTGAACCCATTCTGGCTTCGACAGTTGCGATAACTCTCATGGAGATCTCCGTCTTATTCTATTGGTAATTGTTCTGATTGGTCATTATAATGGTTTTTTAGGGTGTTCGAAATGATCTCAATAATCCGCTCTGCCCCAGCACCATCGATAAGTTTTTTTCCCTGCCTGCTTATGGCGGATCTTCTGTCATAATCAGAGATAAGTCCTAAAACTGCATCGGAAATTACCTGTTCGCTAACCCTCTTACCAAATCCGAGATTGATACCGAATCCATTTTTTTCCATATATTCAGCAGTCTCCTCTTCAAATAGTTCACCACAAATAATCACTGCAGGTGTTCCCAGACATGCGAGTTCGAAAAGTGTCAGCCCTGCACCGCATATCGCAAGATCCGCAGAACCCATTGGTGGAATCATATCTTTTACATCATGAATATGGTTAAATTTTCTGGGCGAATCACAAATAGCGGAATTCAGTTCGATGGCATGCTGAAATGACGACCCGGTGATGATTGTGATTGCGATCCTATCCGGTATATCATAAAGGGCTCTGACTACATTTGGCGTGAACCCATAGGTGTCACTTCCACCTAACGTTACAAGAATAGAGTGGACATCCTTTGTAATAATCCGTTTTTTAAGGTTCTCCTTACGGTAGTCCAATCTGAGCGGTATGTATGAATGCCCGCAGTAAGTGTCAGCCATCGCATACTCAGGATTGAAACGCAAATCTGCAGAGTTTGCTGCAGAGCCGGTGTCATCAACAGTTGCAATCAGAATGCCCATTTTTTTAATTTCTAATACCATTTCTTCTGGTGAATTCAGTTGGTTGAAAAGAATGACATCCGGTGATAATGTTTTAACTAATAAATAAAAATCAGCGGGGGTTTTCACTTCATTCCATTCAATTCCGGAATCCCTCACAATATCAATAGCTGGATCTTCACCTTCAACAGCTATTGTTGTCACTATTCCGCGGTTAACTGCTTCATTGGCAAGTGCGATTGAGCCCGCGACATCCCCAAGACCCTGGCCGTGCCCTCCCTTTGTCTTGATAAGCAGGTTCATAGCAAGTCCCAGGACAATACAGTATCTTCGGGAAGGGTGTTATGTGCAGTTCTGCCGACAAGTTTATCAAACAATTTTGGCGGGATCCCATAGCCGGGTCGTTTAATTCCAAGGTTTTGATAGCTGTACTTCTCACCTTTTTGTATTGGCCTGGTAGTGACTATACTTTTCCGGGTGTCGTTTCTCATATCCTGTTCGACATGTGAACACCGTTTTATTCCATCTCCAAGCATCTCCTCAGTTTCCCGGATCATACGGACAATTTCTTTCATCTCTTCAGGATCGGCAGAAAGTGCGGCATCAGGGCAGGGAAGTTTTTTATCAAGGGTAAAGTGCCGTTCATAGGCGGATGCCCCAAGTGCTACTGCAGCTACCGGTGCAGACATCGTTGTTGTATGATCAGAATATCCGACAAGTCCCTTAAAGGCATGTGCCATTGTCTGCATTGCCTTCAGATTAATTGCAGTGAGATCACTGACCGGGTAATTGGAAACTGTATGAAACAATAAGATATCTGAATTTCCGGTCCCCCTGACGGCATTTACTGTTTCAGCAACTTCGAAAAGATCTGACATCCCGGTGGAGATCATCATCGGCTTTTTCTTTTGAGCAATTGCTGTTTGAAGGGGGATATTAGTGAGATCATCAGCTCCTGTTTTATAGATCTCGATATTGAGGGATTCAAGAAGTGGAAGATCGGATATTGAGGCAGGCGTTGAGAATGGGATCAATCCCTTTTTTCTGGCATGGTTAAAAAGAATTTTGTGATATTCGGATGATAATTCATATTTTTTGAATTCTTCAAATTGATTTCCTCCACCTGCTTCTGGGGGGAAATCAATTGTTCGAATAGTAACATTTTCTGCAGTAAATGTCTGGAATTTAACTGCATCCACTTCACATTCTTTTGCGGCATCAATTGATGCAATCGCCTCTTCAATTGTTGAGAAATTATATCCTATTTCTGCAATGATAAATATAGAATTTTGTCCACCAATGCACCCATTCCCAACTTTTATTATATTTTTATTATATTCATAATCATTTGAATTTTTCCTCAATGGTTTCAACTCCCAACCCATGCATTATTTCTTTACTATTTAACCATGATTGAATAAAAAATTGATTGCATATCGAATACGGAGGAGGAAATGTGCATTTTGTATGTTCCAGATATTTTATGCAGATTTTTTGCGATTCTATCCAACGATAACCCCTCATATTGGACGGATTCTTTGTTGCATAATTGTAACAAATCATGTTTTAAATGAATAAAGTTAATATTGCATATAGGTATCCAAGTTTCTTAATTATAATTCACCTGATATTATCTGGATTGGAGGATATACTTTGACGCTGGTTCTTACTGCCCATCAACCACTTTATATTCCTTGGTTGGGGTTTTTCCAAAAAGTTTCGATGAGCGATGTATTTTGTTTATGGGATGACGTTCAATTTTCTCCGAATGATTATATTCAACGAAACCGTATAAAAAGTCCAAATGGCCCTCTTTTACTAACTATACCAATTCTTACAAAGGATCATCGTGAAAAAACAATTAAAGATATGAGAATTGACGACACTAAGAATTGGCAACGTATTCATTGGAACTCCCTAAAAGTATCCTATGAAAACAAAGCACCGTATTTTGAATCATATAATAATTTTTTTCGAGAAGTTTATGAAAAACAATGGGAGTATCTTGCCGATTTGGACGAATATATTCTTAAATATCTTTTAAAAGAATTAGGAATTTCAGTTACTTTTATAAAGGCCTCTGAAATAAAATTTGATGGGAAAAAATCTGAACGCGTACTTGATATGTGCATTAAATTGGGTGCGGATATATACATTTTTGGTGAAACGGGAGAAGAATATGCCGATAAAACATCATTTCAACAAAGCGAAGTGAAATTGTATTTTCAGAAGTATAAACACCCTATCTACCCCCAACTTTATGGGAATTTTGAATCTCATTTATCGGTCCTTGATCTCCTGTTCTGTTTTGGGGAAAAGAGCTACGACATATTAACAAGGAAAAATCCAACAAAAGAAGAATTATTAAAGAAATTTACCTTATAAAGAACCCATCCAATCTGAAGATACCGGCGTTAGATAAATTCTTTATCGTTATTCTCCAATTTTATCTGTTCTTCCGACATATTTATCAATCACAATTTTTTTGTCACCGATTTTTTGAATCACGGGTGTTGTTTTTCGTGGAAGATAGCATTGCTGACACGATATATAATTCTCAACTCCTCTGTGATTTCGATGAATAGCGCGAGCTTCGGTGATTTTTGCACCGTGCCATATTTCCTCCAATCTTTGTGTATTCGCATCCCCTATGGGATAATAACACATTGCGTCGTTGCTACAAAGAAGAACAATCCCATCAGAGCCGATTGCCATTCTCTGATAGAGATTCGGACATTCAAATTCTGGGTCATATTCAATTTCGGTGTCTTTATGGAGATAATCTATAAGGGGATTTGATACCACTTCATCGGAATAAGGATCAAAAAGATGAAAAAAATTATTTGGATCTTCCTTTATTGCAGGCCATACGGATTGGATTCGGATGACCGGTTTTACCGATTTTTTCTCAGTTTTAATTTTTTTATACGCTTTGATTTTATTATAAGAATCTTCAAATTTCGCGGGTCTTCGGATTTTTTCATATGTTTCCCCAACACCATCAAATGAGATTGTTAGCCAGTCAAGTCCGGCATCCAGGATCTCTTGAAATTTTTCAGGATTTAGTGCAAGGTTATTTGTGAGCGAGGAAACTTCTTTAATACCACGATTTTTTGCGTATCGTATCATCTCAACAATATTTGGATGAATAAACGACTCCCCTCGAAGACTTAAGCGTATCGAATAAACATGATTCTCTGCGCATTGATCGATGATTTTTTTAAAAAGATTAATATCCATGAATTGTTGTTTTACATTTTGTCGAAATTCATCTGTCATTGTGTAACACATGGGACATTGCATGTTGCATAGTGATGAAACTTCAATATCCACATGATCTGGGAGTTTTCCTGCATATCTAATCCTTGGGTATAGGTACCATCTGATTCGGTTAAGAAGATATGAAATAAGGTGCCCTTTTCCCCTTCGATAATCGAAAATTATCCTTTGCCAGCGTGAAGGAACGATCTGATCCTGATTGATTTTCATTGACATCGAATAAATCCTCTTTTTTAAGCATAAATTACTTTTTTTTAATATCTTGACACTATGAATTTAAATAATCACTTAAATTTTATCATAATTGATTGTTTTTCATAAGTAGATGATTAATGGTCTATTCGATAAAGCTGGATCATATTCAATACAGTAGTAAAGAATGCTAAAATGATTTTTAAAAATCCGTAGTAGCTGTTCCTTGTGCCAATGACGGTTTGAAATTCCCCGATGGCGTCGGAATAAGAATCCCCAATCCGGTACCATATAGTACTTTGATGAAGGCAAATGGTAGACACAGAGGATTTTTTATGTTCAAGGATCTCGCTCGTGAACAGAAACAGACCACAGGACGGGTCAATATCAGCGAGCTATTCCGGGAGACTGGATTTGATCGAAAGATTGTACGACATTACCTCTCTCAAGGCATCCCCCCAGAAACATCCCGCCCACGGAACAAACCAAGCAAGCTGGATCCCTACAAGTCGCATATCAAGGGTAGATTGGAAAAATATCCCCGTTTAAGCCGTGTACGTTTCTTCGAGGAGATTCAGAAGCAAGGATACGATGGCAAACCGACAATCCTTGGCGACTATCTTCGCCAGATTTGTCCGCGAATCCTAGCCTTGCCTGATATCAGGTACGAAACTTTACCCGGAGAGATGATACAGATTATCCCCGGAAGCGGGGAGAATTTAACCCCCATTGACACCTCATATCATACGATTTCTATTAATTCAATTCAGTTACATTATTTAGAGTATTCCGATAAACCCCGAATAATTTCAAATATGAACAGAATTGATCCAAACTAGATAACGAAAGGCCGATTACCCTCCCTGATTTTCTTTTTAAAGTTCCTATTTTTAGAGATTTTTTTA
>Ga0074195_1002677_pt1 | contig 18990 bp, 41 predicted proteins | sample EPASupsiteHSE623_FD_64525 | JGI IMG/M metagenome (GOLD analysis project Ga0074195, IMG submission 64525) | Bioremediated contaminated groundwater from EPA Superfund site, New Mexico - Sample HSE6-23 | ecosystem: Environmental > Aquatic > Deep subsurface > Groundwater > Contaminated ...
TTTGATGGATGGGTTTCGAGATGACCGAAGCATGGGCATATTACAATGCCAACACCATCGAGATCATCGGTGATGTCTCGGCATACTACTGGCCGAACCAGCTAGTCAGCATCACCCAAACCACGCAAAAGTTCTTAGTTGTTATGGCCGTGACGGTAGTTGGAGGCAACACCCATCTGGCGGTATCGGGTGGCGGCATATATGCTCTGGCAAATGCTCCGATTACAGCGCATGCTGTGACTGCAAATTCCGGGATTTCGGGGCTGCCGAGCGGCTTCCTGGAGCAGGGTCTGGCATATGGGGCGGCAAGCAAGGGTACGCCCGCAGATGGTGATCGGATCTCCCTGTGGGATAGTGCGGCCAACTTCGTGCAGAAGGGGCTGACATGGGCAAACCTGAAGGCGACGCTGTTTTCATATGCGAAAATAACCAAATTGAATCAGGGGCAGCATACTCTGTACCGGTATTACCCCAACATAATAAGCACAGTATCAACAGGAACGTTGGCTGGCGCTTGGATAGTACATACTCCCGTGCCGAGGGCAGCAAATGAAATGTTCCGCATAAGAGTACATGGATATTTTTATGGATCTGCTAGGTCGATAGATTTCGTAATAGTGGGTTATACGTACGATGGTGTGGTAGGAAATGTTGATGGCGCTGCCGGAGCCGTCATTGCGTATTCCCTGCAAGACAATGGAGGTGACGGCCTATCGAAATATGTCGGAATTGATGCTTATGGCAACATGGCGGTTGCCATTGGCTCAACGTCATTATCGATATATTTTGGACGGATATCCGTTGATTGTTATAGCACCCGACAGAATGCTGATTATTCAACCGGATGGAGTATAGACAATAGTACTACCAGTGGATTCGGTTGGGGGGATATACATGGTCCACTGGTATCACTTGGAAATGAAATTTACATTACCGGCAACTGTTCGGCGGATTCGTTTACCGATCGCACTGAAGCTTTTGCAGGAGATGCGCTTGCGGCCATTGAGAGAATTGCCGCCGATGCAGAGGGCAACATTGACCACTCGACACTCCCGGAGTTTGCCCGCTCGACCTATATGGACGCAGACGGAGAAGAGCAGGCTGGGCGTGATATCGGCAACATGGTCTCAGTGCTGACAACCGGAATGCAGCAATTGATTGAGCTTTTGAGCTATAAAGAGGTTCAGATTGCTGATCTCACATTGCGCCTTGAGAAGCTTGAGAAGAAGGTGGAAACTTGAAATTCGAACTACCGCCAACCCCAGATGCCCAGATAGTCATGCATAGCGCCATGCTTCAGGGCGTGCAGGCCGCTCGCCAGAACATCACCAGAGATCAGGCTGCTATGCTGCAGCATCTCAAGCAGAAATCCGCCCTCGGCTTTGACATAAGGGAGGACCTGAAGACGTTCAGGAATCTGCACCGTCAGGAGCTGTGCCTGGCCGACCAGGAGATCCGGTTGCAGGAGAGGATATCATCGCTACAGACTGGAAGTTCAACGGGAAACTAGACGGTGGGCGGGTCCGCTGTCACCTGGGAGGTGATCTCGTGTGGGGCGCGAACCGGGACTGGGCGCGCATATCGGGCGCTGCTGCCATCCTGCAGAAGCTCATACTCTACTTTGCAATCCCGAAGGGCGAGGTCATAGACGAGCCCACTGTAGGCTGCTGCCTGCATAACTATCTGTTCGACAAGCTGACAGACAACACGATCTGCCTTCTCGAGATGGAGATGGCGGACGAGCTGAAAAGCCAAATCCCGGAGCTCGGGGTGCATAAGGTATCTGCCGAGCAGACCGACACGGAATCCGTGAAGCTGACCATCACGGGCTATAGTACATGGCTGCTCAACATCAGCCGTGAGGACCTGCTGGACATTAATCTTCTTGACGTGTTTGGAGGGGCATCTTGACCGACAATACCACAGCCGGAATAGTGGAGCGCATCGAGGACGACCAGGCGGCATCCTTGCCGGGCCAGGTGAGCATGGATAAGCTCACTCTGCACTACCTGGCAAATCTCTCCGTCGCCAAGGAGCTAGAGGCCGCATATGAATCCATTGACGCGGGCCTGGAGAGCATCGATGTCCTGAAGGCCACCGGCTCGAAGCTGGATGCCATCGTATCCCACGTGCTCATCAATGGCCGCAACCTGGGCGAGTACGCCACGGGCAGCATCACGTTCTACTCCTCCTATGCACTTTCGGCGGATGTCATAATCCCCGCGGCCACCAAGGTCTATGCCATCCTGGAGGATGGCACGAAGCTCTATTTCGTGACCACGGTTGCCGCCACTCTTACGGCAGGTGAGACTTGTGTCACCGTGGCGGGGAAGGCCTCCGTGCGGGGCACCTCAGGCAACATAGCGGCCTACTCCATCGTGGCTATGGTCAGCCGCATAACGGGCATCACGTCCTGTGAGAATGCCTCGCCCTTCACGGGCGGCACAGAGGACGAGACGGACGCCGAGCTGCGCACAAGATACTTCGATGCCATCCAGGCACCCGGAAAGGCCACGGCCCTCATGATGGAGCGTGCTCTGGCGGACCTCACGGATGTCTCGGAGGTGCAGGTCGTGAACGAGGGAGGTGGCGACATAAGCGTCCTGGTGGCCTATTCGGGCGGCATCGAGGAGACTTCTGATGATATCGTGGATGCCATCGAGGCCAGCATAGCCGCGGGCGTGCAGGCGCGCGGCTGCCTGGGGGCCACTATAGACGGCGCGAACGTGGTGGTGCTGAGCGACGATGTCTACGGCGGCCTGGTCTGGATCAGGCCGAGGAACCACATAATCGCTGAGGAGGAGGTGGCCTTCACATACTATGGTATGGAAGGCGTGAGCCAGGACGCCACGGCCACCATTCCAGCCGGCACCCACCGGGGCGTGATGATCCCGGCCACCCTGGCCTCATCCGACAGCCGGGCCAAGAAGATCCTGACCGCGGATCCCTCGAGCTCCGGGAATGCCTATGATATTCTGCTCGGTATGGGGGATGCCGGGCTGTTGTACAATCTGCCGGAGCTCATCACAGTGGGTATCACGGCCAAGATCCGCCTGACGGATACACCCGAGACAGGTCTGGTGGACCTGATAGAGGCATCCCTGACGGAGTATCTGGGATCGTTCCTGATAGGCCAGAGGCTTGAATACAGCGATGTGGTGCGCTTCCTGCAGAACCAGTATGATTCCACGGCCTCCGACACTGATTACGTGGGGCGGCCATTCATTGGGGTCGATGAGCTCGTCGAGCTGGTAGTATCCGCGGAAGACCAGGTTGCCACGCAGAACGGGGATCGCATAACGGTCGAGGAGGATTGGCGGCTGATCGCAGGAACGGTTGCGATTACGGTGGTGACATGAGCACAACAATCCAGGAGTGCCCGGGTTATCCAGTATGCCGGGCGAAAAATGCAGGCTGCGAGGTGTGTCTGGAGCTGAGCGTCGAGGAATGGAGGCAACATGTGAAGAAGGTGATGCGGAAGTAATTTACTATTGGCGAAAAGCTCGTTTTTACAATATATTCGTTGAATGCCCAATCCACCGATATATTGGTGAAATGCCAGATCCACCGATATATTGGTGAGAAGCTTCCTAAGCTCCATTTGTCTTTGCCGCTAGCGAATCTATTTTGATGGCGAAGAAGTTTTCTATGACCATCCTTTGAGTCTCGCCAATTCTTTGAACGCTTTCGCGGTGGCCTCATCCCTGGTGCCTATCTTCTCCTCTTTTTGATACCTCTCTATTATAGCGGCTGCTTCGTCATCAAGAACCACATTCAATCGCTTATATCCAATACCATCGCCCAGTTTGTTGTGTTTTTTATCATGGCAATATTTACGTGACTTCCTCCCAAACCCGTAAACGGGTTGGGCTTCCTGCTTCATTGAACGAACTTGCTCTTAGAGCAGAGGTTACATTTCTCGACGGGCTATCCCCCTCAGTCCGAGGGTTAGGACGGTGTTTGTCCAATACCGGCATGGATTGGTTGGTATATATAGACGATTGAAGCAACAGAGGGCGCGATTCATCCCATCCCCTAAAGGAGATGGGTCTTCTCGACCCTCGCATTATAATATGATTATATTTTCGATAGAATTCGATCCGCCTGCTTTCAAAGATACTATATGATGTGCTTCCAAAAAGTCAACCGAATTGCACTCTGCACATTTGTAACCACGCAATTTTCGCTCATATGTCGACATATTCAATGCTGTCCTTTCTGCCAACATATTCACGCTCCTTCTTTCTTTTTCAATTCATTCACAGCGAATTCAAATCCATGACTCACGTTTCTGAACCTCTTATCCTCCACTTGTTTCTCTAGCCAAACCGCGATATCTTCGTCGACAGTTATAGTAAATCTGCGCATAGAGTCATATTATCCCGCACGATATATAAGCTTATTCTTGATGCTAAGATCTTATTATTACATACTCCACAAGGCTTAAATAGATAAACGTGCATAGTGATGTATTGGTGAAATGTCATGATGAGAAAGACTTTCGGATTGGCCCTCGTGGCCATGCTCGCAACGGTTGGATGGGCCTTGGCCGAAGACGCCGCAGTGGATGATGGTGCCTTCGTGGATCCCGTGGCACCCCTGCTGAAGATGACCGCCGATGCGGCCAAAGATACCGTGACGATCGAGAACTGGGGCACCGCGCCCGACGACATCGGAACGGGCAAGATCGTGAGCCTGCCGGACGGCGAAACCCTCCTGAGCCTGCCCTACACGGTGAAACTGTGGGAGAATCCGTTCACCTTCAGCCGCTACGTGGACATGCCCAGGACTTTCAGGGTCACATACCAGGTGCCTGGAATTGAGCCGGGCGACAACCTCGGGCTGGCCTTCAACGTAGGCTACAAATGCAAATGCGTGGCCGCCTGATTTGAGCCACGTCAAAATATTTTTAACTCGTAGGATCGGAAAGGACGAAGCGAGAAGTCCCCATCCTTCAGGGTTGGGATGAAAGCGGAGTCCTTCCCTTAGTTTCTTTATCAAGCATTCGATTGATGATTGCATCATAGCTTTCTCCCTTTGAGCCTATTGATTTCAGGCGTTCTCTGGTTTCCATCCTGACTTGTATTGTAGTAAACATAATCCTTATATACTATGCAATACTACATAAGACTAACGGCTGGCTTAGGCTTGTCCGGCTCGGAGGGAACACCCGAGTTTCGCGTCTATTCGCCTATCCTGTGACCTTCTTGGGAGGAAATGGCTTGACTTTGAGCAGCTCCCAAGGGGCGCGTGAGACTCACTGAATGAAGGACGTACCGAAAATTCCCGCAAAACGGTCGAGGAGCCAGAGGGCGATGATCCACTATCAGGAAGGAAAAGCGGGAAGCCCCGCCCTTTAGGGCGTGGGAGGAGTTCACTAATAATCCAAAATAATAATTGGTCAATGATGGGTGGCCGCAGAGAGAGCTTGCACGGCTGAATTGAGACCAAAATTATGTGCTCCGGGCCGATATACTACTCCCGCAAGCCTCCGAGGCCCGGAGCGATCCCTATTCTTCAGATGCCCAACTGCGGTATATGCGCAAGATAGCGTTTCTTCACGTCCTCAGGGTCGATGTGGAAATAGATCATGTACGCCGCGCCGTCGTGATCTCCCCTCAACCACTGCACGTACTCCCGCTTCATGTCCGCCCTGAGAAGATGGGTGGTGAACCAGTGCCTGCAGCAGTGAGGAGTGAACCTCTTCTCGATATCCTTCGCTGCAGGGTCATGCAGCCCGGCCCGCTCGGCTGCCGCGGCCACACAGTCCACGACACCCGCGCCCTTCAGGCGAGTGCCATCGTAGCCAAGGAAGAGCGCGTGCTCATGCCCTTTTTTCGTATTCCTCATCTCCCTCTGGCGGAGCCATCGATGGAGCGCCAGAGCCGCCTCGCTGTCGAAGAATAGCAGCCTGTTGCTGCGCTTGGCTGTTGGCTTTAGGCGCAGGGATTGCTCCTGCAGATCGATGTCCTCCACATCCAGTGTCACAAGCTCGTTCCTGCGGATGCCTGTCTTGAGCAGCAGCATGAGTATAGCGTGATCCCTGGTATCAAGGGTCCCGGACACCATGCGGGCCGCATCGTCCACCGAGATTAGTTGCCGCCTGCGATCCTCTCCATCACGCTTGCTGAGATACTTCTTCTGCAGAGCGGGAACGGGGTTGCGCTCAATCTTCCCCAGGTCCTCAAGGTAAGCGAACCATGTGGAGAGGCATGAGAACATCCTCTGCATGGAACGCCTCAGAAGGCCGCGCTCCTGCATGTACGCGAGGTATGCCAGGAGATCCTCGCGTCGGGAGCGCTCGGCATCGATGCCCTGGGCGCGGGCCCAGGTGCAGTACCTGCTCACGACCCATATCACGGTTTTTCGGGAGGATTTGGCCAGGCCCCGGAGCGCGAGGTCCTGGTCGAGGGGCTGGAGGCTGCGCAGGATCTCATCACGTATGCCCTCAGGATCTGGCAGGCCGAACTCGTTGGGGTCCTGGCCGCATCTTCTTCTAGTCTTGTTCATAGCGATCACAGAAGTAATGCGGACTGACTTTTCTGCATTCGATCGGGCAATATCCATGAGCCGTGATGCTCTGCCCGCCCTCATAGGCCTCGCAGCCATGGCAGCAATCAGATCCCCAGGGGATGATCATAGCCTCCAAAGAATATGCGTCAATCACATCGCCCCTGGCCAAAGCCTCTTCACGAAGGCAAACAATCTCCATATCGATCACGGCAGCCACCTCCAGCCCTTCACACCACTCTGCACAACTCCCAGATCCTGGAGCACCTGGAGCTGCCTGCCCACTGCCTGCAGAGCATCCACGTCCTTGACATCCACGCCGAGCTCTTTCAGGAGGTCCTGGGTAGTCCAGACGCCGCCGGTGCGCAGGATTGCGCAAAGCTGGCTGTCGAATTCACCACTGCCTGACAACTCCCTCTGCAGGAAGATCCGGTTGCGCAGGTTGAAGGCCTCCGTCTTGTAGGATTCCATGAGCTTCTGGAGATGCTCATTTTCCTGGCGAAGCTTGCGGGCCTCATCCCTCATGGAGGAATTCTCCTGCACAATCTCTCGCGCGGACGTGCCTGCAGAATCATCTATGGCGTGCTCGACTGTCTCAAAAACCCAAGAAGACAACGGGAGCTTCGCAGCCTTCGCGCGGGCCTTCCACTTTTCCAAAAACTTTTCTGAAGGAAAATAGACATCCATGTGGCGGCCCTTGTAGTCCTCGTTCGGCATAGTCCAGGGAAGGCCTACAAAGTATATGAAAATACTGGTAAGCTGCATGTATCGTCGCTCATAAGTTGCCAGGAAAATACGGGTACTAGGGCAGGCTGATTGTGATTACCAAAATTTTTAGGCCACGTCTATGGCGGCCTGACATACTTCGGATAGTCGCTTTTGCTTTGCGAGGAGTCGGACCTTAGATGGTTGAGAAGAACGCCTTTTGTGCTAACGTCCAAAAAGTATTTCATCAGAAACCGGTATAAGACCTCTCAGTACAAAATATCAGATGGAGGAGAGAATATTGATGATAAGATATGCCGTGGGGCTCTTCGTGGCCCTTGTGTCGCTGATGGCGATGGCGTCTGCAACTGAGGCGAGTGCCGGAGATACATCCTGTGTGTGCGAGGGAGCCGATCCGGCAACACCCGTGCTCGTGATGACTGCAGACAGCAGCTCCGTGACCGTCGAGAATGTGGGCACCCTGAAGACCGACATAGGGACCGGCCAGATCGTCAAGGCAGATGGGACCGTGCTCAAGACACTGCCGTTCACGGTGGTGCTGGAAGCGGACCCCTTCACATTCACCAAGAGCGATGACCTGATACCACACAACAGCAGGGTCACATATCCCATCGCGGGCGTGCAGCCGGGCGACAAGATTGCGCTGAAGTTCAACATGGGCTTCAGGGCGAAGTGCACGGTGAGCTGAGGACAGGGGTGGCCGCCCTGGGCGCGGCCATCGAGCTATTTTCCGGGGCGGTTCGCTCTCGGGCCGGGCCGCCGTGGGCCGCATTGCAGATACTTTTTAGGATGACGGGGGGAAGTATTTTGGCAGTCTTCGGCTTAACGATTTTCGCAGGCCGGGGTGCCCTGAGAAATATTTGCTAAGGCTTAATCGTTGGGCTGCCTGTCAAAAACTATTTATCGATATGAATTAGTTAGCATGCTACGCCCTTTGGAGTGCCTATATGCCCATAAAAACTGTCCCTGATGCAGAAAATCTGATAAAAGATTGGATGGCGCAACGAAATATCACAAGTGGGAAAGGAGTAGAAAAGCTTCCGAGTGAATTTCGCTTTCGCTTTTCTGGCAAGGATAGGACCGGTATTCCATTTTCAATTGTTCAACCGAATGAGTGGGAGAGGACCATATTAGTCGTATCGGAGGTCAGAATTACCGAAGAACGCAATAAGTCGATTGAGGTAATGGAGGCAAAAGATCGCAATGATCTTCTAAATAACCTATATCAAGAGATGTCATTCGGTCCAGCGCCATTTGCATTTGCCGAGTTATATGAAAACACTCAAATGCCAAAAGCTATTCAGTTCTCCAAAGAAATATGTTATGACGGATTAACTGAAGATAGACTAAATAGTGCCGTTCGTGACGTGGTAAGTGGCGTTGTTTATGTAATTTGGAGAATTCGAACGAATTTCGGCGAACCCAAGATGGAGTAATATGTCAGAAGCCGTTCCCGAAATGGTTCAGTATCGTCCAAGTCTTCAAGATTGTGACGCGGTAAGAGATAACGAAAAAATTAGACCGCCAAAAGCAATAATCATAATGAATGAAGACAGCGGAGACCTTCGTTGGACTGGTATCGTCGAGTATTCGAATATCGAGCAAGATTCGGATCCTAGCATAATTGACTTAACCCATGAAGCCGCAATATATATTGAAATGTTAGAGCCCCCTGCAATTTTGGAGCTAATAAGAACTAAACTCCATACCAGCTCAGATGTAGAAGATTGGTCAAAGAGACAGAAGAATATAGACTTTGTTTTGAATAATATTTTTAATATAATTGGGAAGAAGATAGGGAACCCCGGATTTGATTATAGAATTGACACTGGTTTAAGGGATAAGGGAAATACCTATGGGTGGGAACGAATTGAGATTGCAATTAAATTCCCAGATGACCATTATAAAGAGATAAATGGATATTGGAAGCACATTAGTTCTGATGTAAGCGATTTCTATGAATTGTTGAAAAGCTACCCCGAGTTTTCGGATGAGCGCGTCATGGGGTTGCGTAGATCTATTTATATAATAATGTTTTCGGAGGAGTGACATGTCCGTCAGCGGAAAGTCATTCCTAGAGCTTGCTAATTGGCTCCAGCAGCAAACATCTTGTGAAGATGAGATTAAGTATAGGTCTTGCGTCAATCGCGCTTATTATTGTTTATTTCACATCACGAAGGAATATTTACTAAGATCGTTTCTGACAAATAATCCGAAGGCCAATCATCAAGAAGTTATCCAGCTTTTGAAACAGGAAGATGAACTTTTAGGCAATAAATTATACTACTTTTTTGAAGAGAGAAAAAAGGCAGATTACAGCATCCATAGGGATTTAAGTAAGAAGAAGGCTGAGCGACTGGTTAGAGATATGGAAACATTCCCACAAGAATTAAATGAAAATGCTTAATTTTTATAGGCGGGGGATAATTGACCCCGATTCATGCCCTTGGCTGCAGCTGGACATATCGGCGTGGACGTGAAAATATCTATTATTAAGCTTATAATTATTTAATTTATCTTTTTCGAAATGTTTAACACTTATCATTGCATAGAATTTAATATAGGAGGGTTTTGATTTGGGACTGAAAGAAAAATTGCCTCTGATAAACAGTGATAACAAAGGAATACGCATCACTGGCTATATTGTCTACGCCTTCTTGGCTCTAATGGTCATCGGGGCCATTCTACCAAGTTCGCCGGAGACCACCGGCGTCAGCGAGAAATCTGCTGACACGGATTCCGGTTCGGCTTCAGACTCATCGGGTGCCGCGCCTTCTGAAGAGAGTTCAACCGCAGATAATGTGCTCTCGCATAGCGGCTTTGGCAACTACACGTTCGATGGTCAGGAGGATGTCAAGGCGACTGTGAAGAAGGGGACGGACCCTATACACATGATGGGCACGCCCGAGATAGTTGACAGCGTTGGATATACCAGGGATGGCACGCAATACACCGTGACTTCCACAGGCAAGAAGGTCAAAGGGTACATCGACTATTCGGGCGATGGCTACATAGTGGTCATGACGCAGAAACGCTCATCGCTGACGAAGAACGAGTTCATAGATATCCTGAACACGTTCCAGAGATTGGAATAGAGGAAAGGTCGGGCGGTCCCCGACGCCTCGCTTTTTTTTATCCTAAAATTTTAGTCTTTAGCTTCTGGGCCGTCCATCGCTGACATTTTAGACTAACTATAATATCACCTTAATACCTTCTCCTTCTCCAAACTAACTTAATATATAAATAAGCTCTGAACATATCATCTTCTCATCGGATCGAAGACAATGGAGCAAAATCTAAGTGTATTCGGGGAAACGACTAAACCCTAAAAGTTTAGGACCCATCACCTCGCAGAAGATGTTCATAATAAGCATCTGTGAGCTTCACCAACTTTCCACCTCGCGTCTTGCCGGAAGTCACGATAAATTCATTAGCCGACGTTTCGAGCAACTTACCAAAATGAGTCATGTTCTGCTCGCGTGTGCTCTCGTTTCCCTTCCGCGTGCCAAGTTCGAGAAGCTTCCCGATTTCCGCGTATGTCAGGCCGATATTCTTCCTTGACACCAATATGTTCGCGAGGGCTTTCTTCCTTCGATCGGACTTCTTGCCGGAGTTCGCGGATATCCTCTTCAGTTTGGCGATGAGGCCGAAGAGGATTTCTTGGTTGGTTTCTAGGCAAGCTATCCGCTGAAGAAGTTCTTGATATCTGTCTGGTGTCAGGAGGATGACCCCCGGACCATCGGGAAAGTTTATAGCCTCCGCTGTCTTTGTATTGGCTGACATTGGCTACCACCTTTGTCTAAGCAAGAATAGGCATGGGGGCAGGGGTCTGAGATAGGGCATCAAAGTTTCCCTGCTCACCTATCTTGTTTTGATGTTTTTCTCTGTCTTTAATTTTGAATATTACTTCAATCACGTCGCCTGGTTCCAATCCCTCCTCATCACGAATAGCCTTCGGGATTGTGATCCTTTTTTGGCGATCTATTTTTACAGTCGCCGAGTATTCGCGCATAGCATAATCTAGCTTTTATTGGTATATATAAGCATCGCATCAAACTTTGGTAATTAGCATTGTTAATGCAGTAACTATTTATAATGCGAGGGTCGAGAAGACCCATCTCCTTTAGGGGATGGGATGAATCGCGCCCTCTGTTGCTTCAATCGACTATATATACCAACCAATCCATGCCGGTATTGGACAAACACCGTCCTAACCCTCGGACTGAGGGGGATAGCCCGTCGAGAAATGTAACCTCTGCTCTAAGAGCAAGTTCGTTCAATGAAGCAGGAAGCCCAACCCGTTTACGGGTTTGGGAGGAAGTCACGTATTGGAGCGTGACCAAATGTCCAAACTGGACGCATCAGTCGTGAAGACCGCATATGACCGCCTCGCAAAGGCCAAGGCCGCCGCATACCAGGCTCAGAAGGCCCTGGAGGCGACCGCCGAGTTCCGCGCGGCCCAGGACGCAGACAAGGAGCTCGAGCTGGCCGAGGACTGCCTGGCAGGCGTGCAGATGCTCCTAAGCCAAAAGGTGGTGTAAGAGAATGAAAATCAAATCCAGATCCAAACTCGAATCAGATGCTGAAGCGCTCTGGGAGATGTTCCAGGCCGACTATCAGCCCTGTGAGATTGTCTACGTCATATCGGAGCTGACCAGGCGAGCCTCCCTGGCCATGCTGCAGGGAGTGCGGGCGCGAGAGGAGGATGAGTGATATGCCCTGTGATCATGCGAGAAGTTGCTCCGACTGTCCGGAGCTGAGGGCCATGAGGGACAGGCGCAATCGGGTCGAGACGGGCATGTTCTACTGCCCGGTGGCCATGCGGGGCAATCCGACAGATCCGGTGAGGGCATGAGGTCCGGATCTCGTCTGCCGCAATATGAGTGCGACGATTGTGGCAGGCGTTGGAGGAGAGGTGGCATGACAAGGCCTTGTCCGGTGTGTGGGGGACTCAGCAACCATTGCGTTCGATTAGGGACAGATGGCATCCTGCATACTTTCAGTTTGATGTCCCAACCACGGGTGAAAGCATGACTGAAGCGCAGGAGCAAGTCACCACAAAGCCGTTCACGCGCTGCCAACGGTGCTTGAGGCAGTTCAAGCACCCGAAGACGGTGCCCTACGGCCCCAAGTGTGCGAAGAAAATACAAAAGCGTTTAGATGAAGTCAAGGAGGCGGCTTGAATGGAATTTGACATGACAGAAGCCCGTGAAACAGTGGATACAATGGGTGGATCGTGCCAGGAGACAGACACAGTCTGCGATGTCCTCGAAACATTGCCTGTTGCACTGGATGAAATCGGTCGCCAGGCCAAGCACATCACGGAACTTGAGCGCGAGTTAACCACACTGCGCTTATCAGATGTCGGGTACTGGAAAGCCGAATATGATCGTATATATCATTCATTCGTCTTGGAGAGAAAGCGCAACTTCGTTTATTTCGAGATCCTTGAGAAAACAAAGGCCATCTCGCAGGTGCGCGAGATCCTGGACGCAAGGGGCCTGATGGGGGCATGGCCACCGGTGGTCGACGGAGAAGTAAAGCGTATCAAAGCACTTGAGAAGGCCTTCTTGTGCGCAAAAATCTCCAGCTTCGAGGACTGCGACGGAACATGCTTCGATGATGATTGCAAATGTCCAGACGTTGAACACTTCGACGAATGCAGGGGCTGTGAATTGGAGAAACGGGCCCGTGAGCTGCTTCAGAAAGAGGTGCCCTGAATGGGATTTCTAATCGAACCCGTGGGCGAAAGGATTCGTCTGACAATAACCCAAAAAGAAGGATTCACGACCTCAACTGACGCCACCGGTGCGATCATCTTAGAGGGACCGAACGGCGGCTTTACATTCCTGGGGCAGATGCTCGGGGAGGAATTCGCAGAGGAGGATGAAGGGTGAGCTTCGATCTCTCTCCTGGCAGCGATTTCCGCTATATCCTGTCGTTAATCGTTGCATTCGTGATGTTTGCATATCTGGTTTGGAGGCAGAGATGAGCTACAATCTCACTCATCTCATTGCCAAGCTCCTTGAGATGGGCATGCGCCCCCAGTGGCTCCGCGGCCTGACCGCAGCACCCGCAGACTACACCGGCTCAGGCCTGCGCGCGAACCAGCTCCTTCAGCTCAAGCAACATGGAGCCATCAGGCTGGTCCGGACCAGGCAGGTCAACCGGGCACAGGTATGGACGACCGGCCCGCTCCACGAGTCCTTTCTGGTGGCCATTGAACGCCTGGAGGCCAAGCGAGAGCCGTCCCCGAAACTTCCGGCCACAAAGACCGGAAGCGGGAGATGCAAGAAAGCGAGACTGTCAGATGTGTTAGCCTTCTACCAACCGCCCCGCTCCTCACAGTCGGACCAGGGCGGCATCAAAAATCAGGAGTGATTGAAAAATGGAAACAATGTTAATACAAACCCCACGGCCCGGAGATCTGGCTCGCGCCCGCATCATGGCCGAGATCTTCAGGCCCCGCGACCTGTACCAGGCCCGCGTCAAGCTGCCTGATGAGAGAGTCATCATGGGCCGAGTGTGGGCAGGGAGCGTCGAGGAAGCCGCGCATAGAGCCGCGATTGTGGGCGAGGTAATCAGCATAGAGAGGGCAGTTTGATTACTTTCGCCCCGCGCGGCAAAGTCACTTATCAAAGTCTTGACAAACGATAATCGCGATGAACTACTTTGACCTGCGTGTGTCCTACATCTCGATTGTCGGTGAAAGTCGGAGGAGTAAATCAGCATTTGTCGAGGTATGGCGAAATGAGTCCTTATGAAGCAATCGAAAAAGATATAAGCGATTCTGAGAAAGATAGCCTAAGCTACTATGAGCCAACGAGGCTCGGCCCGAAGTTTGCAGACCCAAAGCCGAAACCTCGCCGGGACGACGCTAGCTGTGCGGCCAGCGTTGCTATTCAGATAGGATCTCTCGCGATAAAAGAGTTTCGGACCTATCTTACCCGGTTTTTGGCAGAGATGGAGGTAAGATGTCTGAAATTCATCGCTGTGGGCCTGAAATCAGGCTACAAATACTAGATTTTTGTCGTGATAAGCCGAGACGCAAGACTGAGATCGTCTATCTGCTGAATCTGAATTTTAACCGGGCCACCAAATTTATTGACGAACTCATTACGTTGGGCCTATTGGAAGTGCAGGAAACTGACGCGGAGCGCCTGTACGCGACCACCCTGAGAGGCATATCTGCCGCAGGAATGGCACGGGCCTCAGGCCTCGTATGTGTGGAGGCGACATCATGAGCGGATCTGTCGCTTCCATGCCACCAACCACGGCGTCTGCCCCTCCCATCGTCCGACTCCAAGACCGCATCCACAGAGACCATGATGCGCCCTGCGAGATTGGCGTCCTGCGGGCCATCACAGCCCAGGGCGAGCAGCATCTCGCCCATATCCGGGACATCATGATTGAGGTGCCTGCCGACCAGGCCGCCAAGCTGCAGCAGCTCGTGGGCCGCAGGATCTGCCTGGCGATCGTGGACGGCAAGTTCCGCGTGGGGGCGACCACATGAAGGCGCTCGCAGTTGTCCAGGAGACCGACCCACAGGGCACCGTAATCGGTGTTCAGGGCGTCGTAGAGGTCCGGGGAAGCCGCGCGCCTCTCGCGCTATGGTATCTGTTTTTGGCAGCCTGGGCTGTTCTGATGATCGTCGTCTGCCTGCACACTGCGAACGGTGCGACAGACGACTCAATCATCCTGCATGAATCCGGCCACTTCAGCGGCACGGGCTACCATGAGATCACCGCCAGCGGGCCGCTCTGCAGCATATTCGTTCAGCCGGCCAACGACTCAATCGTCTGGAGAATATTTTCGAACGGTACACTTCTGGGGGCGATCTGAGTGCCCGACACATCTCTGCGCTCGGAAGCCTACACCGCCCTCTCCGGCCAACCTCCTGTCGATGTCTGTCTTGTCACCCTCTGGGGCGAGTATCGCAAGCTGCATGAGGCCCTCAACCGGGCCTGGCGAGATGGGAAGACTCTGAAGGTCACCATCCAGGAGGTCCCGAAATGAGGCAATCCCTCTCCAGGATGCTTGCTGCAGGCAGGCATACTGGCCGATTTACAGCGACCTTCATCCTCCGCTCACAAGGTCACGTTCTCCTGCGGGGTGTCAGAACCCCCGCAGGCCCGGAAGATCACGTCTGGCTTCGCAATGAAGCCTCTGCCCTGCCCGAGTGGCATCCGGGAACGAGATTCCGCTTCACGGCTGATTTGGTGCCGGATGATTGGCGGGGCCGGATCAATCTTGAGAATATCCGAGATCTGGAGGTCGTGGTATGAAGTGCCTGAACTCCCCATATTGCGAGCGCCGGGCTGACTGCAACCCAATGGTCTGCGATTCGTTCGTCCCTGCGGTCCCTGCCGACAATCCTGCAGAAGAAGGCGGTGAGCCGGCATGATCACGGTCAAGGACATTCTCATCGAACGCCTGAAGCAACTGGGTGCAGATGGCCTACACTGCCATGATTGCGGCTGCGGGCTGAATGACCTCACACCATGCGGGGCCGCTCAACTTGGGTGTGTGGCGGCCAGGCATGTCAAGACAACACCCGAAAGCCATGCGATGTACGCAGAATATCCAGACGGATATTACGTACCGCTCCTGGAGGCCCAACCATGCGCGGACTAGGCGAGATCGGCGAGTGCAGGCAGAGTGTGGCCCGCTATGACTGCCTCTGCCACCTGGCCGAGGAGCTGCGGAAGAAGGAAGCCGAGAAGAGCAAGCCGGGGGCGGTCTGAGATGCTACTGGGCATGAATTGGGGGGGGGGATTTTGAAAGAAATCCCTCGCTCGCAGCAACAGCGCGAAGCAGCCCGATCAGAAATCCTCGATTACATCTATTCCAGAGCGGGCAGGATCACTGCAAACAAAGGCCAGAAGCATTTGCGAGATTTTCAGGAGGAGCGAGAATGAAGCGCTCCCACTCTGGCCTCGTGACCGCAGAATCCACCCCAGAATCGCAACTTGATCTGGAAGCACTGGCAGAAGAGCAACAGAAAAGGCGCAAGATGCTCTTCGAGACTCATCCCATTCATCGGCAAAACTGGAGAGTTGCCGAGGATGCTCTGGAGAGTCTGCAATGAGCGGCGCTACCATCATCTTCGCCCCACAGATCGCAGACATGATCCTAGACAGACTGCCGGCCACCGAGGCCGGGGCCATGACGTGCGGGGATCTCCAGCCATTCTTTCCCGACAAGCGGGGCAGCGAGCTGAGAAGAGCCCTTGCACGCCTCTATGCGGCCCGGATCGTGAATCGAGAATATTTTTCGGCAGGCAATGTGCGGACATGGCGGTACTGGAGGTCCAAGTCATGAAGTGCACCGGCACCCTCCTCACGTCCTTTCAGCTCATGGGCTCGCTGCACTTCTCGATGCAGCTGGAGGGCTACCCGGACCAGGGCGAGACAAACGCCTTCCTGGAGCGCCTGAAGGGCAAAAAGATCAGCCTCATGGTCGAGGAGGTGCAGCCGTGAAGCAGGCCACCCTCACCACTCCACCACCTGATTTTGACGGTTCTTTGGCTGGCTACTGCAGAGAGGAGTTTTGCATTCGTCATCCTGACGAGCGCTGCACCATCTGTATCAGAAAAGATGGCTCTGTGACCGCCTACAACCGCAAGCATACAATGCGATTTGATCAGGAGGGGCGCGAGCTATGAGCGGCCAGATCACTCTCGCAGCCTTCTCGGCCCCGCAGAGCACTCTACCGCAACAGCCAGAGGCTCCGCAAGAGTGCTTCGGCTGCGACACCTGTGTCTGCAATCTCGGCATCATCGCAGTATCTGGCGTAGAGAAGGTGCATTGCAGGGGCCAGGGCCTGAAGCCGGTGAACAGAATCGGATGCTCAGGCTGGTGGGACGGGAAAGATAGGGCGGATAGCTGGCCGAAACTGCCGGACAACTGCAGGCCCTCGAGGGAGCACAGGGCGCGGGAAGGGATCGTCTGATGGCCGCATCCAAGATCATCGTCTCGGAGAACATCGAGGTGCATGTAGTCGATGGAAAGATACAGTGCATTCGTTGCAAGAATTGGAAGCTGCCAGGTGAGATGCACTCCAATGATAGAACTTGTCAGGAGTGCTATGAAGATATCCGGGCCCGGAACAAGAATAAGCCCAAGCCCAAAAATGATAATGGGAAAATTATTAAAAGGAACGCCATGGGCTGGGTCGAGCGCGTGGAGAAGCCCACGCGAGCGGTTGGTGATTCAGAACTTGCGAAAATGATATTCCTGGAACGAGCCGCTGATCGTGACATTTTATCTGTGCCGATAACAAGCGACGGTATCAGAGTATCGGAGACCAATAATCAGCCCAATGATGGCGATTCACCGAGACAGGTAACAGAAGACGGTGTCAGAGTAGCGGACACCAAAGAAAGACAAATTACTAGTGATATTGACAAATCAGTGACAGAAGACGGTGTCAGAGTAGCGGACACCAAAGAAAGACAAATTACTAGTGATATTGACAAATCAATAACAGAAGACGGTGTCAGAGTAGCGGACACCAAAGAAAGACAAATTACTAGTGATATTAACAAATCAATAACAGAAGACGGTGTCAGAGTAGCGGACACCAAAGAAAGACAAATTACTAGTGATATTAACAAATCAATAACAGAAGACGGTGTCAGAGTAGCGGACACCAAAGAAAGACTGAGTGATTTAGAACTATCACTCAGCACGGTACAAGAAGACCTGGCCTACGCGCTTCGAGAAATAGCCTCATTAAAAAGGCAGCTTGGAAAACTATCACCTGTCATCGAAAAAGAAGAAGCCAAAAGAGATGCAGAGGGGCTGAAAAAACTCCGTGATGAACTCTTCAAGCTCTTGAGAGAACGGATGGATAAGAGCCACACAAACGGCATCTACGTACATTCTCTTTACGGGCCGAATGGCAGACCAGGCGGCAAGCTGAACATATCGAAGAAACAGGCCTTCCGCCTGCGGGATGCTTGCCGGGGCGATGATAGGTTCCGAGTTGAGAAAGCCAATAACCAGCGCGGCAATTGGGCCATATCACTTAACATTCACATGAACTAAAAAAAGTCAACGCGAAATCAGAGTGTCGGACACTCGACACTGGAACCCTCACTATGATGGTATGAACCCTGTACCACGCATAACAAAGAATCAAAAGTTATGTCGTGGATTGATATGTGTTAGTTATGAGAAGAGAAGTATGATAGAGAGTATATATAAATGGTTAGTGACGTTCTGGGGGTATAGAGACACTCCCGGTGTCGAGTGTCCGACACTCAAGACACTTAAAAAATAAAAATGATCGATGAAGGAAGTGATCCGAAAATGCGTATGTTTGCGATCGAGTATGGCGCTGAAGATGCCTGCGGCCCCTACACGGACGAGGACCTCCTGCAGAAGACCCTCGGCATCATCCGGCAGATCGCCCCAAATGCCGAGATCATAGGGCGGGAGTGCAATCCCTTCTCGGGCCAGATCCAGGCCGGCCTCCTGCCCTTCAGGATTCACGTTGATCTCGTGGACGGAATGCCCCAGCTTCCGGCTGATGTTACCCTAACCTGGCCTCCCGGAGAAACGGAAGGCATCCAGGTGGGCAACCTGGAATACCGGGAATACTTTGTCTGGGCCGAGAGCGAGAAGGCAGCGTTGCGTAAGCTGGCCACTCTGAACAAAGCAACTCCGCAGCCGAGTAATTCAAAAGCAGTTACTGCCGAGGCGTTTTAAGATGTACGATGAAGATGAGCGCAAAGCTCGAAACGAGAAGATC
>Ga0074195_1002678_pt1 | contig 18977 bp, 16 predicted proteins | sample EPASupsiteHSE623_FD_64525 | JGI IMG/M metagenome (GOLD analysis project Ga0074195, IMG submission 64525) | Bioremediated contaminated groundwater from EPA Superfund site, New Mexico - Sample HSE6-23 | ecosystem: Environmental > Aquatic > Deep subsurface > Groundwater > Contaminated ...
TCGGAGGGCTCGAGGTGAAGGCGCTGGTGCTGGGCATAGGCAACCTGCTGATAGGCGATGAGGGGGGCGGCTGCCTGACGGTCGAGGAACTCAATCGTCGCTACGATCTGCCGCCCTCGGTGGAGTGCATCGACGGCGGCACGGCGGGATTTGAGCTGCTCTCGATGCTGGACAGCAAGGACCATGTCATCCTGATCGACGCCCTGCGCGACGATCGGGAACCGGGGACCGTGATCATGGTCGAGGGCGAGCAGGTGCCGCGTGCCTTCATGGCCCGGACCACCCCGCATCAGCTCGGTATCTGCGACGTCCTGGCCGCGGCTCAGCTGACCGACACCATGCCCAGGCACCTGACCTTGTACGGTATCGAGCCCAAGCAACTCGAAGTCGGTATAGGCCTTTCACCCGAGGTGGAGGCCGGCATGGAAAAGACTATCCGTGCAGTTGTTGATCAACTCCGTCACTTAGGATATGAGGTGAAACGCAATGGAATCGAATCCGCACATTAAGATGTGGACCCCGGCGACCATCGTCATGGTGGTCCTGATCATTCTCGGCGGCGCCGTTGCCGGGTACCGGATGCTCTTCGGCCTGGGGGCAGCCACCAACATGAACGATGGCTATCCATGGGCTTTCTGGCTTGGCCTCGACGTTCTCGGCGGCGTCGCCATGGCGGCCGGCGGCTTCATCATCGCCTGTGCCGTCTATCTCTTCAATTGGAAGAAATATCACGTCATTGTCCGGCCGGCCATCCTGACCGCCTTCCTCGGCTACCTGATGGCGGTGGCCGCGATCTTTCTCGACATCGGTCATCCCTTCCGTCTGCCGCACCCCATGATCATGTGGCAATGGCACTCGGTCATGTGGGTCGTGGCCATGCATGTTATTTTCTACACCACCACCCTGGCGCTGGAGTTCAGTCCCATGCTGCTGGAACGACTCGGTTGGCACAAGACGCTCAAGATCGTGAACAAGGTGATGGTGGGCGCGGTCATCTTCGGCGTCATGCTCTCCACCCTGCACCAATCCTCGCTGGGCGCTGTCTTCCTGATCGCCCCCGCCAAGATGTCGCCGTTGTGGTGGAGCACCGTCATGCCGTATCATTTCCTGGTTTCCGCCGTGGCCATGGGACTCTCCATGGTCAGCTTCGAAACCATGCTCAGCAAGAAGTTTCTCCATCACGAGGTGGACGACGAAATCTTTTTTGGGTTGGCCCGCGGCTGCCTGATCGTGTTGAGTTTCTACCTGGTGGTCAAACTCTACCAGTGGTTCGTGCATGCCGGTATCGGCGCGGCCTTTAACGGAACCATCGAAGCCAATATGTTCTTGCTGGAAATGCTCATCGGGGTGATCCTGCCCATAGCGATCCTGAGCATCAAGAAAAACCGCACCAACGTCAACACCATCTTTCGGGTCAACATCATCGTCATTGCCGGCGTCATGCTCAACCGGATGAATGTGTGCCTGTTCAGCATGGAGCAGTACAACATGTGGAAGGGTTTTTCCTACACGCCTTCCTGGATGGAGTTCATGGTTTCCCTGGGCATTATTTCTCTGGGGGTTTTGCTCTACAAGATGTCGGCAAAATATCTGCCGCTGTTTTCGCACTGAAGCCGCGCCGACCGCGAACCCGGTCTTGCGGCTGGCGCGGATACTGGCAAGGAACCCGCACGGAGAGGTACCCATTCTCCTGCTTCTCCGTGCGGGCCCTGTTTTCGGTAATTTGACGATTGTTTCCAGGCTCGACGAACCCAAGGAGGTTGGTGCTATGAATCGATTGAAAAAGACATGGGGAGGCAAGCTGCTTGTTCCAGCCCTGGCCGGACTCTTTCTGGCGGGCTCGGCGCTTGCCGGTGAGGAATGCAAGGTGTTGTTGCAGAACAAGTGCTCGTCCTGCCATGTCGTCCAGTATATTTGCTCAAAGATGGATGCCAGTCCGGCAGGACGCAATGCGATGGTTCCCGAAACGGTTTACTGGCAATGGGTCATGCATACCATGATCAAGCAAGGCGCCGTTCTCACCGACCAGGAGAGTGCAACCCTGGTTGACTGTTTGAGTTCGCACGACGCCCAGGCCCGTTCCTTCTGCACCAAAAAACCCTAAAAGGGAGGGAGGGGGTGGTGCCGCACCAGGTACACACCGGTCGGCGCCATCCCGCACTCGCCTCCTGACCGGTCGTTCTCCAGAGTCCTCTTCAGGAGCGGAACAGATGTTCCGCCAGTTCCGAGACGCTGCGCACCGCCAGGATGCGCATCCCTGCACCGCTTTTGCCCCGCAACTGACGCGCCGACGATTCCGGCATGAGAAAGGTGGTGAAGCCCAGTCGCCCGGCTTCGCGCAGCCGCATTTCCATCTGCCCGACTGCCCGGATTTCGCCCGCCAACCCCACCTCGCCGCAGACCACGGTGGCCGGATCGATCGGCTTCTCGAAAAAACTGGACAAGAGCGCCGCCACCACGCCCAAATCGAGGGCGGGCTCGATGATGCGGATGCCGCCGGCAATGTTGAGAAAGATGTCGTGATCGAACAGGGTGACGCCCATTTTTTTTTCCAGGACCGCAGTCAACAGCGCAAGCCGCTGCGGATCGGCGCCGATAGCAGTGCGCCGGGCCGTGCCCAGGCTGGACCGGCTGACCAAGGCTTGGACCTCCACCAGGATCGGCCGGGTGCCCTCGACGCTGGGCAGGACCACCGAACCCGGCACATTGACCGGCCGCTCGGCGAGGAACAGGGCCGAGGGGTTGTCGACCCCGGCCAGGCCGCTCTCCTGCATTTCGAACACGCCGATCTCGTTGGTGGAGCCGAAACGGTTCTTCACCGTGCGCAGGATGCGAAACACCTGGCCGCGATCCCCCTCGAAATAGAGCACGGTGTCCACCATGTGCTCCAGGACCCGCGGACCGGCAATGGCGCCGTCCTTGGTGACATGCCCTACCAGCAGAATCGGCAGATGGCTCGATTTGGCCAGTGTCAGCAGGCGGGCGGTCGCCTCGCGCACCTGGGTGACCGATCCCGGCGCCGACCCCACCTCCTCGCTGTACACCGTTTGGATCGAATCCACGGCGAGGAGCGCCGGCCGCATTTCCCCGGCCAGGTCGACGATGGCCTCGACGCAATTCTCGGTGGAGACGAAGATCGCCTCGTCCGCGATGGCCAGCCGGCCAGCGCGCATCCGGATCTGCCGCACCGACTCCTCGCCGGTGACATAGAGCACCTTGAGCGCCTTGGCGGCCAACGAGGCCAGCAGTTGCAGAATCAGGGTCGACTTGCCGATGCCGGGATCGCCGCCGATCAGCACCAGCGACCCCGGAACGATGCCGCCGCCCAACACCCGGTCCATCTCGCCGATCCCGGTCACCAGGCGGACACACTCCTCCTCGTCGGCCGCGCTCAGGGGCTGGGCAATGGCCGGCGCCCGGCCGAGGCGAATCGGCGCCGCTTTGCGCTCTTCACCCAGGCTGTCCCAGGCGCCGCAATCGGGGCAGCGTCCCAGCCACTTGCGGCTCTCGAAGCCGCACTGGCCGCAGACGAAGAGCAGGGTCGCGTCTTTTTTCGATGGAGGCATGGGCGATCCGCTGGAGATGAGGCGGAAGGAGCAACGGAAGACGGCTCTTCCTACTTGCCGACCTTCTCCGATTCCTGGAGATAATACTGCTCGGACATCCTGGTCCACTCGCGGGCCGTCTTGAGAAATTGCCGCTGGGAATCAAGTACCTCCTTGAAGAGCGGATCCTTGGCGGCATAGCCGTCCAGCACCTCGTCGGAGGCCCTCTTCATGGCGGCCAGCACCGGTTCGGGAAAGGTCATGACCTTGATCGCGGGATATTCGGTCTTCATCGTGGCCCAGGCCTGGGCGCTCTGGGCAAAGTTATCGAAATACATGTCGGCGCTGGCCGCTTTGATGGCGGCGTGCAACATGGCCTTGTACTCGGGGGGCAATTGCTCGTAAGCCTTGTTGTTGATCAAAAACTGCATGTCCGATGCAGGCTCGTGCCAGCCGGCGTAGTAGTAGGGCGCGATCTTGTGGAAGCCCATCTTGATGTCCATGCCCGGCCCGACCCACTCCAGGGCATCGATGGCGCCACGATCCAGGGCGGTGTACAACTCGCCTGGGGCAATGTTGACGACCGAGACACCGAGTTTGGCGAAGACCTCGCCGGCGACGCTGGGGATGCGCATCTTCAACCCCTTGAGATCGTCGAGCGACTTAATCTCCTTCTTGAACCAGCCGCCCATTTGCACACCGGTGTTGCCGCCGGGCAGGGAAAGAACGCCGAACTTGTCGTAGCATTTCCGCATCAACTCCAGGCCGCCGCCATAGTAAAGCCAAGCCCCCTGCTCGCTGGCGGTCATGCCGAAGGGCACGGTGGTGAACAGGGCGGTGGTGGCGTCCTTGCCCTTCCAGTAGTACGAGGCGGTATGCCCCATCTCGAACTGACCGCCCTTGACCATGTCGAGGATCTCCAGCGGCGCCTTGTGTTTTTCCGCACCCTCCACCTTGATCTGAAAAGCGCCGCCGGACATCTCGCCCACCATCTGGGCCACCTTGACCGGCGGGGTCGACAACGGGGTCAGGGTGCTGTTCCAGGTGGTGGCCAAGTTCCAGCGGACTTGTTTCGATTCGGCCGCCGGAGCGGTCACGGCCGTCAGCAGGATGGTGGCCACGATCAGGACTCTCGTTACGCAGTGGGGCATCGTTCTTCCTCTCGATAACTCTCAATCATTTTTTCTCGACACATCGCCGCCTTGGTCGGTCATCGTCCCGAGGTCATCCCGAACACCTCCGGGTAGAACACCAAGGTGAACAGCACCATCACCTGGAGGACGATGAAGGGAATCACCCCGCGATAAATATCCAGGGTCCGCACCTCCGGCGGACAGCAACCCTTGAGGTAAAAGAGCGAAAAACCGAAGGGTGGCGTGAGGAAGGAGGTTTGCAGGTTCATGGCGATGAGGATGGCGAACCACAGCGGGTCGAGTCCGATCACCTCGGCCACCGGTTTGATGATCGGCACGATGATGTAGGTGATCTCGAAGAAGTCGATGAAGAAACCCAAGACGAAGATCACCAGCATCACTAGGAAGATGAAGGTGTACTTGGTGCCGGGCAGACTGGTCATCACCTCTTCGACGATGGTGTCGGCCCCGCTGTAGAGGAAGACCATGGAGAAGGCAGTAGCGCCGATGAGGATGGCGAAGACCATAGCCGCCACCTTGACCGTTTCCAGGGCCGATTCCTCGACCACCTTCCAGCTCAGCTTGCGGTACATCGCCGCAAGGATCACGGCGCCGACGCTGCCAACCGCCGCCGATTCGGTGGGGGTGGCGATGCCGGCGAAGATGGAACCGAGCACCAGGATCACCAGGGTCAGGGGCGGCAGGATGGCGATCAGAGCCTTGCCGATGTTGGCGCTGCGCGAACCCTCCTGCCGGGGCATGGCCGGAGCCGCCCCCTTGTTGAGGAACGCCCAGGCGAGGATGAAGAGGACATAGGCCCCGACCAGGCCGAAGCCGGGTGCAAAGGCCGCGGCATAGAGATCGCCCACCGGCAGCTGGAAGACGTCACCGAGGATGACCAGGATCACCGAAGGCGGGATGATCTGCCCCAGAGTGCCGGCTGCGCAGATGGTGCCGGTGGCCAGGGGCTTGGAGTAGCCGTACTTGAGCATCACCGGCAGGGAGATCACCCCCATGGCCACCACCGAGGCCCCGACCACGCCGGTGGAGGCCGCCAGCAGGGTGCCGACCAGCACGGTGGACACCGCGATGCCGCCCCGCACCCGGCCAAACAGGGTGCCCATGGATTCGAGCAACCGCTCGGCCAGTTGCGAACGTTGAAGGATAATGCCCATGAAGATAAATAGCGGGATGGCGATCAACAGCGTGTTGTTCATGATCGAGTAAACCCGGAAGGGCATCATGGTGAACATCCGCATGAACTCACTGGAGATCGCGGCGATGCTGACATCCGGCGCCACGTGGACGATGGCGGCGACGATCCCAAAGAATATGGAGATCGAACCGAAGGTGAAAGCCACCGGATAGCCGATGCCGAGCATCAGCAAGGCCGCGAAAAACATGACGATACCGGTCATGGTTGGTCCTCCTTCGCGGTGGAGGCCAGGATGGTCGCCTGCTTGCCCTGCCGGTAGAGGTTGATGTTCTTCACCGTATAGCCGATGGCGGTGAAGATCAACATGCCGAAGGCCAGCGGAATCATCCCCTTGACCACATATCGGTAGGGCAGGCCGCCGGGGTTTTCCGAGATCTCCTTGATTTTGTAGGAATCCTGGACAAATTCGAGCGAACCGAACAGCACCAGGCAGGCGAGCGGTGTGAGAAAGAAGACCGTGCCGACGATGTTGATGATCGCCTTGGTCCGGACGGCGAAGCGGTCATAGAAAAAATCGACCCGGACATGCCCCTCCTCCAACAGGGCCACCGAAACCCCAAAGAGGATGATGACCGAGAAGAGGTGCCATTCCATCTCCTGCATGCCCACCGAGCTGTTGCGAAAGAAATAACGCATGACCACGTCGTAAAAGACGTTCAGGGCCATGAGCAGGAAAACGACGGCCAGGATTCGACCGAGGATACGGTTGATCCGGCGATAGAACTGTTCGATTGTCTGGAGCATCGTTGCTTCTCCCCCGGAAGCGTGAATGTAGGCGGCCCGTTTCGCCCCGGCATCGGCCGGCGGCGGAGCGGCACTCTCCCCCCGAAAAAAAATGCCGTCCATCCCGCAGGCGGAGAAGGACGGCGGGCGGGCAGGAACAGGCCCCGCTCCGCCCTGTCGTCTGTGATCAAGATTCGAAGGTTACGCGATAAAACGAGGCGCGCTTATTTGACGACCTTGTTCGCCTCCTGCAGGTAGTACAGTTCCGACATGTTGGTCCACTGCCGGGCCTTTTTCATGAACGCCATCTGGGAATCGAGCACCTCCTTGAAGAAGGGGTCCTTGGCGGCATAATCGTTCAAAACCTCGTCGGTGGCCTTCTTCATGGCCGCGAGAACCGGTTCGGGGAAGGTCATGACCTTGATGTTGGGGAACTCGGTCTTCATCGAGGCCCAGGCGTCGGCGCTCATGGCGAAATTCTCGTAGTGCATGTCGGTGGCGGCAATCTGCATTGCCGCCTTCAGCGCGGCCTTGTACTCGGCGGGCAGTTCGTCGAAGGCCTTCTTGTTGACCAGGAACTGGAGGTCGGTGGCGGGCTCGTGCCAGCCGGCATAGTAGTAGGGGGCGATCTTGTGGAAGCCCATCTTGATGTCCATGCCCGGGCCGACCCATTCCAGGGCGTCGATGACGCCGCGGTCGAGCGAGGTATAGAGTTCGCCGGGGGCGATGTTGGTGACGTTGACCCCGAGCTTGGCGAACACTTCGCCGGCCACGCTGGGGATACGCATCTTCAAGCCCTTGAGATCGTCGAGCGTCTTGATCTCCTTCTTGAACCAGCCGCCCATCTGGACGCCGGTGTTGCCGCCGGGGTAGGCGTAGACGCCGAACTTGTCATAGCATTTCTGCATCAACTGCAGGCCGCCGCCGTAGTACAGCCAGGCGTTCTGCTCGTCGGCGTTCATGCCGAAGGGCACGGTGGTGAAAATGGCGGTGGCCGCATCCTTGCCTTTCCAATAATAGGAGGCGGAATGGCCGATTTGATACTGGCCGCCCTTGACCATATCGAGAATTTCCAGGGCCGCCTTGTGCTTCTCGGCCCCTTCGATCTTGATGACGAAGTTGCCGCCGGTCATCTCGCCGACCAGTTGCGCGACCTTCATTGGCGCGTTGACAAAAGGAGTCAGGGTGCTGTTCCAGGTCATGGCCAGGTTCCAGGTCACCTTCTTGGTTTCCGCCGCCCACGAGGCGGTTACCGTCAGCAGGCAGGCAGTCAGGGCAAGGACGATCGTTCCGACACGCTTCATACACTCCTCCTCAAGTTAAAAATCGAGAGACGCCGCACCTTCGGGGGTGCTGTCCGATACGCCGTCCCCCTCGGACGGCGCGTGGTATTTGTTTAATATACCGGAGGAAGATTGGCAACAGATTGCGCCGCACTCACCCGAAAAATCACCACCGTGCGGCACAGGGCTGCATGAATGCGCAATCCGTGTCCGTCGCCCGTCAACCGGCCGGTATCGTTCCCCCTCCCCGCATGCGCTTCCGGCCGGCGAGGACGAACCAGGCAAGGGCAGCGGCTTGGCAAACGAGCATGAAGGCAAAACCTGCCCGCAGACCGGCAGCGGCAAACTGCCCCTGACCGGGTTGCGGCCACCAGCCGACGATGACGCCGATCGCCCATTGTCCGGCAAATGCGGCGACAAAGACCAGGAGGTTGACGGCGGTGCTCACCCGGCCGGAGAGATGCACGGGAAATCCCTGCGCCAATGCCGCGTAGGCGAGTATCCCCGAGGTGCCGAAAAACCCGAAGCCCAGCCACAGCGGCGTGGCCCATGCGGCAGGCCCGACCAGCAGCAACAGTTGCATTGCCATGAACAGCACCATGCCGGCCAGCGCCGAAACCCGCACTGGCACACCCCATCGTTGCAAGCGCGCGGCCAGTCCGCCAAGGCCGACAAATCCGGCCACCATGGCCAGGGCGATCCAGAAGAGCATGGCCACCACCGCCTCCGGTTCCAGACGGCCCACCTCCTTGAGCCACGGACTGGCCCAGAGGCCCTGGACGGCAAACAGGGTCGCCTGGGACAGCGCGGTCAGGGGGGCGATCCGCCAAAAATCGGGGCTGACGAAGACCTCCCCGATCCCGCGCAACTGATCGCGGAACCGCTCGCCCTTGCCGGCTGTCTCCCTCTCCGGCACGAGAAAAAACACCAAACCTGCCACCAGCAGCGTGAACAGGGCCAGACCGAGAAAGATCCCGCGCCAGCCGGTCCAGGGCAGCAACCACTGCACCGGCGAGGTGGCTGCCAGTGCCCCGAGCCCGCCCGCCGCCATCTGAAAACCGTTGACCAACGGCCATTGTTCGCTGGCAAACCACTGGGTATAGGCCTTGAATGCTGCCATCAAACAGGCGGAAACACCGAGTCCGATCAATGCCCGGCCGACTATCAGCTGACCCAGGGTTTCGGCGCGGGCAAAACTGAAGGCCCCCACAGCGGCGACCATCAGCAGTGCCGCCTCCACCCGGCGCGGCCCGAAGCGGTCGAGAAGCACGCCGAGCGGCAGTTGGAAAGAGGCAAAGGCGATGAAATAGGTGGCGGTGAGCAGGCCGAGGGCCGAGGGGCCCATGCCGAGATCGCGGAGCAGTTCCGGAGCCAGCACCGCGTTGACCGCCCGGAAGAGAAAGGAGAGGAAGTAACCGACGGCAAAGGGGGCAAACACACGGAGCAACAGGGCAGAGAGTGTCATCATGCGCTTTGGGAGGCTTGGGTTGACGGGAGGTCCCTGTTTTCAGGACGATAGCCTGTCTTACCGGGCCAGGCGATGCCGGTCAAGCCCTTTTCCTGGGGCTGAAGATGCTGACTCCTTGGAATGGGCGACGACGACCGCTCCTCCCTCCGCACCCCATTCGGCAACACAATTTGCTCGCCGCAGCACCGTCTTATCGGTACAATGGCGGCGGCCGACCTTAGGCCGCGCCCATTGCAACCCAAGCCTCTCGCTCCGGATGCCCTATCTGCTCCTGATCCTCACCACCCTGTTCTGGTCCGGCAACTTCGTGCTCAGCCGGGGCATGCATGCCGCCATGCCGCCGCTGGCGCTCTCGTTCTGGCGTTGGCTGGTGGCCCTGCTCATTCTCCTGATCATCGCCCACCGCCACCTTTGGACGCAGCGATCCCTGCTCCAAAGCCATGGCCGGTTCATCGTCGTCCAGGGACTCCTCGGCGTGCTCGGCTTCAACACGCTGCTTTACCTGGCCATGCAGCACACCACCGCCATCAACGCGGTGCTGGTCAACTCCTGCATCCCGGTACTGATCGTGCTGTTCTCCTGGCTGCTCTACCGCGAAACCATGAGCCCGCGTCAATGCGCCGGCGTGTTGGTATCGTTGCTGGGTGTGGTCCTGATCATGGTCAAGGGGGAGATAAGCGCCCTGCTCCAGGTCTCGTTCAACCGGGGCGATCTCCTGGTGCTGGCGGCGGCGGTGGTCTGGGCGCTGTATTCCTCTAACCTGAATCGCTATCCCCAGGGGCTGCATCCCCTTGCCTACCTGACCGCGATCAACGTCGTCGGACTCGCGGCTATCTTCCCGCTCTATCTGCTGGAACTCGCCCAGGGCCGGACCTTCGCGGTCAACCCGGCCTCGGTGGTGACCATCCTCTATGTGGCGGTGTTCGCCTCGGTGCTGGCCTTTATCTTCTGGAACCGGGCTATCCGCACCATCGGCGCCAACAAGGCCGGCCCCTTTGTTCATCTGATGCCGGTGTTCAGCACCATCCTGGCGGTCCTTTTTCTCAACGAGACCCTGGCCTGGCATCATGCCCAAGGGATTGCCCTGATCTTCGGCGGCATCCTCATGACCACCTTCCGCACCGGCGCAATGCCACGGAGATAGGACGACCCTGTCGGGCTTCCACCGAAAACTCGCGCTGTTAACGAAATTCTGCTATACAACGAACATAATCGGAACGTCGCCGTGTTCAACTTCGGCCAGCGATTCCCGACCGGCACCGCAACTCTCCCCTGCAAGGAGCGCCCATGCACTACGTCGCCACCAAAATCTGCCGCACCAGCGAAATCGGCCTCAACGGCAACCTCTTCGGCGGGACCATGCTGTCCTGGCTCGACGAGGCCGGCGCGGCCTATGCCGGCTTTCTCTGCCGGACTCCGAACCTGGTCACCCTGAAAATGGAGGAGGTGCTCTTTCGCAGACCGGTCAAGATCAGCCATCATGTGCGCATCTACGCGCGGGTCATCCGGATGGGCACCAGCTCGCTGACTATCGAGGTCGAAGCCCGGCGGTTCGACTTTGAAAAGGAACTGGAGGAGCTGGTCTGCTCCACCCGGATGGTCTACGTCAAAATCGACGCCGAAGGCAATCCCATCCCCATCGAGGACCGGTTGCGCACCTCGATGGATCAATCCTTGGGTGACCTGACCCAGCGTACCTGACCGGGTGCGGGGCCGGTCGCCAATTTGTTTGCCGCCGCCTGCAAGGGATGGTACAAACTACGAGACGAGCAGATCGCGGTCGGCCGCCACGGCGATCCGCTGTGCGCTCGTCACAGAATTGGGGGAATCACGCGGCCGCTTTGAAACAGCCGCCTTCCCCGCCGCAGGGCTGCGGCAGGGATATCACACCGAACAACAACGACTTCTCGGGTCCACCACCGGAAGAAACTGGGCGCACTGTCCGGCTGGACTTGCTAGGAAGAGGAGAACAACCATGGACATGAAAACCGTCCGGGAGACTGCCCGGCAAAAACTCAAACCCTACTGCCGGGTCTGCCCGGTTTGCGATGGCCGCGCCTGTGCCGGCGAGGTGCCGGGCATGGGTGGCCTGGGCACCGCCTCGTCGTTCAAGGCCAATGTCGAGGCCCTGGCTCGCGTACGCCTGCACATGCGGACCATCCACCCGGTCAAGGAACCGAAACTCGCCTTTCCCCTGTGGGGCAAGACCCTCTCCATGCCGATCCTGGTAGCGCCGATGACCGGCACCACCTACAACATGGGCGGCGCCATGACCGAGGAGGAGTTTGTGGCCGAGTTGGCTGCCGGGGCCCTGGCGGCCGGAACCCTAACCATGACCGGCGACGGCGCCGATCCGACCATGTTCGGCAGCGGCCTGAAGGCCGGGGCGGCGCAGAAGGCGAGCACCATTGCCATCGTCAAGCCGAGGGCCCAGGAGGTGGTCGTGCAGTATCTCCGCGAGGCGGAAGAGGCCGGCGTTTTGGCCACGGGCATGGATGTCGACGGCGCCGGCCTGGTGACCATGGCCTTGAAGGGACAGCCCGTCGGGCCCAAAACCTTCGAGGAGCTGCGCGAGGTGATCGCAGCCACCAAACTCCCCTTCATCGTCAAGGGGATCATGACCGTCGACGAGGCCGAAGCAGCGGTGCAGGCCGGAGCAGCAGCCATCGTGGTCTCCAACCACGGCGGCCGGGTGCTCGACTTCGCCCCAGGTGCCGCCGAGGTGCTGGCCGAGATTGCCGCCAAGGTCAAAGGCAAGACCGTCATCTTTGCCGACGGCGGGGTCCGCAGCGGCGCCGATGTGCTCAAGCTGCTCGCCCTGGGCGCGGACGCCGTGCTTGTCGGCCGGCCGCTGGTGGTGGCTGCCTTTGGCGGGGGCCGCGAGGGTGTCGCCCTGATGCTCAATCAGTTCAAAAACGAACTGCTCCAGGCCATGCTCCTCACCGGCACCGCCGACGTGACCCAGGTCTCCAGCACCATCCTCTTTTAATTTTTCTTTTTCTGGCCGCCTGCGCAAGCAAGCGGCCAGATTCGGCATTATCACGCAGTCCCGCTCCATCGAGCGGGGCTGCGCACCTTTCATGCAAAGCATTCCGCCGTTACGCCCGTTTAACGAGCTGTATCGACGGCCATCGCCCGCAATCAGCACATCTAGGAGAAGCGTATGTACAACGCACCCACCCTGCCGCTCTGCAAGACCAAGCTGGTCTGCACCATCGGCCCGGCCACGGATTCGCCGGCCATGCTCGAACAGATGCTCGAAGCGGGCATGACCATCGCCCGACTCAACTTCTCCCACGGCGATTTCCGTCTCCACGGCGACACCATCCGCCGCATCCGGGAGGCCGCCGCCGTCGTGGGACGGCCGGTGGCGATCATGGCCGACCTGCCCGGCCCCAAGATTCGCATCGGCACCCTGGCCGAAGAACCGGTCGACCTGGCCATCGGCAGCCGCTTCACCCTGACCACCGAGGCCATCGCCGGAACCAAGGAGCGAGTCTCGGTGACCCTCAAGGAATTGCCCCGCGCGGTCTCGCCCGGCGACATCGTGTTCATCAACGATGGCCTGATTCAGGTGCAGGTGGAGGAGATCGACGGCGAGGAGGTCCATTGCCGGGTGCTGGTGGGCGGCAAGCTGCGCTCGAAAAAGGGCCTCAACCTGCCCGGGATCGACCTGGGCATCTCGGCCTTCACCGAGCATGACCGGGCCTGCATGCAGTTTGCCCTGGACCACGGGGTCGACGCCATCAGCCAGTCCTTTGTCAACGACGCCGCCGACATCCTGGCGGTGCGGCAGGCGGCGGCAACCATGGGCTTTACGCCCTTCGTCATCGCCAAGATCGAACGGGCCTCCATTGTCGACAAGATCGACGAGATCATGGAGGCCGCCGACGGGGTGATGGTGGCGCGCGGCGACCTGGGCGTGGAGCTGCCCATCGAGGAGATCGCCATCATGCAGAAGATGATCACCGCCAAGGCCAACCTGTTCGGCAAACCGGTGATCACCGCCACCCAGATGCTCGAATCGATGACCAACAACCGCCGCCCGACCCGGGCCGAAGCCACCGACGTGGCCAACGCCATCCTTGACGGCACCGATTGCGTCATGCTCTCCGAGGAGTCGGCCATGGGCCGCTACCCGCTGGAGGCGGTGCGCATGCTGGCGCAGATCGCCGTAGCCACCGAACCGCACCGCACCCGCCACAGCTACCATAAGGCGCCGGAGCATCCCATCTTCACCGAGATCCGCGAGGTCGACTACATCGCCGCCAGCGTCAACTCCATCGTCAGCCAAACCGACACCGTGGCCGCCATCCTCGCCCCCACCGACAGCGGCCTCACCGCCCGGCGGCTGTCGCGCTACCACCTGCCCACCTGGATCCTGGCGGTGAGTTCCAACAAAAAAACCTGCCGGGAGCTGCTCTTCTCCTACGGCGTCTTGCCCATCTTTGAACTCAACCACCCGGCGGACTGGACCGATTTTGCCCGCGATTACGCTCTGAAATACCGACTCGCCGGCAGTTGCATCATCCAGACCGAGGGACCGTCGCCGGAAAGTCCGCACCGCAACCACAAGATGGAAATCATCGACCTCAGGGAAATTCTCTGAAAAAAGAACCGTCGCTGCTGTGGTCGCCCGTGCCGGATGCGCCCCGCAGTTGGATGATCGTCCGGTTGGTGTGCGCAGCGGCAGGATGGGGAGATTGCCAATAGGCGCGGAGGTCGTCCAGGGTGTCGATATCCCGCAGTTCGGGCAGCAAACCGACGCTTAACCCAAGGTCCGCGAACCGTTGCATGGTGATCCGCAGCACGTCTCCGGTGCTCCAGGGGATATTCCCGAACACCTCGGGCCGAAACCGCGAGCGTTTGAGGGCGATGAGCCCGTAGCCGCCGTCGACCGCCGGGGCCAGGGCCGCATCATGGGTGACGAGCGCGGCCCGCGCGGCCTGGATCGTTTCGCTGTCGAGACCGGGGATGTCGCTGCCGATCAGGATTGCCTGGTCGCTCCCCGCGGCAAAGCAATCGGCACAGGCCGTCGCCATCCGTTCACCGATATCCCCGCCCCGTTGCAGCTGCACCCTGGCTGCGGCATTCCGCCACGCCTGCGGCACTGCCCGGTCGTCCCCCTCGTCATACAACAGATGGATGGGCAATCCGCAGCTCCCAAGCATGCAGAGGATATCCGCCACCATGGCCTGGTACAGACAACAGGCCCCCTCAACGCCCAATCCCGCCGCCAAACGGGTTTTCACCCGACCCGGCACCGGCAGGCGCACGAACAGGACCACGACCGTCGCCGGGTTCTGCCTCATGGCCGGCCCCTCCAGCGTTCCATGCTGCGCGCCGCCCCTTCCTTCGCCCAAGAGAAGGCGGCGAGCACACCCATATACCAGCAGAAACAGAGCAGACCGGCCAAACCGTCGACCAGCCGGAAATCGAGGCAGGGGGCGACCAGCCGGTCATGCAGGCGGAGCAGCGGATACCGTCCAGTCTCCTGGACCGGCCCCAGCCACACATCCAGGAACAAGAAGGGCTGCCAACTGTTCTGCCGCAGCACTCGGCCCAGGCGGTAGAAAGTGCGGACCGTGCCCGCCAGTCCCCAATCCCGGCGCACCATGGACCAGAGCAGTCCGAAAATCGGGCCCAGCAGCAGGCGGCCGGTTGCCGCCTGCACCCGATACACCCCTGGGGCGCGCGCGAAAAAGCGCCACTCGCCGATCCCGTACATTCCCATCATGATGCCCATCAGTAGATAGCGGCCATGGAACCCCTCGCTCTCGAACCGCCGCGCCGAGGTAACGAGCACGCTGGGCAAGGTGATCCAATGCCCCAGGGTGCGAATCCGGTCGGCAAGGCGCTGATCCTCGAGAAAGGGCAGGCTGTCGTCAAACCCGCCGAGCTTGTCGAAAAAGGGGCGGGAAAGCACGCAGCCCTGGTCGCCGTTGGTGGTGCCCGGCCGGTTGAGCCCGGTCTTGGCCTCCATGTAGCGATAGGCCAAATCGTGGCGCGCATCCGAGCGCGAAAACCGCAGGCGAAAATGACCGGCCACCCAGGGCTGCGCCTGTTCCGCCAGACGCAGGCAGGCCAAGGCCTGGGCGAGCAGGTCGGGATCGTCCAAGCGCGAGTCGGCATGAAGAAAGAAGAGATAGTCGCCGGTTGCGAGCTTGGCCGCCGCGTTCATCTGCGCCCCCCTCCCCCGTTTGGCGGCGACGAAACGGGCGCCAACGTTTCTGGCAATCGCTTCGGTACCGTCGGTGGAGCCGCCGTCGCCGATCAGCACCTCCAGCCTGATTCCCCGCTGCCGGCCCAGATCGGCGAGCAACCCCGGCAAGGCAGCCTCCTCATTGAGGGTGGGGACGATCACCGAGAGTAGGGGTAGGGGAGCTACCGCCTCCGGGCGTTCATTCGCTTGCATGGCTGGTTCCCAGCAGCGCGGCGGCATCGCGGTCGACCAGCCAGAGCAACTCGCCTGCCGGTCGGATCAGGTGCACCGGTAGGGCCGGGTCCGCCCCGGTCAGGGCGGCCCGCAACACCCTCGCCTTGCTTGAACCACTGACCAGAAAAACCACCAGGCGAGCCTGATTGAGCAGCGGCGCGGTCAGGGTTACCCGGAAAAAGGCCTCCTCCGGCCGCCTGGCAACCGCTGTCCACTGCCGGGCCTCGGCCAGGGCAGCGGAGCCGGGGAGGAGCGAGGCAATATGGCCGTCATCCCCCAGGCCGAGCAACGCGAGATCGAAACAGGGCGGCTGATCGTGGAAAAAAGTTGCGATTTGAGCCGCATAGGATGTCGCCGCCGCCTCCGGCGAACCGGCGCAATCGATGGGGTGTACCTGCCCCCTGGCCACATCCACCCGGTCGATCAGGGCCAAACGGGCCATGGTCTCGTTGCGCTGCGGATCGCCCACGGGCAGGCAGCGCTCGTCGCCCCAGAAGAAATGCACCTGCGGCCAGGGAATCCCGCTGGCCCAGGGTTCCACGGCCAGCAACTGGTAGGTGCGGCGCGGGGTCGCACCGCCGGCCAGAAGCACGCTGCACCGCCCCTGCCGGTCAACCGCCGTCCGCACAACCTTCGCAAAAAGTTCGGCCGCCGCCCGGCCGAGCGCCTCCGGATCGGCAGAAACTCGCAGTTCGCCGCGTCCGCTCATTCCTCGCCCACCGAGGGTTGCAGCCAGCTGTGCCGCTGCCGGGCCACCATCAGGTCGGCAGCCTCCGGCCCCCAGGTGCCGGCCGCGTATTCGGAAAAACCGGCCGCCGGCACCGATTCCCAAGCCTCAAGTATCGGGGTCACCACCTGCCAGGCGCTCTCGATCTGGTCGGCGCGCATGAACAGGGTGGCGTCGCCGCGAATCACGTCGAGCAGGAGGGTTTCGTAGGCCTCGGGTGTGGGAGTCCGAAAGGCATCGCGGTAGCGGAAGCGCATCTCCGCCGTGCCGAGAAGCATGCGGGTGCCGGGCTGTTTGACCTGGATGCGAGTACCGATTCCCTCCTCGGGCTGGATGCGGATGACGATCCGGTTAGGCTGCCAGCTCTCCACCGCCGCCGAGGGAAAAAACTGGTGCGGCGGCTCGTGGAAGAGCACCGCGATCTCCGACACCTTGGTCGGTAGCCGCTTGCCGGTGCGCAGGTAAAAGGGCACCCCCTGCCAGCGCCAGTTGTCGATGTGGAAGGTGAAGGCGGCAAAGGTTTCGGTGGTCGAATCCTGGGCCACCTTGGGTTCCTCGCGGTAGCCGCGCACCTCCTGGCCGAGCACCGTTCCCCGCCGGTACTGGCCCCGCACCGCCACCCGGTGGATGGCGTCGGGGTGGAAGGGGCGGATCGCCCGCAGCACATCCACCTTCTTGTTGCGGATGTCGTCGGCGGCAAAAGAGATCGGCGGTTCCATGGCCACCAGGCAGAGCAACTGGAGGAGATGATTCTGGACCATGTCGCGCAGGGCGCCGGCCCGGTCGTAGTAGTCGCCGCGCTCCTCCACGCCCACGGTTTCGGCGACGGTGATCTGCACCTGATCGATATAACGCCGGTTCCAGATGGGTTCGAACAGCGAGTTGGCGAAACGAAACGCCAGGATATTCTGCACCGTCTCCTTGCCGAGATAGTGGTCGATCCGGTAGATCTGTGACTCGACGAACAGCTCGCCGAGGAAGCGATTCAGGGCCTGGGCCGAGGCCAGATCGCGGCCAAAGGGCTTTTCGATCACCAGCCGGTCGTGGGCGCAGTCGCGGCAGACACCGAGGCGCTGGAGCATAGCCGCGGCCGGCTCCATCATCTCCGGCGGCACGGCCAGATAGTAGATGCGGTTGGCCCGCTGTCCCCATGCCTGTTCGATGGCGGTCAGGCGGCTGCTGAGCGCCAGGCCGGAGGCCGGGCTGACCACATCCTCGGAGAGGTAGGAAAGGGCGGCGGCAAACTGCTGCCAACTCGTTTCCTCGGTAAGGGTTCGCCGGGAAAAACTGGCCACGCCGTCGCGGAGCCGCTCCCGAAAGGCATCGTCGTCCAGCGGCCTGCGGGCAACGCCGACAATGGCGAAGCGCTCGGGCAGTTGCCGGTCGAGGTGGAGGTTGTAGAGGGCGGGGATCAGCTTGCGCCGGGCGAGGTCGCCGGCAGCACCGATGATCACCACGATGGTCGGCGCAAGGGGTGCGGTCTGCGGCATTGTCAGCCCTCCTTCGATTGCTCGCCGTGGCCGCCGAACTGGGCCCGCAGGGCGGAGAGCAACTGGTCGGCGAAATCGGATTGGCCGCGCGAACTGAAGCGTTGAAACAGGGCGGCGCTCAACACCGGCGCGGGTACGCCGACATCGACGGCGGCGTTGATGGTCCAGCGGCCCTCGCCGGAATCGGACACCCGGCCGGCAAAACCGGCCAGGTTCGGCTGTTCCGCCAGGGCCCGAGCGCTCAAGTCGAGCAGCCAGGAGGGGATCACCGAGCCCCGCCGCCACAGTTCGGCGATATCGGCCAGGTTGAAGTCGTAGCGGAAATGCTCCGGATGCTTGAGCGGCGCGGTTTCGGCGTCGCTGGCTTGGGCGCTGTTGCCGACACCGGCGTGGCGGAGGATATTGAACCCTTCGGCATAGGCGGCCATCAGTCCGTACTCGATGCCGTTGTGGATCATCTTGACGAAGTGGCCGGCCCCGCTCGGCCCGCAGTGGAGGTATCCCTGCTCGGCGGTCGAATCCTCGGCTCGGCCGGGCGTGGGGGGCACCGTGCCGATGCCCGGAGCCAGGTCGCGGAAAATGGGGTCGAGCCGACGCACCGGCTCTTCCTCGCCGCCGATCATCAGGCAGTAACCCCGCGAAAGTCCCCAGATGCCGCCGCTGGTACCGACGTCAAGATAGCGAATCCCCCGCTCGCCCAGAGCGTGGTTGCGGCGGATATCGTCCTGGTAGTGTGAATTGCCGCCGTCGACCAGGATGTCGCCCGTTGCCAGCAGGGGCGCCAGCTCCGCGATCACCCCATCCACCGCGGCCGCCGGCACCATCAGCCAGACCACGCGCGGCGTGGCCAATTGGGCCACCAGTTGGCCGTAGGTTGGCACCGCCACCGCCCCTTCGGCCACCAGCGCATCCGCCGCCCCGGCCCTACGAGCGTAGACCACGCATTGGTGGCCCCG
>Ga0074195_1002679_pt1 | contig 18975 bp, 21 predicted proteins | sample EPASupsiteHSE623_FD_64525 | JGI IMG/M metagenome (GOLD analysis project Ga0074195, IMG submission 64525) | Bioremediated contaminated groundwater from EPA Superfund site, New Mexico - Sample HSE6-23 | ecosystem: Environmental > Aquatic > Deep subsurface > Groundwater > Contaminated ...
GTGGACGGAGTACTGCGCAGCCCAGATGAAGTCGCTGGAAGATAACCGGGATGTACTCCTTGCCGCAAACTGCGTGCCGGTCGGCATCAGTGTCGATTCCGTACCCTGCAAAAAGGCGTGGGCCAAAAGCCTTGCGATCCAAAACACCCCGCTGCTCTGCGATTTCTGGCCGCACGGGGCGGTTGCCCAAAAATACGGGCTTTTCCGGGACCAGAACGGATTTTCAGAACGGGCGAACGTGATCGTCAACGAGAAACTGAAAGTAATCTTCGTGAAGGTGTACCCGGTGCATTCTGTCCCGGACATCAAGGAGATTATTGCGTTCCTGCAATAAAAATCCGGAGTAATCTCGAATACAGATTGAAAAAAAATGAGTCCGTAACGTACCGGACCCGGACGGATTCAGGTTCCCCGCATCAGGTGTTCCTGATCAGGAGCACGCTCCTCACATCATCGAGCGTCATGCCATTGGTTATCTTGTTCCCGTACAGCAGCTGCATCACCTTGAGATCGATCGGGCCCAGTTCGGTCATATTATTATTCACGGAATAGAAGATGCTCTCGGGATAGGTTCCGGTCTCGCCGGGCAGTCCCAGGGTATTGAGGAGGCTTCGGAAGAGCCAGTGGGTCCGTTCATCGCCCGCAAGGTCCGCATTGATATATATCAGGTCTGTCGAGAAGGTCTGGTAGCTCGAAGTCCTGACCATGTAACAGATGGTCCCGGTAGCAGGGTTCCGGTATACTTTCCAGGTATTATCGGTATTGATGCCCGCAAGGCCGTTTGCCGGGATAAACCGGATGACGATGTCACCCTGGTCACCCTGTTTTACTTCCGAAGGGAGCCGGGTGTTGAACGAGTTGTTGTTGAAGAGCAGGAAGAACCGGTTCATGGCTGCGAGATCAGCATCATTGTACGACCCGGTGATCGCTACGGTGAGGAGCGGGGCACTGTAACGGCGAATGTTGCTGTTATCGGCGCTGAAGGCGAGATCGACAAAATGCCGGTTGATCTCGTCGCTGGTGTACGCGGTACGGGCCGTAGAGGTTGGGTGCGGGGCGCTGGTCTGCGGGAGAGGGACTGCGGAAGGAAAAGGCGACGGTGCGACCAGTGTACCAGTGAGCGTGGGGACCGGAGTTGCAGGCATTGCCGGAGCCTCCGGGGCCGAGCATCCCGCGGCAAGCAGCACGATTCCAAGCATGAGAAGGGGGAGGATCGCGAGGTATTTCATGGGGCTGTTCTCCACTGCCGGTAAGTCGGATGTTTATGCATTTAAAATGTGATATTTGCCCCGCAGACGAGACTTCCACCGGTATCCGCAGTCGCGGGCAGACTGCGCTAAAAGGATTGCAGGCACAAGAGTTCAAAAACAAGAGTTTAAAAAAAGATAGTAAAGGAAAAGGATGCTGGAAGGTCCGGACACTCAGCCGATATAACTGAGCTCTTCATCTTTCTGCAGTTTCTCGCCTTCGACCAGCCCCTCGATAACCTTCTCCATCTCGGAAGCACGGTCATTGAGTTTGGTGGAATCAACCGGCACATCGATCAGTTTCGAGAGCACACCCAGCACGTTTGCCGCACTCATCGGGTCAACAAGATACCCGCTCGTCTCGCCCATCAGGCAGACGGCATCGATGCCACGCTGGGCGGAGAGACCCAGCATGAGACCGGCAGCCCCGATGATCCCGCCACCGGGTTCATCCCGGTTGAACGTGACACCGGCTTCTTCCAGTTCCGGGCGCAGCTCGGCACGGTTCACGGCACCCAGCACCCGGGGCTCGTTCACGAGATGGCCGACACCAAAACCGCCAAGCGTGTAGATGCGTTTTACCTTGAGCTCTTCAGCAATCTCGCAGTACTGGTCGGCAAGGATATAGTGCCCTTCATTCGAGGTGCTCTGGTGGTCGCCTACGAGAAAGACGATGTCGTGTCCTTCTGACTGGTACAAGAAGAGCTCATTTCGTGCCAGCCGGGCAAGGCCGGTTTCATCGAGCAGCACCTGCGGGGGAAAATAGATCGAGTGGATCTCGCCGATCTTCTCGGCCTTGAGCATGTGAATCATGTACTCGGCCACGAGTTTTCCCACCTGGCCGATACCGGGCAGGCCTTCGATCATGATCGGGTCGACGGGGTGCTTATCCTTGAAACACTCAAGGTAGCTGACCGTGATATCCTCAATCATGCTGTGCCAGTCTCCGGTACTTGCCGTACTTGTCTTCAGGTGAATAGCGGGCCGGATGAGCCACAACCGTCGGCTTGCCACAGGCAGGACAGGTTAAAGAAAGGGTATAGATTTGATCTACCGGGCAACGACGGATCCGGCCACTCATTGGCTCTTCCCGGATTTCGGTTTCTTGATGAGCTTGCCTTCGCCACAGCCGGACTTCTCGACAACGGCAATCGCAGCATTGGCTGCTTTCTCAATTGCTTTTTCCGCCTTCTTGTAGTCTGGGGCAGTTACCTTGATCCGGTACAGCGGTGCACCGAGATACAGGAGCTCGATGGCAACACCGGCGATCTTCGGCTCGGCACTCTTCAGCGCCTTCTTTATGATCGAGATGCCGTCCGGGGCCGAACAGGTGAGCTGCAGGTGACCGGTAACCTCGACACTCGGGACCTTGACATTCTCCTGTGCAACATGCAGGAGAGCATCGGATACTTTCTTGGAAAAACCGAGTTTCTTGAGCGTTGCTTCAGGGTCAATAACAAGGTCTTCGAAGACCGGGTAGAATGCCCCGTATTTACCGAAGATCTCATCTTCGATCTTCCTGGCTTCTTCGCCGGACTGTTCCGCGGCAAACCCGAGCCATTTCTGCGCTTTGGACTCGTTCTTCCACTCGCGGATCTTCTCGCGCCGCTGGTGCTCGTTGACATCTTTTAAGGAGAGATCAATGTGACCGCGGCTCCGGTCAACATTGAGCACCTTGCAGACAATCTTCTGGCCCTCACGGATGTGGTCACGGATATATTTGATCCAGCCTGTTGCAATTTCAGAGATGGGGATGAGCCCCTGGCGGCCACCATACTCATCCAGCGATACGAACGCTACGAAGTCCTTGACGTTTTCTACCGTGCAAACGACAAGTTCTGCTTCCTGTGGCCACTCTCTGTCCTGCATGGGTAGTATCACTTAAGCTCTGAGACGATCTCAGCCTTGATGCTTGCCTTGCCCCCGGCGGGGGTAGCAAGATCATGTCCGCAGACCACACACTTTACCGTGGTGCTTGCCTTCTCAAAGACGGTCTGCTCGTTCTCACAGTCTGGACACTTTACCTTATAGAATTTACTCCGGTTTTCCCGAATTACGCTTACCATTATCGCTCACTCCGTAAGTTCAAACTTCGCGACACGGTAACCCTTGCGCAGGTGTGCCTTTCCACAGGTGACACAGCGGTACCGGACGTTGATCTTCTTCGTTGGCTTGTCGCCGCCGGGCACCTTGGAGAATTTACCCATGTTGCCTACTTTTCCCCTGCGTGCTTTCTGGCGGTCGATCCAGTGGAGGCCGGTTGTTTTGCCTTTCTTTACCTTCTCAACCTCGTGAATCTGGTGATTCCGGCAGAAAGGGCAATAGGTGTTGAATTTCGCTGGCATTTTCATAAAATTTTCACCGATAAGTTGGATATAGAATACCAATATTATTTGCAAAGATTGATATTTAAGACTATGTTGCGTTCACTTAAGACCGCAGCATTCCGCTCGGGAAGCGTCACTATATCTCCTTTTGAAAGAGTATAAATCCTCCCATCCACTCCCATAAACGATTCCATATTTTCGAGTGCGCGGACAAGCACGCAGGGATGAGTATGGGGCAGGTGGGCTTTGTGCTGCGCAGGAACGGGAACCAAAGGTGTACCCGAATCGTCGGATACGGGTTCCGGCTCACCGAAATCATCTATCTCGGTTTCCGTAGTAACCGGGACATGCGGGACATTATACAAAAGAATGCCCTGGCATTGTTCGATTGCGGCCGTGATCTGGTCAAACATCTCCCGCTCGGCAGGGATCGTGCGTTTGACTTCCTCGCGATCATAATAATTGCCCTCGGCATGCATGATGGTGAGAGCAAGGATCTTGCGGGAGCGGATTGCGAAGAGATCGTGAAGGGTCTCCTTGATTGCAAGAGTCTCTTCGATCAGGGACCGGGCTTCTTCTGACAGGGGATCGTCAAGCTCGTACACCTTTGCCATCAGCGATGCCAGCTCTTCGTGTCCGCGCTCAAAAATATCCGGGGCCGTGGCTGTCAGCCTCCCCGTCTCCCGCTCTGAAAGCAGGATACTGCGCAGATCATCGAGTGTCATTAAGGTACCTCAGGCAATCTCTGCCATGCCGCGGCAGCAGAGGAATACGGCTACTGCTTCCGGTACAGTAATGATGCCTTTTTGGAGCTCATAAGTACTTCCGAGCATCGGCATCTTGAGCGCGAAGCGGCAGTCAACCCGGACATCCCGGGTCCCGAAGACAACTGCATCGGTGAGCGGGTCGAAGTCGTGCAGGTTGCGGAGTTCGAGCGGCTGCACCCGCATACCGCTCCCGCCATGCAGGGAGGTCGGCAGGCGGATCAGCCGTTTTGTATCCGTAGTAACCGGTTCGTCGGCAAGGGCGGCCCGGGCAAGCACCCTCTTTTTGAATTCTCCTTCCTGCTGGGCGACAGCTACCGAAAGGACACGACTGGTCTTTAAGATACCGGGCGAGGGATGGCGTTCAATCCCGGCAAGGATCTCCTCGCGGTTTTTCAAAAACGTGATCGCCGATTCCTTACCTATCCCTTCCATGCCGGTCAGATGGGCCATGGCTTCTGCTTCGGGAAGGGTTCCTATCCATTGAATGTACTCGATGAGCGCTGCCCGGTAACGGTTCGGCCAGCCGGGGGTTTTCGAATTCTTTCCCGTGAGCATGACAGCAGGATCGATCCCTATCCCGCAGACATAATCGATCAGTTCCCGGCGCTCTGCGCTCCCCCAGTTGCGAAACGCGAGATCCCGGACATGGACATGGTATCCCCGGCCGCCGGAGAAGGCCAGTTCAATGGTTTTGGGATCCATGCCGAACTCATCAAGGAGGATTGCGATGAGTTTCTCTGTCTCCTCCTTGACCCGGGCCAGCATCATGTCGTAAGCTCCCCGCACAATATGGTCCGCATCGAGATCAAAGATCAGGTCCGCCCCACACCAGCCTTTGTCCGCCATGGTTCCGGCATCCGGTGTTTCGTAATAGGCCGTGGAGTAATAGGTATGCTGCGGAGCGAGGTTCTTGAGGTATTCGAACAGTTCGTCCCTGCTCAAAAAACCCACGTGCCGTCGCATCCGCATCTCGGTTGCACCGGGATTGAAGAGCACAAATCCCCATTCACGCTGCTCCAGTGACGGTGGTGCAACGAGCATGGTTTTCTTGTAGTACTCAGTAAACCGCTGCCGTACAAATGCAGTTGTTGCCGGGTTCATGGCAGCTCCTTAACCATATAAGGCCCTGCACGTTCATAGCCCTGCCGCCGGTAATACGGGCGCACGCCCATACCACTCATGATGGCAAGCCGTGAGTAACCGCCCGCTGTTGCCGTTTCTTCAGCAAGAGCAAGCAGGGCCCGCCCGTAATTCCGGTGCTGCCACTCTTCCGAATCCGCATCCCGGCCCACCGGCACAAGACTGCCGTACACGTGCAGTTCCCGCATCAGGGCAGCATTCTCCAGCTCGGGCCGGTACACCTGCGAGGGGAAGCGGAGCCGGGTAAACCCGATCAGGGAATCGCCGGAGACGGCGGATATGAAATGCTCTGTTCCCCCGCAGCACTCGTACTTCATCACCCGCATGTCGGACTCTACGACCGAAGGATGCCTGCCTATCTCGCGGCAGCGGATGCAGCGGCAGCTCCTCCCGGTTGCCTTGAGCCGGTTCTGTGCCAGCTGACGGAAGTTGGAGTGCCGGGAACCGGCAACGATCAGTTTGGCCGGGATATCCCGCTGGATCCGCTGGAGCCGGATGAACTCAGGGATAAGGGTCTTTGCATACGCGATGAGCTCGATCAACTCGTCTTCTTTATACGGCGAGTAGATCCCCCGCTCCCAGTGCTCCTCGATCTCCGAGCCCGGGGTGACGAGCGTGGGGTAGATCTTGAGAAAGTCCGGCATGAACCGGGGATCGGAAAAGATCGTCTCGAACATCTGCTTGTCGGATTCCAGCGTGGAGCCGGGCAGGTTGGGCATCATGTGGAACCCGACTTTGAGCCCGGCATCGCGGAGCAGGGTATTGGCCTCAACGGTATCGGCGACCGTGCACCCGCGACGGTTGTACGTGAGAATTGCATCATCGACATGCTGGACGCCCAGTTCCACTTTGGTGACACCAAGACCCAGCATCCGGTCGATGTGTTCACGTTTGCACCAGTCAGGCCGGGTCTCGAACGTGATCGCAACGCAGCGGATCGCAGAAAGTTCGTTAGCGTCCTCAACGGACACAACATCGGGAGGCACCGGTGCCGGAGTGCCCCCGGGGTACGTGTTCATCGACTCGATGCAGCGGGCAACGAACTGCTCCTGGTACTCGGCAGGACGGGCGGTCATGGTCCCGCCCATGACGATCAGTTCCACCTTGTCCACCCGATGCCCGAGGGTCTCGAACTGTTCGAGCCGGGCATGGACCTGGGCAAAGGGATCATAGTTATGCTCCCGGGCCCGGAGGGCAGCCGGTTCCTCCCCGGTATAACTCTGGGGTGACTGGTAGGGGTGCTCGGGACCCCCGGGGCAGGGGAGACACTTGCCATGCGGGCAGGGTGCCGGTGAGGTCATCACGGCAACCGGCGCAACGCCCGAAAGGGTACGGGTGGGCTTGACCAGCAGGATCTTCCGTAGGATCTTCTTCTCCTCCGGTAGGGCTGCGGCAAGGATCGCAGAATTTTTCGGTACCGCATGCAGCCGATACTTCTTGCAGACGTCGATCTTGACCGCAACGATCGCATCATCACCGGGCGGTAAGGTGAGGATGCGGGAGATCATCTCCCGGAACGCCAGCGCCTCATCCATAAGGATTAATGTTCTGCTGCAACTTTTGCCGATGCAGCATCTGAAGAATAGTTCACCACGGGCAGGGGTTTGCCGTGGATATGGGTAACAATCTCATCCCCCAGCGTGAGGAGAGCGTCTTTATGGGCTTTTTTATCTTTATGAATATGAACAGGGGAGATTTCCAGCGAAGCATAGCGGCCGGTCTCGATCTCTTCGTTGGTGATACCTTCGTAGTACTTCTTGATGTGAATCATCAGCATATGTAGATGTAGCAACTCTTCTTTTTGCACACTGTCACCTTCTCCAGAGAATTAATATTTTTTGGACTACACATATAGCTTTTTGGTGACATTTATATCAGGAAACCTGCGGCACGTGGGATCGCTTGTTGGGCTCGCAATTGGGGATGCAATGGGTGCGCCTTTGGAAGGATCTCTGCAATCTGAAGCGTGGGTGACAGATATGCGTCCCGGTGGGCGCCATTTCCGGAAAAAGGGTGCAATCACCGACGACACTTTGCAGGCTATGGCAGTTGGAGAATCGCTCGCAGTATGCAAGGGCTTCAACCAAAAAGACCTTATATCACGGTTATTTTTCGGGTACATAAAAAGCCCGGAATGGTACGGTCCCACATCATCATTATTTTTCGATCTGGTCCGATCCGGGACCCTGCCGCACCATGCAGCACGGCTGGTGCACCAACGCCGTGGCAGCAGCCGGACAAACGGCAGCGTGATGCGGGGATTTCCGGTCGGGATCTTCTATCCGGCCCCGGAAGTGTACGCCGTGAGCATGGCCTGCTCCCGTGTCACGCACTTTGATCCGGTTGCCGGCTACTGCTCTGCGTTCCTCAATGTGATGGTCAGTGACATGGTGCGGGGGGAATCTCGTAAAACCGCATTCTGTCATGCACTATCACTCTGCCCGGACCCGGAGGTGCATGCGATGCTTGGCTCTTATGATGAGCATAAGCCGGACCCATCCTTAGATAGTGTTTTGTGCTCGCATGCAGCCCTGCACTGTTTCATGCACGCCCGGACTTTTGAGGGGGCAATCCTGTCCGCAATCAATCTTGGTGGTGATGCCGATACGGTTGGTGCATGTTGTGGTGCACTGGCGGGGGCGTGCTGGGGGATTGAGGCTGTGCCTAAGCGGTGGAGCCGGGATTTGGAGGGGTATGATGGGCTGGTGCAGCTGGCGGAGCGGGTGTGGCTGCATGCTGAGGGCAAGTGAATTGATGTGGGCAGATTGTAGTCCGGTTTTTTAATTGAAGTCTGCTTTCCATTTTTCAATCAGGGTTTGATGAAATAAAAAAAATCAAAGTCTGGTTAAAATTTTAAAATCAAAGTGTGATTGAAATTTTTTAAGCAGAGTCTGGTTAAAAATTAAAAATCAAAGTCTGGTTAAAATTTTTAAATCAAGGTTCGATTGAAATTTTTTGAGCAGGGTCTGGTTGAAAATTGAAAATCAAAGTCTGGTTGATTTTTTTCGAGCAGGGTCCGATTGCTCTGGAAAAATTTTTCAACCGCGATCATGTACGCGATGAAAATTTTTCAAGCAAGGTCTGGTTGATCCGGCTGAGTATCCTGATGAGCTGTTTGGGTGAGATACCGGAGCGGGTTCACGTCGGATGTGCGCGAGATTTTTACTCTTTACTGGTTAAATGAGCATGAAACGGATCGCGTTTGAAAATTTTCAAGCAGAGTTTGATTGATCTCTGAACGGTTTTCAAGCAGGGGCTGGGGGGTTGATTGAAATTTTATAAACAAGCTTTGATTTATTTTTTTTAAGCAAAGTCTGGTTGAAAATTGAAAATCAAAGTGTGATTGAAATTTTTCAAGCAAGCTTTGATTTATTTTTTTCAATCAAAGTCTGGTTAAAAAATTAAAATCAAAGTCTGATTGAAATTTTTCAAGCAAGGTTTGATTTATTTTTTAAAAGCAAAGTCTGGTAGAAAATTGAAAATCAAAGCTCAGTTGATCTGAACTCAATTTCCAATAGCATTTTTATTGAACTGGAAAAGACTCTCCATGTTCATATCAAATCCATGAATGTAATCCGATTACGAGGGTTCCCCGCCTCAGGGCCTCTCCGAGGCACGGCGGGGCAATGAGGGGTTTCAGAATTTTTCGTCATTGATCCGCCGCGGGGGCGCCCCGTCGGGGGCGGCGGCGTTCATCGCAAGGATAAAAAAAGATTCATTAACCGACTTATCCAAAAAAACAATTCCCATATGGATGTGATTAATTTTTTTTTACACACTGCTGACTGTTAAAATCAAAAAAAGTATTGCCAACTTTCTTTCTTATATCTCAATATCAGTTTTTTGATTTTCGCGATTTTTTAATCAAAGATATCTCTTCATCACTCATATTCAAGCCAGCTAATTTAGCAGCATCACGAACAGGAAAACCCATTTCAAGATACTTCAAAAAAGTATCTAAACGGAGTTGAGCTATTTTAGCTATTTTGTAATCATCTTCAATCTTTTGACGTCGTTCATCTGGATCAAGAATATCATCATACCGTGACATACACCAAACTATCCGATTGTTTGAATATAAAGTTTAAGTTATTCTTTACCTATTCATCTCGATTTTCGGTTTTGTGAGTCTACGAGAGGGGAGATATTTTCGTCAACGTTGGCAAAATACAAACATCTAAAGATTTGACAGAGATATCGTCTTTAAACACGTTCAGGAGGAACCCATTCGATTACTGTCCGTGAAATTTCGTGACCATTATCGCGTCTTGATAAAATAACCTCTACCCCATCTATTTCATGAAATGAATGCGAGGATTTAGTATCTCGTGGTAGTCCACATATATCAAGCGTTCCCTGATCATGTGGTCTTATTCTGCTTTCAATGATGGTTGTAGGGAAGGGATTACGAATGTTTGGATATTTAATTGAGATCGAATACTGTGAATTATCTATAATTACATTCCCATGATTTTCTAGCAACAGTGTTCTTGATGAGATGAAGGGCGCATCTTCGATATCACCGCCATAACATTCAGAAATATTATCAGCCCAATATTTCGCTTGAATCGTGATTATCTCATTATTTGGTGGCATAGACACCCCTATGATTTCACTAGATTATAATCATTAGGTGGCCAAGAAGGCGGTATGCTTTGGTTGTGACTTATTTTATATGAGTCTAGGCAAAACAGAAGTTATTTAAAAAAAAGCGGATAATTCACGCCGGCCTAATTTCCACCAGCTTTAACGCCCGCCCCTTATCGCAGATATCAGAAGCATTCCCAAGCACATCAACAACAACATACTTCTCACCTTCCACAACGCCTTCCGGCCGGCAGAGCGGGAAACTCCGGCAATCGGACTTGTTGCAGGAGAGTTCGGGTTTTATCTTGGAGTTGATAATTGCCATATCGGCATTGATGAGGGCCGTGATCGGCGCCTCCATTACCTCGACTGCGGTTGCGCCATTCAGGTGAACCGTACAGTCATGGTGCGTGGACCTGACCGTGACAATACGGTACTTCCGTCCTTTCTGGAGATTGTGGCACGCCTTTTTCACCTTGCAGGTATCGCATTCCGCCACTTCGCCTTCATAGATGAACTCGACATTCGGCTTTGCGAGCACGGTTCCCACCAGCGTTACCTTTGTCTTTGTTTCCGCCACAGTCTCACTCCTTGTAGAGCATCTGCACGAGTTTTTCTGCCGATTCGCGCGTGAGGCCCATATCGAATATTGTAAAGCGCTCGGGACGGATAGTCTTTGCCATTAACAATGCCTCGACGGCAACCGAATCCTCGATCCCGAGATCCGCCGGGGTCGTTGGTGCCCCGATGGTTTTCAATGATGCCCGGATCGCCCGCCAGTCACCGCCATGCAGGTACATCGAGATGATAGTGCCAATCCCGCAGCTCTCGCCATGCAGCGCCTTACCCGGGGCAAGGATATCCAGTGCATGGGAGAACTTATGTTCGCCGCCGCTTGCCGGGCGCGATGACCCGGCAATACTCATCGCCACCCCGCTCGATACGAGCGCTTTGATAACCAGCCATGCAGACTGCTCCTGGTGCGGTTTTATCAGGGGGGCGTCTTTGACAAGAATTTCTGCCGTCATTTTCGAGAGCGTGATCGCATACTCGCTCATCGGTTCGCCTTTCACCCGGTGGGCGAGTTCCCAGTCGAGAATAGCGGTATAATTCGAGATCACATCCGCACAGCCTGCCGCGAGAAGGCGGTGCGGGGCGGACGCAATAATCCCCGTGTCTGCGATAATTGCCATAGGGGGCTGCGCTTCCAGAGAGGCATGCCCCTCTACGGTAGGCACGGATGCGCGTGCCGAGGCAATACCATCATGGGATGCTGCGGTCGGGATGCTGATGAACGGGCGGTCGAGATTGTAGGAAACGATCTTTGCGGTATCGATCACCCGCCCGCCACCGACACCGATCAGGAAATCTACATCAGCAGCAGCCGCCTCTCCATCCTTTATAACGGAGAGATTGATCTGTTCAGCAAGAAAGGTGGTAATATCGTAGTCCTCGGAAAGGATCTGCTGAACCCGGCCTCCGGCCAGGTCCATCGTGCCTTTACCCGAGATGAGGAGCGCGGATGATCCCAGCTTGAGATCCTCGCAGACCGCGGGGAGCTGCCCGAGCACATCGTGGCCGATCACCACGTCCCGGGGCAGCTGCATCCACTTGGACTTGTCAAAGACTTTGGGTTTGAGTAATTTTATTGCATCTGCGCTCATTCTAGATCATGGATGATTAGTGATTTCTTATACAAATATTACATCGATCCTGTGCGGTACGAACAACCCTATAATGCCGTAGAGACGATCACCTACGCCCTCATTCTCATCATTGCTCTCTATCTCATCTATCGCTGGTTCAAAAAAACCGATATGGCCATTGACGGCCCGTTTGTCCTGGCCACCCTGCCCTACGTGATTCTCGGAGGGGTGCTCCGGGTAGTCCAGGACACCCATATGATCACCTCCGATCTCCAGTTTCTCCTCGTTACACCACCCATATATGTCCTGCTCTTTTTGTATGCAGTGACCATCCTCTTCGTGTCCAGATACCTGCAGGAACAGGGATTCTGCAAGAGCTACCTGAAACTGTACGGGGGGGCAGGTCTCTTCACCTCATTCTGCGTCTCGTTGTTCCTGCTCTCGTGGGGAATGACCAATACCCGCATCGATCTCTTCGTGCTCGCCATCATCCCGCTTATGGCGATTGTTGCAACGGCAATCGTCTTTGCCGTTATGCGCTATGTCCTGAAATGGGAGTACGTTACCGATCCGCTCTATATCACGCTCCTCTTCGGCCAGCTGCTTGATGCCAGCGCCACCAGTTACGGCATCGACCTCCACCCGTCCATCAAATATATCGAGCAGCACGTGGTAGGATCCTTCCTGATCGACTGGACGGGCACGGCGTTTGTGATGTTCCCGTTAAAATTACTCGTGCTCTTCCCGGCAATCTATATCATGGAACTGTACCGCAAGGAAGCAAATCCCGCGTTCTGGCACCTGGTCCTGCTCGCCATGATCACGGTGGGTCTTGCCCCGGGTATCCGGGACATGACACGGATGGTCCTGTATGTCTAATACCCCGTTTACCAATGCAATCATCATCACCCTTCTCCTCTTTTGTGCCACACTCACCGTCGGCTGGGTCGGTACCATGCAGAATCCTGAAATCGGCGAAAATCTCATGAAACTCTTTGAAAAAGAGGTGGCCGGCCAGATCATGGGAAACAACTCTTTTGAGATCTGCGTCAAGCTCTTCATCAACAATTTTGAAACCTGCATCCTGCTCTTTTTAGGCGGGGCTTCCTTTGGCATCCTCACGATATTCATCATGAGCTTAAACGGGATCGTCATAGGCGCAATCATGGAGATCATCCACCAGGATCATTCATGGGCATTTATTGCCGCAGCCCTCATCCCGCACGGCATCTTTGAGATCCCTGCCTTTATCATTGCCGGCGCTCTCGGCATCCTGCTCGCCCAGTCGCTCATTGCGGAATGGTACGGCGGGGCAGATACTGCGGGAGAAGCACGGAGACTGGCCCGCATCTTCCTGCTGTATGTCCTGCCGCTCGTGGTTATTGCTGCATGTGTCGAGGCTTTTATTACGCCGGTAATCATACAATTAGTAGCGTAAATTAAGGATCAGCATCATGGACGACGACACCGGCACCCTGCCGCAAAAAGGGGACTTTTCTGCATGGTATAATGATATTTTGTGGCGGGCGGAGATCATGGATGTCCGCTACCCGGTCAAAGGACTCTATGTCTGGTACCCGTACGGGTTTGCCATCCGCAAACACGTGTACACCCGGCTGCGCTCCCTGCTCGACCGGGACCATGAAGAGACGCTTTTTCCCCTGCTCATTCCGGAACAGGAATTCATGAAAGAGGCGGAGCACATCAAGGGATTTGAAGACGAGGTCTACTGGGTCACCCACGGCGGTACGACCCCGCTGGATGTCAAGCTGGCACTCCGGCCCACCAGCGAGACTGCCATCTACCCGATGTATGCCCTCTGGCTCCGCTCGCATGCCGATCTCCCGATGAAATATTACCAGATCGTCAACACGTTCCGGTACGAGACCAAGCAGACCCGCCCGCTGATCCGGCTCCGCGAGATCACCTCGTTCATGGAGTCCCACACCGTGCATGCTACCTGGGATGAGGCAGAAGCACAGGTTGAATACGAGCTCGGGCTCACCCGCGAGTTTTACGATGCGCTCTGTATTCCCATCATCATCTCCAAGCGTCCTGACTGGGACAAGTTCCCCGGTGCTGACTACACGATGGCTGTCGATGCGATCATGCCCAATGGCAAGACGCTCCAGATCGGTACCGTCCATCACCTCGGCGAACACTTCTCGAAGACGTTCTCCATCACCTTTGAAGACAAGAACGGGGAACAGAAATTTGCCAGCCAGACCTGCTATGGCATCTCGGAACGGTGCATCGCTGCCCTCCTCAGCATGCATGGCGATGACAAGGGGCTTATCCTCCCTCCCGTTACCGCACCCGTGCAGGCAGTCATTGTCCCCATCACCATTGGGAAGCGTCACGAGGACGTGCTCGCGGCAGCAGAGAAACTGAAAAACGAGCTGACCGAAGCCGGCTTCCGGGTGAAGATCGATACCCGCGACATGCGCCCCGGTGCGAAATATTACTGGTGGGAGCTCCGCGGCGTCCCGCTCCGGCTTGAGCTCGGGCCGAGAGACCTGGACGGGGGAAAGGTCATGGCAGTCAGGAGGACCGGTGAGAAGAGCCAGATTGACCTCGCAACCGTTTGTGATGGCGTGACCCGGGTTCTCGGCGAGATCACGGAAGCGATCCGCACAAAAGCCGAGGAACACACACAGTCCCATCTCTGTACGGTTGGTTCCATGGATGCACTGGACGCGGCACTCAATGAAGGGAAAGTAGCCGTTGTTTCGTGGTGCCAGCACAAGGGATGCGGCGACGTCATCGAGGAGAAGACCAATGCAAGCATCCTCGGTACCGATGCCCGGTCGCAGTATGTCTCTGCAATGGAAGGCGCCTGCATTGTCTGCGGCAAGCCGGGCAAGGCAACGCTGGTTGGCAGGACGTATTGATCTCTCCCTTTTTTTCCCATAACTCACGTGCATCGTGAGTCCTGCGTATTTTCCCTTTGATTTTTTACCATAAAGGCAGCCGTTCACGGACAACTGTGGTATCGGAAAAGTTCTCCGGAACACAGGATAGACGAACCAAAAGGAAAGAGATAATGCCTGTCCCTGTCACATCTCGTTAAGGAACGGACATTATGGCAATAAACGAGCCGATCAGCAAGGTCAATCTTGAGCGCATCACCAATGGCATTTTTGCCTTCACGATGACCCTCCTCGCACGAAACATCCTGATGCCGGATGCAGGTTCGATCACTAATATGGCGACATTCGATACATTTTTTGACAAATCGATCCTGACCGTCATCGATTTCGTGGGAATATTCATCCTTCTCGCCATGTTCTGGATGCTTTTCTTCCAGATGTTCCACCGGATGAAAACCTATGATTACCATTTTCTCCATGTCCACATGCTTGCACTGATGGCCATCGTCATGCTCCCGTTCACCTCCGCATTCACGGCATTAAGCCAGAATTTTCCCTTTGCCGATCTCTTCTTCCAGTGCAATTACCTGATGCTTGGTTTGATTCTCGCGTATTTGTGGCATTATGCCCGGTCGAGACCCGAACTGCTGGCTCCCGGGCTTACGGCAACGGATGCACAGTTTCTTTTCCACAAGTGTTTAGTCCCCCCGGCAGTTGCCGTGATTGGGATCATTATGGTAGTATTCGGGGACCGGTACCTGGATCTCCTGTATTTCCTTCCGTTCATTATCATCGGTGTTTTTTTCAGGAATCCACCCGCAGAACCCGCGAATTGAACAACCCCCGTTTTTACGCTTAAATCCGTACGACCACAAACCTGTTCTGCTTTTCCTCCGGAACAGAGCATGAGGGAGGATTGTGTACATGAAAGGAGGAGCACGCCGTGCTGCAATTATCATCGCATTGCTGGTAACGGTCGGGATCTTATGCATACCCGTAGTCCCCGCTTCGAATATTCCGGGGCAAATGACCGATGAGAATTACCCGCAACTGAATTATTCGCTGCATAACGGAACACTGCCCAATACATCCATGCTGGAGAGGTTCGGAGCGAATCCGACCCCGGTTACGATCTATCGCCTGGAACTCGAAGAGACATCCCTGCCCGGTCCGCGGGAGATGGCGTATGGCCCGAGACTGATTGCCCTTGCCCTGGATCCCCGGCTCATCGCTGTGCTGGTAGCAGGTTGTGCAATCATTGCCGGGGTATGGTACCTGTTCACGCGTAAAAAAGCGGAAGAAGAAGGAGGGGAAGAAGAAGATCAATCCGGGAAAGAATCTTCCTGACCATTCAAAAGCCCACGACAAAAAATTCTTACTGGCGAAATCGGATTCAACAGGCGTTCGGCGGATATCCGGGATAGTTCGCCTCCGCTGCAACCATTTTTCACGGTAATTGTCATTGCCGAGCGGGTTTGCTTCACCGGAAACAGCAGACGGTCAGCGATCTCTGCCGGGGCTTTTTAAAAAATGCTCCATTTTTGCAGGGATTATGAGATCGTCAACCGGCTGTCTTTTTTTACCCGTTGCAGAATATATACTAACAGATAATCATACGAGGCAGCAGCAGTGACCACCCGTCCCGATGACTCCAATGCACCGTACCTTCCCCCGAGGTACCGGCAGCAGGTACAGGCAAAGAAGCAGCGCCGGGTTTACAAAAAACTGGTAATGGCCGGTATCGCGATCGTGGTCTTCATTGTTGCCGGTTTCCTGCTCATCAGCCTGCTTTCGGGTCCTGTTCCTTCCGTTCCCTCCATTCCCCCGGAAACTCCGGTAACCCCCATCCCGACGACAGGAGAGCAAACCCCGGTTCCCGAAGTGAAAGTAACGGTTGCAGTCACCCCGGGTTTTGTCACGGGAGCCGGCATCTCCGCCCTGCACACATCTTCTGTTCTCCCGCTGGACACGGCAGTATCATTCCTCCGGGAAGACTATCCGGCAGAAACCTACCGGTTGATCAGCGCAAATCTCACGGACCGGTACGCCGGTCACCTGCTCTACGAATTTGTAATCCAGCCTGTCGATGCTTCGCAGGGAGATGCAGTCACGGTTTTTGAAGATGCGGTGAGTGGCGATCCCTACACCCCGGGGCAGGAACAGGCACGCATCACGGCAGGTCAGGCACAGGATCGGGCACAGGGAGCATTTTCCTCAGTCCGGCCTGACCGGGTGAGAGTACGGTACAGCGCCGGTACCAATTCTGAGGGGACATGGCATTTTGTGCTGGTAAAAGGTACGAACACGGCAGTTACCGGTACAATGGATGCCGGTACAGGGTTGATCACATCATTCAGCCGCACGCTCCAGAAAACGGGAAGGCCGGCGGAACCTGTACTCGACATGGCAGCAGCACAAAAAATTGCAGACCGGTATATCTCCGACCAGAACGGCCCGGTTTCAATCAACATGAGCAATGGCCGGTATTTCCCCTCAGGTTCCCTTTCAGATCCCGTTGCCGGCCAGTACAATTTTGTTTACAACCGGATCGTGAGCGGTATTCCCGGGGATACGGAAGGTTTTGTCGTGGGTGTCGATGCGGTGAATGGTGAGATTACCGCATACGAACGAAAATGGAAATCCCCGGACATTGCTTTTTCCGTGATCTCCGATCAGCGGGTACTGAAGCGTGAAGCAACCTACGCAGTACTCAAAAAGGCGCAGGAAACCTACCCGTATTCGGTGAGCGGGGTTCGTATTATATCTGCAGAAATGCGGTGGAAAGACCAGCCTTCATCAGACCGGCCGGGCAGTATCCCGCTCGCGTGGAAAGTGGTTTTCGACGATGATATCATCCGGGCAAACAGTTCTGCACAACCGGCGGTTGCATGGGTGGATGTGCAGTCGGGCAGTTTCCTGGTTTTTGATTACCGGCATTAATCGGATAATCTTTTTTACAGGATATACAGCCCCAGCAGGAATGATGTTGCGTTCATGAGAAACGAGCATGCGATTGCCACTCTGCCGTTGAGCCCCAGCAACCGGTAGAGTATGAGGGCTTCCACAAGGAACACCAGCATCTCGCCGATAAGGGGATAGTACGCCGCATCCACGTACGGCGGCAGGACGAACCAGAGATACGGGAGGGTGAGGGCGGTGCAGAGCGCTCCGAAACCAATGATCCTTGAGAGTGGCAGGGTCTTGTTCCGGAAGACGAACCGGATAAGTGCTATCAGTACCGGGATCTCAATTACCCATGTCGTGATTAGTGCGAGGAGGAACCGGGTTTCATAGAGCATGCTAACAGGAGACTCCGATTAAGTTCAGGATACCGCAGTACAGGGATTCAACGGGGCTGATTTCGTGGGCGGTTGTAGTTGCAGGTATACCGTACGTAATATTCAGGATCTGATGGTCCTGAGGCGGAGCTAAAGTGGCTGAAGGAATCGCAAACCGCAGTTCACATGCCCGCTGTGCAGGATACTCCTTACTGGAATCAGTATCCTTCCACATGAGCATTGTTGAGGGATCGATTTTTTTCAGGAACTGATCGCAATCCATTCTTTCACGTTCAACAGTATCCGTGCATGCGCTATAAGCGGGTGTTTTTTTAACGTTCTTTCCATCAACAATCCAGGTTTCGCATTCATTATCATTTCCCGGTTCGCAAGACACAAGGTATTGATCGCAACGATCCCGGTGACTCCGTGTTTCAGCTACACAGTCATCAAATTCGGGAGTGCCATTGTAATAGCCTCCATTTCTCCCGCCACCCTGCATAAACTGGTGGAGGTCAGTGCAGGTGGGAATCGGGGAAAGCGAGAAATTCCGGATTGAGAAATCGAACCCGGCAGTCTGACCCTTGACATCACAGCGATCCACATACAGCCGTCCCGCATGGTAATAGGGCTCGTAGATGGTGCATCCATATGACGGGCAGGAAGCTGAGTATGAGTAGACAAGTTCCGATGAATGATTTACTTTTGCAATACGATCTTCCGGGGCAGATCCATCCCACATTTTCCACGCGTAACCATAACAATCAACCGTGAAGTGTACACTTTCATTAAACGGCATGCCATCTTTCTCAAAAAATACATGAGTGATTGTCGGTTGTATCTCATCGGCAAGGACAAAACCTGAACAAAAAAGCAGCACCAGAATACTGATACAGCAAATCCAGTATCCGGATAATTTCATAGAGAGGATAAAATTTATGTTAATTTATGAGTTTGTATTTGAATTAAAATAACAAAAAAGGTTAAGGGAAATTCAGCACTTGTCGCAGACGTACTCAACAGCAATTGCTGCCTTGCGCATATCGCCTTTGATCTGCTTTCTCCCGCCACGGAAGAAGAGCTTCTTGCAGCTCGCACAGTATTTGGGGCGGA
>Ga0074195_1002680_pt1 | contig 18972 bp, 15 predicted proteins | sample EPASupsiteHSE623_FD_64525 | JGI IMG/M metagenome (GOLD analysis project Ga0074195, IMG submission 64525) | Bioremediated contaminated groundwater from EPA Superfund site, New Mexico - Sample HSE6-23 | ecosystem: Environmental > Aquatic > Deep subsurface > Groundwater > Contaminated ...
TGAGCCATCTATTTTTATATAATTTGGTCTAATTTTTAGAATATGAGCAAAATTAGAGTATCCCGTTCCAAAATCGTCAATTGCTATTTTTATACCTTGATTTCTGTATTTAATAATAAAATCTTCAAGTAAAGTATAATCAGAAATATAATCACTCTCTAATATTTCAAATACTATTCTTGATTTATCATCACTTTGTATTTTGTCTAAATTTTTATCTAAAGAAGTAATAAATTCATCATCTAATATATCTTTAAAACTCAAATTTAGAGATATTTGTTTATCTGTCTTTATTAAATCACTAAAAGCTTTTGATATTACTTGATTAGATAATTGTAAATATTGTTTTGTTTTAACTGAAATATCAAGAAATAAATAAGGACTTAAAAAAATAGTCTCACCTTTTTCATTAGTGTCTTGTATTCTCATTAATGTTTCATACTTAACTATATTTTTATCTCTATCAAAAATTGCTTGATAAAAGGGAATAACTTTATTTCCATCAATTGCTATTTTTATTTTTTCTCTCCAATACATAGATTTCTTAATAATCTCTTTTGTATCGATCTCATTATTATAAACAAAAAATGGTATATTACTTTTTTTAGCTTTTTTAAGAGCAATTCCAGCCGTTTTTAGTGGTTCTTCTTGTGCAATTGAAATACCTACAGTAATATTTATAAAAATATCGATTTGTAACTCATCTATAAAAATAGGTCTATTTTTAAAAAGTTTTACTAATTCAGCTATAAATTCATTATATTTTGAGAATCCCATCATTTTTTTATCTGCTAAACAATATACATTCCCATATATTCTATAAATTCCAACACTAAACTTTGATGAAAAATCACTCAAAATTTTTCCAACTTCAATTAAAACTAAATTTCCAGTTGAAAATCCATAAAGTTCATTTATATCATCAAAAGAATCAATATCTATTAAAGAAATTGATACAAAATCATCATCTTTAATATCATCTTCTAAAGCATATCTATTTTTTAAATTTGTTAACTCATCGTAATATAATCTATCTTGAATCTCTTTTGTTTTTACCTGAACTTGATCTTCAAAAGTTTTTCTGTTTGTTTCAACTTGGTCGAGTAAAGTATTAAATTGTGTAGCTAAGAATCCTATCTCATCCTTTGGTTTAACTCCATTATCAAAACTTTCTGAATTAACATTAGCTTTTTGTACTTCTGAAAACATTTTGTTAATTGGTGCAATAACTTTTACCGTAATAAATATCCCAATTATTGCTAAAACACCAAATAAGAGCATCGAAATATTTAAAATTAAAGTATTAATACCTTGAACAAAAGATGTAAAATCATCTTTATAGATAGTTGAAACTATATAACAATCTAAGTTTTTATCATATTCAATCCAAGATATTTTTTTATATTGATAATTAAATTGATCATAAACTTTATTCCAATTATATTCAAGCGTTTCTCTTTTATCATAAGCATAGTGCAGTTCATCTACTAATTTTTTTCCATTTTGAGGTAAAATGGCACTCAACACTTCTTGATTATGGAACTCTCCACTTGGGTCAAAAACAACTTTTCCTGAACTATCAACTAAATAAATATGTCCTGTTTTCCCTAAAGTAAAACTTGTTAATAATAACTCAATCTCTTTTTTTAACTCATCTTTATTTGCAACACTTCTTGATTTATTATTTATTATTGAAACAACTTTGTTAAATTGTGTTTTTGAATTCTCGATTTCTGTTTGTGTTAAATAATCATTTACTTTTGGTGATAAAAAAAACACTACAAAAAATAGATATGCTAATAAACTTAAAATAAATAACCAACCAATTTTTAGAAATATTTTATTATTCACGTTATCCAACTTTTAAATTAATTTATAATATTTTTGCTATTTTCTGACCAAATTTAACATCTTTATTGAGTAAATTTTCAAGTTCTACCATATCATTTTCCCATAATATTACAACAGTTGAACCCATTTTGAAATATCCTAAACACTCGCCTTTTGTTATTTCAATATTATCATAAGTATAAACTTTCATCTCTTTTGCATCATTATTTGTTTCAACTCTATCTTCAAATTCAAATACCATTTGACCTACATTTAAAGCTCCAACAAAAATCATATAAAAGATTTTTCCATTTGTTTCACACTCTAAAATTACTCTCTCATTTTGAACAAAGAGTTCAAACTCTTTGTTTAGATATTTTAAATTAACAGGATAAAGTTTCCCAGGAACATGGATTAATTTTGAAAGTCTAAAATCACAAGGAGCATGGTATCGGTGGTAATCTTTTGGTGATAAATAAAAATTCATAAAAGAACCATTTTTTATTTTTTCAAAATTTGAAGTACAATAATATGTTAATAATTCTTCAACACTATATTCCATCCCTTTTATTTGTAATGCAATATCATCTTTAATTTGCCCACATTGTGTGATTAAACTATCTGTTGGAGAAATAATTACATCTAAAGTTCCATCTATCTCTCTTTTGATAATTAACTCTCTTGTGAATAAATCATTTAAAGATTTATAATATCTTGCATTCTTAAATTCACTCATATTTAAACCCATAAGTCTTACATAACTTGCATTTATAAATTTTTGAATAAATGAAGGGAACTCTTTTTTAGCGAATTTTCCGAAATTTAAAGAGATAAGATTTGTAATGTGCATTATTTTCCTTTTTTAATCAATTATCCCGTTATTTTATCTGTTTTTACTTCTTAAATTGCTTTAATAAAAATTTAGCTAACCTTACACCTTTTATTTATCAAATTTTTAAGGATTTTTTTTATGTATAAAATAGTTATAGCAAATCAATGTGAATGTTTTAAAAATAGTAATTTACAAAATAATTTAACTTTTGAATCAAAAGAGGAAGCATTAAACAAAGCAATAGAGATGAAAAATATTATGAATAATGAATTTTGCAAAAAACATGAATTTGAACTTCAAGAGATGTTTAATAATTTTGTGATTTCATTTTATAGTGATGCTAGAGATAATTGTTGTGGAAATGGTTGTTGTATGTAAACAACAACTATTTTTTTGGCATTAAAATATACATTTTCCCTTTTTCTTTCATTTTTCCAGCATAAGCAAAAGCATCTTCTCCATATCCCCAAAAAAAGTCAGCTCGAATATCACCTTTTATTGCTCCACCAACATCCGCTGCTACCATTAATTGATTTATAGGTTTTTTATCAACTGGATTTTTTGTACTAAGAAAAATAGGCATTCCAAGTGGAATAACACTTCTATCTACTGCTAAATTTCTTTTGGCAGTAAGTTGTGTTCCTAAACTTCCTGTTGCCCCTTGCTCTGATTTATGGAAAAATACATAACTCTCATTTTGATTTAATACTTCATCTGCTTTTGTTGGATTTTTATCTATATATTTTTTCATACCTTGAGCTGATAATTCATCTTTACTTATATAACCTCGATTGAGCATATAAGTTCCGATTCCTTTAAATTTTCTTCCATTTTGTTCAGCATAACCAACATTAATTAATTCGCCATTATCTAATAATACTTTTCCTGAACCTTGAACATGGAGTAAAAACAGATCAAATTTATTATCAACATAGGCTATAACTTCAAGATTTTTATTTGGATTTTTTTCTATTTCTTCCCTTGAATCATAAGGAACAACTTTGTTTCCAACTAATTTTCCTCTCAACTTATAACTTTTTAATTCAGGATAAGCCGATACAAAATCAACTATCATCATATCTTTTGGTGTTTTATACACTGGATATTTATATCTTTTATTTTTGTGTAAACTTCCATAAAGAAGTGGCTCATAATATCCTGTAATTATTCCTTCATCAGAAGAGTTATTATCTAAAAGTTTATATGGTTGAAAATTTATAGTAAAAAATTTATATCCATCCATTTCATACTCTGCTTTATGGCAAACATTTTTAAATAATTCATTTCTTTTTGATTTCTTACAATCTTTTTTGAAAACATCTAAAGCATGATTTAAATCATCCCTATAAAAACCCTCAATATCATTAAAAGTCACTGCCTGCATATTTTTTGCATCATCTTTTAAAGTATCTTTTGATATTTCTTCACTTTTTTGCTCTTGTGAAATTATTTCTTCTTTTGTTGCACAACCTGAAAAAAGCAATAATATTGTTAAAGAGATAAATAATAAAGATTTCATAGACCACAACTTGATGGTAATAAATTTGTGGAATGTACTTCTTTTAATCCACATGATTCACAAATAAATTCAACATCTTTTACACCAGAACATCCGTGACTTTGAAGAACTCTTGATTTTATAATTTCAGATTTAAATGTTGTTTTTGTTTTTTCATCAAAAAAAACTTTTGCTTTTTGCCCACAAGATGGACACTCGCCACTAAGTAATTTTTCTACCCTCGAAGTTTTACTTTTTAAGTATAAAAGGACAGAAAAAATAGTTATTAAAAATAGAATTAATAAGAAAATTATAGTTTGCATGAAGCAGAGATTTACTCTACTTCAGCATCGATAACATCGTCGTCATCTTTTTTTGCTTTTTGGTTTGGTTGAGCATTTGCATCCCCACCCTCTTTTTTGTACATAGCTTCTGCTAATTTGTGAGATTTTTCAGTTAAAGTTTTTAATTTAGCTTCAATATCTTCTTTTGTAGCATTGTCATTTTTTAATGTTTCTTCTAAGTCAGCAGCTGCATCAATAATAGCTTTTTTCTCTTCTTCGCTAACTGCACTTTCGTTCTCTTCTAAAGTTTTTTTAGTTGAATGTAATAAAGCATCTGCTTGATTTCTAACTTCAATTACAGCTTTTTTCTTAGCATCAGTCTCTTTATTAGCTTCTGCTTCTTGAACCATTTTTTCAATTTCAGCATCACTTAATCCAGATGAACCAGAGATTGTAATTTTATTTTCTTTTCCAGTTCCTTTATCTTTAGCACTTACATTTAAAACACCATTTGCATCAATATCAAATGTTACTTCAATTTGAGGAACACCTCTTGGAGCTGCTGGAATATCTGATAATTCAAACATACCTAAAGATTTATTATCTCTTGCAAACTCTCTTTCACCTTGTGAAACGTGAATAGAAACAGCTGGTTGATTATCATCAGCAGTTGAGAATACTTGAGATTTTTTAACTGGAATTGTTGTACCTTTTTCAATTAATTTAGTCATAACTCCACCTAAAGTTTCAATTCCAAGTGAAAGTGGTGTAACATCAAGTAAAAGTACATCTTTAACATCACCTTTTAAAACTCCAGCTTGAACAGCAGCCCCAGCAGCTACAACTTCATCAGGATTTACACCTTTATTTAAATCTTTTCCAAAGAAATCTCTAACAACTTTATTTGCTTTTGGTAATCTTGTAGATCCACCAACCATAATAATTTCTTGAATTTCTTCTTTTTTTAATCCAGCATCTTTAAGTGCAATTTTAATATGTTCTAATGTTTCATCAATTAAATGTTCAGTCATAGACTCAAATTTTGCTCTTGTTAATGATTTAACTAAGTGAACAGGACCTGCGCTTCCCATTGAAATAAATGGTAAGTTAATTTCTGTTGATTCAGCTGATGATAACTCTTTTTTAGCATTTTCAGCAGCATCTTTTAATCTTTGTAATGCCATTTTGTCGTTTTTAACATCAAAACCATTTTCATCTTTGAACTCTTTTGCTAACCAATCAATAATTGCATTATCAAAGTCATCTCCACCTAAAAATGCATTTCCATCAGTTGAAAGTACTTCAAAAGTTCCATCTCCGATTTCTAAAACAGTAACGTCAAATGTTCCTCCACCTAAATCGTAAACAAGAACTTTTTCTTCACCTTTTTTATCTAAACCATAAGCTAATGAAGCAGCTGTTGGCTCATTGATGATTCTTAGTACATTAAGACCAGCGATTGTTCCAGCTTCTTGAGTTGCTTTTCTTTGTGCATCATTAAAGTATGCAGGAACTGTAATAACTGCATCATTTACAGTTGTTCCTAAATACTCTTCTGCGTCAGCTTTTAATTTTGATAAAATTTTTGCAGAAATTTCTTGAGGTGTATAAACTTTCCCACCAATTTCAACAGCTGCTGCTCCACTTCTATCAACAATTTTATATCCAACTTTTGATTGAGCTGCTTTTGCATTTGGCTCATCCATCATTAAACCCATAATTCTCTTGATTGAATAAATAGTTTTTTCTGGATTTGTAATCGCTTGTCTTTTTGCAGGATCTCCTACTAAAACTTCACCTTTATCTGTAAATGCTACAATTGAAGGAGTTGTGTTTTTCCCCTCTTTATTTGGGATGATTTTCGCTTCACCATTTTCATAAACTGCAACACAAGAGTTTGTTGTTCCTAAATCTATTCCAATTACTTTACTCATTTTTTTATCCTTATTAAGTTTTGTTTTTTATTTTAATTTATATCTTTTTTAATCTATCTAGTTTTATGACATTACGGTCAAAACATTAGTTTGCTATACTAACCATTGAAGGTCTTAATAATCTATCTTTTAGCATATAACCTTTTTGTAATTCAGTCACTATTTGCCCTGATTCATGGTCTGCACTATCAACTTGCATAACTGCATTATGAACATTTGGGTCAAACTCGCCATCAGTTTCAATTTTTGAAATATTATGTTTTTCAAAAGTAGTATTGAAATTCTTAATTGTAAGTTCAATTCCTTCTTTTAATTTTCCTAATAATTCAGCAGCATCTAAATTAACATTAGCCGATTGTAAAGCCATTTCAAGGCTATCAATTGGAGCTAATAAATCTTTTGCGAACTTTTCACTTGCATAATCAATAGCTTGATATTTTTCTCTTTCAAGTCTTTTTTTGATGTTTTCAAAATCAGCATGAACTCTTAAATATTTATCTTCACTATCTTTTAATTGTTGCTTTAAAGAAGCGATTTTATCTTCAAAACTCTCTTCTTTAGTTGTTTCTTCAACTACTACTTCAGCTTGAACTTCTTGTTCTGTTGTCTCTTCTTGTATTAATTCTTCTTTTTTTTCTTCACTCACATTTATCTCCTAAAAAGTTGTAATTTTTTCATAAAAATATTCATAATCTTTTGGTAACTCACCAATAACCAACATCTTTACATCTTCATTATTGATTTTACAGTAATTACAAATTCCAATATAATTTGATGGTAAAAACTTATCAAAATATAAACCCTCTTTTAATTCATCTAAAATTTGACCTTTTAGAAAACTATTAATAGTATATTCATCAAAGTCATAATTTAAAGCTAAATTCAAAAACTCTTTATAATTAAAAATCTGAAAATCTGAATTTTGTAAAGTTTGATTTATAGATTCATAAACCTCGTAAGCACCAACATCTTTTGAAACTTTTGTAATATCTTTTAAATCTAAACCTATCATATCATTCAAAAATCTATAAAGTGCATCTGAATACTTTACACTAATGGCAAATGAAGAAAATTCTAATATCATATATCTATTTTCAACATTTAAAATATCTTTTAATATATCAGATTTTTCTTTTTTTATAAAAACAGACAGTCCTAAGTTTGATGCAAAATACTCCAACGCTCGTAAATTCACACCTTTTAGTTTAAAATTAAGTTTTGTTTGCCAATACTGTTTTAAAGCTTCAGTAGTTGGAGTTCTTCCACTACTTATATGCTCTTGTGCAAGATAACCCTCATCACCTAACTTTTTAAAGTAACCTCTAATTGTTGCTGGTGAATAAGTAATATCATACATAGACTTTAATTGAGTAGAACCAATTGGTTCAAGATGCTCAATATAAGCTTTAATAATAGATTGTAATAAAAACTCTTTTTTATCTATCATGGATTACGACCATTTTCATAATTTAGCACTCAGTATCTTAAACTGCTAAAGAATTATAACCTATTGAGTCTTTATTTGTCAAGTATTTTATTTTATTTTTCTAAAATTTATAAATTAGAAAAATGTTTAAAATATATACAACAAATAATTTAGTTTAAATTATATTTAAGTAAATGTAAATTTATTCTATGTTAAATTTTAAATTGTAATTAACATATAATTTTTATGTAATTAATTTACTCTGTTCTATTGTATTGATTATATTTTATTGATATAATTATTTGGATGAATATTTACATAATTAAAACTAAGGAGAAAAAATGACAAAATCAAGAGAAATCCCTATGGGTAAAAAAATCGCAACTGCCACACTAATAGGTATGTTATCAGTTCCAGCATTTGCTGCTGAATTTATTACTATTGGAACAGGTGGAGTTACAGGAACTTATTACCCAACTGGTGGAGCAATTTGTAGATTAGTTAATCAATATAAAAAAGAGACAAAAATTAGATGTTCTGTTGAATCAACTGGTGGAAGTGTTTATAATGTAAATACTATTAAAAATGGTGAACTTGATTTTGGAATTGTGCAATCAGATATAGTTTATCAAGCTAGTAGAGGAGAAGGTGCATTCAAAGATGCTGCTATTCCTAAATTAAAATCTGTAATGGCAATTTATCCTGAATTATTAACTTTAGTTACTAGAAAGGATGCAAATATCAATAAATTGATTGATGTTAAAGGGAAAAGAATCAATCTTGGAAATCCAGGAAGTGGAAATGAAGCAACTGCTTTAACTTTATTTGATGAAAGTGGAATTAAAAAAGAAGATTTAAAATTTGCTGGTGCGCTAAAAGCTTCTGAAATGCCTGATGCATTAAGAGATGATAAAATTGATGGATATTTCTATATGGTTGGACATCCAACAGCAAATATCCAAGATGCTGCAAATTCAGTTGATGTAAAAATCACTCCAATTGAGGGAGCAAATGTTGATACTTTAATTAAAAAATATCCATATTTTGCTAAAGCAAATGTTCCTGGTGGAATTTACAAAGGTAATGATGCAGATATTCCTACTTTTGGGGTAAAAGCAGTACTTGTTACAAGTGATGATGTAAGTGTAGATGCTGTTTATACAGTTGTTAAAGCTATTTTAGAAAACTTTGATGAATTTAAACAATTACATCCAGCGTATAGCCAAATTACAAAAAAATCTTTATTAGATGGATTATCAGCTCCTTTACATGAGGGTGCAAAAAAATATTTCCAAGAAGCTGGATTATTATAAATACATTTATCTAAGGATTTAATTATCCTTAGATAACCCATATTTTCATACTTCATTTAAAAGAAATTTGAATGAAGTATGAGAACAAAATTTCACTTAATTATTAAAAGGATTTACTATGGCAATTTATGAAGAAAAACCTCATAAAATTTCCCAACTCGAAGTTGAACAAATGCATGAAACTGAAGCTGTTATTAACGAGCTTGAAGGGCAAAGAGTTTTTGGTTCACAACACTATGAATTTTGGTTAATATCAATAATTGCCCTTGCTTGGTCATTATTTCAATTATATATAGTAATTGAACCTACAAATTCAACAATTTCTAGATCTATACACTTATCATTTGGTATTGTTCTAGCATTTTTAATCTATCCAATGATGAAAAAACCTTACTTCTTACAAAAAATTAGATGGTTTGGATATACCTTTGCAGCTATTGGATTAGCAACAGCTTCTTATGTTGCAGTGTTTTATAATGAGATTTCATTAAGACCTGGAGATTATACAACTACTGATATTGTAATTGCAATTATTGCAGTTATAATTTTACTGGAAGCTGGAAGAAGAGTTTTAGGATTTGTATTAAGTTTAATTGCAGTTACCTTTTTAGCTTATGACTTTTTAGGTCCTTATATGCCTGAATTAATTATTCACAAAGGTGCTAGTTTAAATAAACTTGCTGGTCATATGTTTTTAACAACTGAAGGAATTTTTGGTGTTCCTCTTGGTGTTTCAGCAGGATTTGTATTTTTGTTTGTACTTTTTGGTTCTTTATTAGATAAAGCAGGTGCTGGTGAATATTTTATAAACTTAGCATTTTCACTACTTGGAAAATATAGAGGTGGTTCAGCAAAAGCATCTGTAATTGCTTCTGGTTTTGCAGGTATTATTAGTGGTTCTTCTATTGCAAATACAGTAACTACAGGAACATTTACAATTCCACTTATGAAAAGAACTGGATTTAGACCAGAACAAGCAGCAGCCGTTGAAGTCTCTTCTTCTTCAAATGGACAATTAATGCCACCTGTTATGGGAGCTGCTGCATTTATTATTGCAGAGTTTTTAGGAATGTCTTATACAGATGTTGTTGTTACTGCATTTATTCCAGCATTTGCATCATATTTTGGTCTTTTTTATATCATTCACTTAGAATCTCTTAAATTAGGTCTTAAAGGTATGAATAAAGAGGATATTCCTCCTAAATTCAAAACATTTATTCAAGGTATTCACTATTTAATACCTATTTTCTTTTTATTATTTACGCTTATGGTATTAAGAGAAAGTGCAGCAAGTGCAGCTTTTAATGCAATTATGCTTTTAATGTTATTAATGGTTGTTCAACATCCATTTAGAGCATATCTTGCAAAAGAAAAAATTACTAGAGATATTTTACTAAGTGGATTTGTTGATATTTTAGCAGGTATGATAAGTGGTGCTAAAAATATGGTTCCAATTGCAATAGCAACAGCAATTGCTGGTATTATTGTAGGTTCTATTACATTAACAGGTCTTGGTCAAGTTTTATTAGAAGTTGTAGAAACTTTATCAAATGGAAATATTTTTGCTATTTTAATTCTTGCAGCTATTATTTCATTGATTTTAGGAATGGGATTACCAACAACTGCAAACTATATTGTAATGGCATCATTAACTGCACCTGTTATTTTAACACTTGCTGCTGATAATGGATATTTAATTCCTGCTATTGCAGCTCACTTATTTGTATTTTATTTTGGTATTTTGGCAGATGTAACGCCACCTGTTGGACTTGCAGCCTACGCTGCTGCTGGAATTGCAAAAGCAGACCCAATAAAAGTAGGAATCCAAGGATTTAAATACGATATTAGAACAGCAATTTTGCCATTTATGTTCTTCTTCAACTCTGAACTACTTTTAATTTCAGGTGTTGATCCTTTAAATCCTGCAAATCCTGCTGGTTGGATTTGGATTACAAATCCTCTGGAAATAGCTGTAATATTTTGTACTGCATTTATAGGGATGATGGCATTTTCTTGTTTTACACAAGGATACTTTATTACAAAAACATCTATTTTAGAAAGATTTATATTTTTAGCTGTTGTTCCTTTTATGTTCTTACCAAAAATAATGGAGACACACCTAAATTTACCAAGTCATTTTATTTCATATTTGATTGGTATTTCGATAATGATAGGAATTTATCTTATTCAAAAAGCAAGAGTAAAAGCTCAAGTAGCAGTTGCATAAAAGACATAAGAGGTTTTCCTCTTATGTTTTATTTAGTTAAAACCTTTTCAATTATATATCCATAACCTTTATGGGAAATAATAAAATCATCATCTTTAATCTTATCTTTTAATCTTTTCATTACTGTTCTTAATGATGAATCATTGATATTAATATCATTCCAAACCTCTTCTTTAAATCTTTCAATTGAAATTACAACACCTAGATTTTTTATAAGTACATCTAAAATTTCTGACTCTTTTTTTGAAAGTTTTACAATCAAATTTTTATTATAAAGCTTATTAGTCACTAAATCAAAAGTATAACTATTGTTTAAAGAGATTAAAGCGCTAGTTTTAATTATTGGTTGTTTATCCAAAATAACTTCTTCTTTTGCTTTTTGTAACATTTCCATCATATTATCAATATTCAAAGGTTTAACAAAATATCCACAAACTCGTAAATTAATAAGCTTTAATAAATCTTCTTCATTTTTATGAGCACTTACAATTATGAATCTTTGAGTAGGAACTAATTTTAAAACCTCATCAATCATCTGCATACCATTTACATTTGGCATATTAAGATCAGTTAATATTAAATCAAAGTTTTTATTTTTTTCTTCATTCTCTTTTATAATTAAAAGTGCTTCTTCACCATCACAAGCCAGAATAACTTCATCAAAAATTGTATTTAAATAAAAAGCTAATGTTTTTCTTGCAAGTTCTTCATCTTCAACTAACAAAACTCTTGTTTTAAAATTTTGCATATTTTCTCTCTTAAATGTATATTATTAGATTATAGCCAAAATCATTTTAAGCATTTAATCTTATTAAAAACTCTACTCCATCATCTTTATTTATTGCTTCTATTTTCCCATTCATATTTTTTTCTATAATTACTTTTGTCATATATAAACCAATTCCTGTACCTTGGTTCTCAAATTTTGTTGAAAAATATGGTTCAAAAATTCTTTCAATAATTTTTTCATCTATATTTCCACAATTATTAAAAATTGATATAAAAAGAGTTTCATTTTTTTTATAAATTTTAATCTCAATAACAGCCCTAAATTTAATGATTTTATCTTTAAGTATTTTTGCATCAACTGCATTATTTAATATATTTACTATTACTTGCTCAAACTCATTTTCATAACTGTCAATTTCTAAATCTTGTGCTTCAATTTTTAATTCAATTGAGTTTTTTTCTAAAGATGATTTAACTATTTTAGAACTTTGAATAATTGATTCTTTTATATTAAAAAGCTTTTTTTCTTTTGATGGTTTATAAAAATTTCTAAAATCATCAATAGTTTGAGACATAAAATCAATTTGTAATTTTGCATTTTTAATAGTTTCATTTAACTCATCTTTTGAAAGTTTTCCATATGAATCTCTAATATAATAGATTAATAAATTGATATTATTTAAAGGTTGTCTCCATTGATGAGCAATATTTCCCAACATTTCACCCATAGATGCTAGTTTATTTTGTTGAACCAATAATCTATCTTTTTCTAAATTTTTTTCAACTTCAAGTTCTACTTTTTGTTTTAACTCTTCTTCATTTATTTTAAGATTTGTTATGTCATTTAAATATCCATAAAAACCTATAACATTTGTATAATCATCTTTTATTAAAATAGCTCTTGTATAAACCCATTTTATATTTCTGTTTTTATCAATAACTCTATAAATACAATTAAAAGAGTCTAAATCATCTAATATTGCTTCATTTATTACATTTCTTAACTGTTTTTTATCATCCTCATGAACAAAATCAAAGAAATTGTTTTTATTTTCAAAATCATTTACTTCATATCCATAAGTACTAATACTTTTTGATACAAATTTAACACTAAGATTTTCATCATTTTCCCATCTAAAAACAACAATTCTTCCAAACTCTGTTAATAATTCAACATCCCTTAACTCTTTTATTAATTTAACTCTATCATCAATATTCATTGACATCATTAAAATTCTATTTGAATTAAACTCTTTACCTCGGACTAATATCCATTTATAGTTATTCCATTTATCTTTTAATCTATACTCACAAATAAAATGTTCACTCTTTTTATTAACATGTTTTTCATACTCTTGAATAACTTTTTGTTTATCATCTTTATGAACTAAATTTAACCAATCATCAAAAGTTTGAACATCATTTCTTTTATATCCAAACATTTCAAGCCATCTATTTGAAAAAAATATTTTTTTTGTTTCTAAATCCATATCCCATAAACCATCATTTGAAGCAATAATTGCTAACTCATATCTCTCTTTCCACTTTTTAAATAAAAGATTTCTTCTTTGTAATCTTTTATCATATCTATTAAAAATTGTATTTATAAATTTTCCAAAAAGAATTGCAGAAAGTATCAATAATAAAGCTATAAAAACTACCAATAAAAAGAATGTTACAAGTTTAGTTTGATACTCATCTTTTATTTTTTTTATTCCTTTATTTGAAAAATTAGTTTTTATAAAAATTTTATATTGATATTTTTGGAAAGTATATGAAGAGTCATTTTTACTATCTTCTTCAAAATTAACAATATCTTTTACATCTTCAACTTTTCCATCCATCTTATAATTTAAGACTTTTTTCTCTGTTAAATCATAAAAATATAGATATGAATTATTTAAAGTCTTACTTTTAGCAACTATAGAATCAGAAATTGCCTTTTTTGTTAAAACTTTCATATCATCTATTTTTGAATATGCCCCAATAAACAAATTTAGAAATTCAATATTTTTAATATAACTCAATTGAATATTACTTCTTTGATTATCAATATTATACATAAGATTATTATCGCCAATATGTTCAATATTTCTTAGCATATGATGTTTAAATTCATCTGTCTTGTTTTCTGAATTTGTAAGTTCTATTAGATTATCAAGAATTTCTCCTCCATACAAAACGTTATAATGGATATTATCAAAAATCAAAAACTTTATTTTTTGTTTTGTCTCGATATCTTGTAAATGTGATTTTAAAAGATTTATATTAAACCCTTTTTGATTCATCTCTTTTGCTTTAATATAACCTATTATTTCATAAATATAATTACTTAAATCATTTTCTATATCATCAAAACCAGTACTTGTATTATATTTTATGCTAGAAATATATGTTTTTAGAATATCTTTTTTATAAAAATCTTCATTTTGAAGTAAGCTATCTATTTTGCTTCTTTTTTCATACTCTAAAAAGAAAAAAATAGCTATAAATGAGATTATTGATAATAAAAAGATAAATAATAAAGGCGTAAAAACTATCTGATTTTTTATATCTAAGAGTGTATAAAATTTCTTCTTTTTTAAAAACATTTTAAACCTTTAATATTTTATTTTTGCTAGATATAATCCATTTGCCTTTATTGGTGTTTTGAAAATATTTTTTTCTAATCTTAACTGTTTTTTTAAATCTTCAATAGTTAATTTTTTATCATTGATTGCCAATAAAAATCCAACCATTAATCTAATTTGAGACCTTAAATATGAATTTGCAGTAAATTTAAAAACATAAATATCTTTATAATTATAAAAATTTGTATTATATATTTCTCTTACAGTAATATCTTTATCACTTCCTGTTTTATGAAAATATTTAAAATCATAAACTCCAATAAACTCTTTTATTGCAAGTTTTAATAACGCTTCATCTACAAAAGGAACATAAGTTATAAATTTATCATTAAAAGGTGTTGTTGGTTTTGAAGTAATTATATACCTATAATCTCTTTTTTTAGCATGAAATCTTGAATGAAAATCATCTTTTACTTTAGATATTTTTAATATTTTAATAGAAGTTGGAAGATTTCTATTTAAAACCTCTTTTAGTTTAGAAAAATCACTCCAGAAATCAGGAACTAAACAATTAAAAACTTGTCCAGTTGCATGAACTTCTTTGTCTGTTCTTCCACTTAAAACAATATTTGTCTCAATATTTATTTTTTTAAATGCTTTTAAAAGTTTATCTTCAACAGTTAAACCATTTGGTTGTTTCTGACTTCCCTGATATAAACTGCCATCATATGAGATTACAAATTTTAAATTCATTTATTTCTTAATACTCTTTTTGTATTGTTCTTGAATACAAAATATATGTCCCAAAAATCCAGATAATCGGTATTATATATAAAGCATGTAATAGTATTTCATCTCCAATTACTTTCACTAAAACATAATACAAAACTACTGATATTAAAGAGTAAAAAACTGCCCTATTTTTCTCATATCTTGGGTTAAAATATCCAAAAGTAATTACTAGAAATAGTGATATTAAAGGAAATAAAGCAGTTAAAACATAAAATGTTAAATCATCAGTATCAATATTATTTTTAATATTATTTTTCCAAAAAGAGTAAGAATCCGTAAAAATTCCTAGTTTACTATCAGCAATAGAATCATTTATATACATAGATCTGAAATCTATTTGATTAAACTCTTTTTCATTAATAATAAAAGCTTTACCATCAATTAATTTAAAACTCAATGAGCCATTTTCATTATCTAAAATACCTGTTTTACTAACAATAAACTGATCTTCTTTTTTTTCTGTTTTAAAAAGTTTTACTTGGTCATAAACTTTATCATCTTTCCCATCTATATAAATTAACCAATCTCCAAATTTTTGTCCAAATTGGCTTGCTTTTATATTAAAATTTGCCTCTTTTTTCTTTTTATCTAAAAACTGTTTTGTAAGAAATTTAGTTTTAGGAATTAAACCCACTGAAACAACAAGCAACATTGCAGATAAAAATAGAGTAACAGGTACAAATATCTTTAAAATATTTACAGGATTTAAACCAAAAGATGTAATAACTGTAAGTTCATATTCACTTGCTAATTTAGCAAGACAAATTACCAATGATAAAAAAAATGAAATAGGCATAGTATAAAATAAAACTTGAGGAATAGCATAAGCAAAAAGAGTAAATAATTCTGCGAAATTCAGTGTAATTATTGAAGTTAATGCGGCGATTTTAACTAAGAATATAACTGAAGTTATAAAAAATAATCCTAAAAATATAGGGAAAAATGTAATTGCTAATTGAGAGTGTAAATAGTGTTTTAATTTCAATAAAGTGCCTTTATAATTGTTTCTAAGTCAAAAAAATATCCAGTAAAAAAACCTAAAACTAAATAAGGAATAAATGGAGTTTGAATATCTTTTTTTACAAAATTTGAATAGATTGCAGGAATTATAGCAAAAATTGCGGCTAAAAATATAGCAAACAACCCTCCACTTACTCCAAGAATAATTCCTAACATTGCAATTATTGGAATATCTCCTTCACCTAAAGCTTCTTGGGTTTTTAAAGTTTCATCTTTTAAAAGTTTTGATTTTATATTTTGTATATAAAAAGTGATTACAAAATTTAATAAAACAAAGGCTCCTGCAAATAAAAAAGCATTTTTAAAAGTTTCAATTAAAGAGAAATTTGAAGCAAAAAAAGAGAGTATAAAAACTATCAAAAGTAGATAATCAGGAACCGCTTTATATTTTAAATCTATAAAAGATAAAGTTATCAAAACATAAGATAATAAACACATATAAATAAATTCTTGACTTAATCCAAGTTTTAAAAACAGAGCTAAAGTTATAATTCCACTAAAAAATTCAACTAAAAAATATTGAAATGATATTTTAGTTTCACAATAAGAACATTTAGCTTTCAAAATCAAATATGAAAAAAGTGGAATATTATGATACCAATAAATCAAATGATTACATTTTGGGCACTTACTTCTTGTTAAAATTGATTGATTTAATGGAAGTCTTAAAATTAGTACATTTAAAAATGAGCCAATACATATACCAAAAATAAAACTAAATACCTCCAAATCTTCTCTCTCTTTTACTAAAATCACTTAAAATATCATCAAGTTCAGCTTCAGAAAAATCAGGCCAATAAGTTTGAGTAAAAAACATTTCAGCATAGGCATTTTGCCACAACAAGTAGTTTGAAAGTCTTACTTCTCCACTTGTTCGAATTAAAATATCAACATCACCCATTCCAGCTGTATCAAGACAAGTTTCAAAATTCTCTTCAGTTACTTCAAGATTTAAATCATTTAGTTTTTTTATTGCCCTTATAATCTCATCTTTTGAACCATAATTTAATGCTAAAACTTGAGTTAAACCTGAACATTTTGCTGTTTTATTTTGAGTTTCATAAATAGTATTTTGTAAAGATTTTGAAAATCTACTTATATCTCCAATGGCTTTAAATTTGATGTTATTCTCTAAATAAACATTTAACTCTTTTTTTAAATATCTATCAAGTAATTTCATTAAAAATTCCACTTCAAGTTTTGGTCTCTCCCAATTCTCAGTAGAAAAAGCATATAAAGTTAAATATTTTATTCCAATATCTGAACAATATGAAGTGATTTTCCGAACTGTTTTAGCACCCTCTTCATGTCCTGCGGTTCTATTTAAGCCACGCTCTTTTGCCCATCTTCCATTTCCATCCATAATTATTGCAATATGATTTGGGATTTTAATTTCACTCATATTGGTTGAACTCATCTTGTAATTTTTCTAAAATATTTAACGAAACACCCAATTTTGAACCTTTAAACTCATAAGAGCTATTTTTTAAAATCAACTCTATATTATTATTTTCACTGCCAAAACTATTTTCTTCATTTAAAATATTCAAGCAAACTCCATCAAGATTTTTATTTTCTAACATTCTTGTAGCACTATTTAGTGCAGTAAATTCATTCATTTCAGCTTTAAAACCAATAGTTACAATTCCATCTTTTTCTAAAGATTTTAAAATATCCATATTTTGTTTTAATTCTAAATTCCATAGTGTTCCAATTAACTCTTTTTTTAATTTTCCATCTTGTGGAAATGCTGGAACATAATCACTAACAGCTGCTACCATGAATAAAAATGGTTTTTTTAATATCAATGTTGGAGTCGAACTATCCATTAAAGTAGGTTTTGTAAGAACGCCTTTTTTAGCAACTCTTAAAGAATCAACTAAATATTCATACATTTCATTTGAGCTTTCTACTTTTATTAGATGAATATCTTTTGGTAAATTTTCATAACCTCTAGTACTTACTAAACAAACATCTGCACCTTTGTAATATAAAGCCTTTGCCAAACTTGAAGCCATTTTTCCAGATGAAAAATTTGAAATATATCTTACATCATCAATTTTTTCTAAGGTTCCACCACCGCTTAAAACAACTTTTCTATTTATCCAATAATCAACTTTAAGTAGTTCTTTACAAGTAACATCAAAAATATCAGCAGGTTCTGCCATTGCTCCATCACCAACATCTTTACAAACTAACTCTTTTGTTTGTGAAGAGATAATCTCATAATTACAAAGTTTTAACATTTTAAGACTTGCTTGAGTTATAGGATTTTTTAACATATTTGTGTTTGCTGCTGGGGCTATTAACTTCATTCTTGGATATGCAAGGGCTGTTTGTAAAAGTAAATTATTTCCTAAACCATTAGCCAAAGCATTGATTGTATTTGCACTCGCAGGTGCTATTACAAAAATATCTGACCATTTTCCAATATCTATGTGATTATAATCTTGAGTTTTGTCCCAATTTTCACTGCTTTCATCTAAAACTTTGTTTTGTGAAATTGCTTCAAAAGTA
>Ga0074195_1002681_pt1 | contig 18971 bp, 19 predicted proteins | sample EPASupsiteHSE623_FD_64525 | JGI IMG/M metagenome (GOLD analysis project Ga0074195, IMG submission 64525) | Bioremediated contaminated groundwater from EPA Superfund site, New Mexico - Sample HSE6-23 | ecosystem: Environmental > Aquatic > Deep subsurface > Groundwater > Contaminated ...
TGACTCAGCGCCCGTTCCATCTCGAGGGTATCCTGCACGCCGGTGGTCGCGAGGATCGCCTCTATCTTCTTGAGGTACTCCTCCTTGACTTTGATGCGCGCCTTGAGCTCGATGATGGCGGTGGTGAGATCCTCCTTGTATTCCTCAAGGTCGGTCACCATGCCGAGTTTCAGTATCTCGCCGCGCGCCTCGGCCAGCTTCGCCGCCGGGATGCGCAGGGTGACGGTGGTGTTGTTCTGCGCCACCACGAAGCCGCCCGACTTCTCGGCCAGCCCCTTGAGCGCCGGGACCGCCGCGTCGGGACGGAGCGTCGAAAGGTAGAAGGTCAGCGTCTGCATTTCGGCACGGTCGCCGCCGAAGAGCGCCGGCGCCGCGAACAGGAGCGCTATCCACAATATCTTTTTCATGGCCGCACCTCCACCGAACCGATGAACTTTTTGACGATCTCGGCCATTGCCGCGTGGTCGCCCTCCGCATCGAACACCGCCTCGACGATGAAGATATCCTCCTCCACCGCCGAGAACCCGACGAGGTAGCGCCGTTCTCCCGGCACCTCGTAGGTGCGGGTCGCGAAGGGGCCCATCTTCTCGTCGGCCAGTTGTTTGTAGAGTCGGTTGCCCATCTCGAGCGTCAGCGCTTCGGTCCAGAACGCGCTATCGGCTTTCGGATAGTTCTCAACTTCGGTCAGTCGCACGCGGACCGTTCCCTGCGGCGACTGGAAGAGCCACGCGTCGCGGTGTTCCTCGAAATCATCGAGCGCCGCGAAGAAACCGTCGGGCCCTTTGGCGTAGGCGAGATCGTCGCTGTGGTGTCCCACCGGCCACGAATCGGGGCCGACGGCGCGCAGCCACCGGAAGGGCGACGGCTGGTAGCGCTTCACCGCATCGCGCACCGCGGCGGTGAGGTAGAGGGTGATGGTCGAGAAGTCGGCCTGATCCTTGAGATAACTGAGTCGCTGCTCGAGCGCCGCGATGTCGGAGGATATCCGCTCCATCTCGCGCAGGATGCCGACCCGCTCCTTGGGGTCGGTCGCCTTTTTGAGCAGTTCCTCGAACCGCGCGAGTATCATCTTCTGGGTATTCAGCCGCAGGGCGGTGTCGCGGAACTCTTCGGTCACATCGTCGGCCGATATGTTCTTGCCGGTGATCTCGCCGATCTTCTCGATGAGCGCGACCGCCTCGTCGAACTTCGCCGCCGGGACGCGCAGGACGATGGTGGCCGACGCTGCGCCGCTCTGGGTCGAGACGCTGTCGATGCGGCCGCCGAGATCCGCGGCGATCTTCTCGATATTCTTCACCGCGTCGCCGACGGCGTCGACCGCCGCCCATATCTCGGAGCGGTAGATGACCATCCGGCCGTCGCCGGCGGGCTTATCCTGCGCATTGTCGGCCGGTTTGGCCGCCGCGCCGTAGGCCACGCCGCCCTGACCCGACACAGAAATGCCGCCGACACCGTAGGATTCGCCGCCGTAACTGCCGCCCTCGTCGTAATCGGCCGATGCGTCGCCGGTGCCCGATCCGCTCTCGTACTCGGCCTCGTCGTCGTCGTACTCGAAACTTTCGCTTTGTGCCGCGGCGCGCATCACCGGTTCGGCGGGAGCCGGAGCCTCCGCGAGCGTCTGCATCATTTTTTTCTCTGGACGGTAGCCGGTGTTGGCCGTCTGCCGGGTAACGCCGTTACGGGCCGTGTCGTAATAGCCCGACGGGGCCGCCTTTTCGTAAGAGGCGCAACCGGCCAAGAACAGCATCAGCAACGCCATTAAGATCAGTGGTCGGAACATGGTTCCCTCCCTTGCTGAGAACACCGCATAATAGACCTTGACGGGATTAAAAGCAAATCGAATCAGGGCCAGTTGACTCTGTTTTTATTCAATGGTAGACTGCTCTACTATTCTTTGTTTTCATTGAGGGGTGGTCATGAAGACTCGTTATTATGCGGCGGCGCTCGGTGAATTGAAGCGATTGGTCGTAACGCATGGATGGGGTTTCAAAAATCTTTCGATCGAGTTTGATGGACATCTCGTCATGGCGGAAGCCGATCCGGAGAAATTGAAAACTCCTCATACCGTTCCCTTGCCGGATGGCAGAAAGCTGACGGTTTACAGCAAAATGAATTGGCCGGTTTTGCGTCGCGAGTTGTATTTGGAGGTCGATGGGAAAGCGGTGTTCGGCTCCACGGGACATTCATGGTCGCGGGTCAAGGAAGCCTATCAAATACTTTATTTCATAGCAGCAGTACATCTTGTCATCGGTTTATTTGTTGTGTGGCTACAATCATCATCCATCCGGTCTGTTGTGGTCGAATGGGGTCCCAGTTGGTTTTATTTCCTCATGGGGATCGTCTTCGGTCTATTGGGGTTCTTCGTCAAGGCGCGGCAGACGCTGGCGCTTGGTTTTGCACTGGTCGCATGGGGGCTCAATGTGTTGCTGACCGTTTTTGTTCCGTTTTTTGCGCAAGAGGTGCAATTTGAGAGTCCGACGGTCTATTTTCTGCGCATCTATCTCTTCATGGGCTTGCTTCAAGGATTCTTTGCCCTCCGCAGGCTGAACCGCGAAGAACCGATATGAACTTCCGCTCGGTTGTGACGCTGTTTTTACTGTTCTTATTTTGGGGTCTGCCGCTCAACGCCGCCGATCATGGCGATCTGTACCGGTCGCTCGGGCTCGCGAAACTGCTTCCCGAGCGCGCCTTCATCTCCGCGATGACGGCGTACGACCGGCTTCAAGCGGCGGGACGGCTCAAGAATCCCGACATCGTCACCATCGTCGACTATTCGAAGCCGTCGAAGGAGAAACGGTTCTTCGTCATCGATCTCAAGAAGAAAAAACTGCTGTTCCATGAACTGGTCGCCCACGGAAAGGGGAGCGGCGTCGACCGCGCGACGGTGTTCGGCAACGGTGGCGGCACCTATAAATCGAGTCTCGGCGCCTATCTCACGGCCGAGACCTATTTCGGGAAGCACGGCTACAGTCTCGCGCTCGACGGCCTCGACAAGGGGGTCAACGATCAGGCACGGCCACGGGCCGTGGTCGTTCACGGGGCGTGGTATGTGTCGGAGAAGTTCGTGAAACAGCACGGCCGCACCGGCCGGAGTTGGGGCTGTCCGGCGCTCGACGAGGCTGTTTCGAAGGCGGTCATCGACACCATCAAGAACGGTACGCTCCTCTACATCTGGTCGGATTGACTCCGTTATTCTTCCGTGATAGATTGTATCTCGATTTTCCAAGAGGAGGAACCGCATGTCGGATCGACTGGCACATAAGACAGCGCTTATCACCGGCGCGGCGCGCGGTATCGGCGAAGCGACCGCCCGTCTGTTCCACCGCGAAGGGGCGACGGTGATCGTGAGCGACATTCGCGACGATATGGGAAAGGCCGTTGCCGTCGGACTCGGTGCGCGGGCCGAATACATCCATCTCGATGTCCGTTCCGAGGCCGATTGGCAAAAAGCGGCCGCCTATCTGAGCACGAAATACGGCGGCGTCGATATCGTCGTCAATAATGCCGGCATCACCGGTTTTCTCGAAACGGCCGGACCGCACGATCCGGAACACTGCGATCTCGCCTCGTGGGAAGAGGTGCATCGGGTCAACCTGACCGGCGTCATGCTGGGGTGCAAGCATGCCATCGCGCTTATGCGGAAACGGGGCGGCGGCAGCATAGTGAATATCTCGTCGCGCAGCGGGATCGTCGGTATTCCCGGCGCGGTGGCCTATGCATCAAGCAAGGCGGCGGTACGGAATCACACCAAGAGCGTCGCACTTTACTGCGCGGAAAAGGGCTATGCGATCCGCTGCAATTCCATTCATCCGGCGGCGATCATGACGCCGATGTGGGATGCGATGCTGGGCGAGGGGGAGGTGCGTGAAAAGGTGCTCCGCGGCATAGAGGCGGGGATCCCGATGGGAAAGATGGGGGAGCCGCTCGATGTGGCGTATGGTGCGCTCTATCTGGCAAGCGACGAATCGAAATATGTGACGGGGACCGAATTGCATATCGACGGCGGCATACTCGCCGGAGCGGAAGCGACGCCGAAACGGTGAGCTCTCTCGCTTTTTCTTTCCCCCCCATTTGACTCCGTTTTCGGCTTGTGATAAACTGCACCGTGATTTTCGATCAGCGGGGGTGTGCCATGAAACGGATCGTCATGGGACTTATCGTGGCGCTTATTTACTCGGTGCTCTGGGCCGATGTTTGTCCCGGAGGCCAATTCTGGATCGAGGAACACAGTGCCGATCCTCAGGTGCTCTTTACGGTTCAGAATGTCAGCCAGACCTACGTGAAGCCTGATGACGATACGCCGGGTCATACCGAATGCGAGAACTATGAGGATACGGCGCAGGAGGTGTATGCGGTCTCATACACCACCAAGGGAGCGGTGAAAGAGGTACGGCTGTTGGCGATCGGTGATGGCCTGAACGAACAGGGAACGGTCTGTACGGCGCCGGGGATATATCTCTTCAAACTCATTTCTCCGATCCTTCACAGCGGATACGAAGGATTCCGTAGTTCCAATTGCGATTACACGTTCGTTTCGCATAGCGAAGAATGTCCGTCGTGGGGTGTTCCGGTTGTCGCTGGTTCTTCGGATTATGAGGATGCGGTGACGGCAAGTGCCTGCAACGGTTCTTTGGAAGAGACCATCGCTGAAAGTCTGGATGGTCCGGTGCCGGACAACTCGGTCCATGACGATCCGACTGCGGTCAGCGATCGTGACAATACCGCGACCGATGGAAGCACCGAAAAAGCCGGATGTGCGTTAATACTCATTGATTAAGGAGAATGTCATGAAACGGTATCTGCTTCTTCTGGTTATCTTCTCCTGTGTGGCGTGCGCGCCGAAGGCCAATGTGATGATCCAGCGGACCGGCGCGATGCTGCCGCCGAAAGCGGACGGGTGCGATGTCTACTTCATCAACAACGAGGCGTCGCAGATCTATCTGTCGGGGCAGGCGGAGAATCTGGCGATGATATCGATATCGGGTTCGGAGGATGTGGTCTATCCGACGCAGGAGATGTTCGACGCGGTGCGGAAGGCGACCTGTCAATTGGGGGGCAATGCCTATTCGCTGTTGCAGGCGGTGTCGACCGGGACGGGGCTGTCGGTCATCCAGTTCCAGGTGTGGCAGGCGGACATTCCCGATGAGGAGATGAAGAAGGCGAACGAGAAGAAGGTCGAGAAGTCAACGGCGATATAATAGCTAGAAATGACATAAGAGACTTTCTTGCATTAATTCCTTGGCAAGTTAGAATGAAGAGCTTTGGTTAACTATCCGGTCCCATGAATGAAGAGGCAGCAATTACAAAACGGCGCAATCCCGAGAAGAATATGAGATATGTTAGCCCCTTGCGATATCCTGGCGGTAAGGCAGGCTTAACAACCTTTCTCTCGGATGTCATTGAGCTGAATGACTTGAAGGGGTGTTCCTATTACGAACCTTATGCAGGCGGGGCGGGGGCGGCATTAGGGCTTCTCAAAAACGGGTTGGTTTCAGAACTTTTTATCAACGATGCGGATACGCGAGTTTATGCTTTCTGGCATAGTGTGTTACATTCTAGTGATCAATTCGTGAACCGTCTTCGCACGGTGCCATTGACCATAGAAGAGTGGTATCGTCAACATGATATATGTGCAACGCCAACGCAACATAATAAACTCGATGTGGGATTTTCAGCTTTTTTCATGAACCGTTGCAATCGCTCTGGTGTTTTAACGGGTGCGGGACCAATCGGAGGTTACAAACAAACCGGAAAATGGCGCATGGATGTGCGATTTAATCGCGAAGAGTTGGCTGAACGCATAATTAATCTTTCACGGGAAAAAAGTCGTATTCATATTTCATGCGAAGATGCTATCGATTTTTTAAAATGTCGTTTGCCGCGTGGTCGTGGACGTAAAAAGGTCTTTGTTTACTTAGACCCACCTTATGTCAATAATGGTCAGCGTCTTTACCTAAACGCGTACAAACCTTCGGATCACGTTCAATTGTCACGATATCTGGCAAGGCAGAACAAACTACTTTGGATTATGTCTTATGATGATAGCAAGTTGGTACGTGATCTTTACGCGGATACGAAACTAGCTCTTATACCTATTCGCTATACTCTTCAAGAAAAGCGTTTTGAGAGAGAATTAATCATTGCTCCGCATCACTTGTCAATTCCGAAGGCATGTAATGTCCATGGGCAGGAAAGCTTTTTACAAGTTGCTAATATTGGAGGGAGAACAAAATGAGCACAGCAGCAGAAGCAAAGATTATCTTTGTAAAGACAAAAGACCTCCATTTTGATTTAGCCAACCCACGTCTTGCTGAATATGGCATTTCTTCTCGGGCAACGGATGATGATATATTAATGACATTATGGGATACTATGGATGTTCGGGAATTGGTCCAATCCATATCAGCTTTCGGCTTTTTTCCACACGAAGCTTTAATTGTTGCGAATGAGAAAGGGAGGTATGTTGTTATAGAAGGAAATCGTCGTCTTGCGGCAGTAAAAGTCTTACTCAACGAGAAAATTGCAGAAAAGAATGCGTGGGATGTACAAAAGATTTCTGCGGCAAGACAAAAAGAGCTGGAGAGTTTGCCAGTCATTATTTCAGACAGACAGAATTCATGGCAATATCTCGGGTTCAAGCATGTAAATGGGCCCGCGAAATGGACTAGTTATGCAAAAGCAAAATACATAGCCGAGGTTCATCGTTCATATGGTATTTCACTGGTGAAGATAGCCAACCAGATTGGAGATCAACATCGTACTGTGCAACGGCTATATCGTGGTCTTATGGTTCTTGAGCAGGCCGAACGCGAAAAAGTATATGACCGCGATGATAGATTTCGGCAACGATTAGCGTTCTCTCATTTATACACGGGTCTTGATTATGACGGGATTGCCGCCTTCATCAGTTTGACATCCGAAGATGAAGAAACAAAAAGTCCTGTTCCCAAGAAAAAATTAGCAGAACTGGGAGAGCTTTGTGTTTGGCTGTACGGTAGCAAGAAAGAGAATCGACCTCCAGTAATCGAAACCCAAAATCCCGATCTTAGGCGACTAAACGCAGTTTTGCTTAACAGAGAGGCTCTCGCTGCTTTGCGGGCAGGGACAGAACTCGTTAAGGCTTTCGAAATTAGTAGGCCTACGGATGTTGTTTTTGAAGAGGCCCTTCTATCTGCCAAACGTGAGTTGACTACTGCTAGGGCACACCTGACGACTGGATATGATAGGTCGGAAGCACTATTAAGAATCGCGGGAAGCATAGCAGAAATTGCTGATGATATATACGATGAAATGCATCGCAAACATGAAATGGAGGGGAAGCAAAGTCCCAAGGAAAAAAAGATTCGACTGACGGAGAAATAAGTGTTTAAAATACCGAACCCTCCCGATCCTCAATCTGATCCTCATGAACTGGCTGATTTCGTGGAATTGATTTGTTGGAAGCAGGGATCTGTGTCGAAACAAGAAATTCTAACATACTTTAACCAAGCTGAAGACAACGCGCATAACAGCGGTTGTGACGACGATGAAGATACGAATTCTGAAAAGCTGGATGAGGTAATGAATGAAATTGAACGCCGCATGACAGCATGTGGTGATGGATATCCTTTTCTTCTTAAGCCTGTGGGTACGGTTCTCAAGTCAAAATTCAATATAAAGAACGACAAATTTGTTCTGTATATCTATTTATTATTAAGCACCCGACTTGACATGAAGTCTTCTCGTATACATGCAAAAATCGATGGTGCCTTGTTGTTTGAAGAGGTTTGTGCCCATGTTTTAAAGAATTATTTGGGGGGTAGTACAGCAAAGGCTTTAGTTTTCGGAACGGCGACAAAGGGATCATTTAAGAATAAGGTTGAGACTCTATGTAAAGAATTGCATGAAGGAGCAGGTTTCAAAAATCCTAATAGTGCCCCTGTATTTGATAAGGACGGCAAATTGGATGTGGTTGCATGGGTCCCATTTTCAGACCTTAGCGTGGGACAGCTAATAATATTTTGTCAATGTAAAACGGGGACGGCTTGGGAAGAAGATGTTGCCAAACTGAATCCAAGTGCATTTATCTCAAAATGGATTGATGGAACTATAGCCGTTCTTCCTGTTCGTTCTTTTTGTGTTTCTGAAGCTTGTAATCGGTCTCGATGGAACAGTCTTTGTATTGACGCGGGACTTCTCTTTGATCGTTGTCGATTAGTTGATTTTTGCGACGTAATGGAATTGAATCTGAAAAAGAACATCTTAAATTGGACATCTTCTGCAGCAACGACAGCTACTTATTGAAGCATTTTCATGCAGACGGTAGCAGCCATCTTCCTCGCTCATCATGAGCATCGGCATTGCCGTTGTTGTTGCTGTTTTTCTGAAAGATCGGCGTTTCAGCGTTTGATGTTCTTTCCGGCGCTCCACGCCTTCGCCACGACCTCCCCCAGTCCCCAGTAGCGATTATCGGGCATCGTCAGCAGGAACGGTTTCATCTTCTCCACATCGGGTTTCCCGTTGGTCAGACAGGCGGGATCGGCGTAGGTTCCCGCTATATCGCCGATGATGAGTTCGTCGGCCCCCAGATCGACCACGCGGACCACCCGGCATTCGAGCGACACGGGACATTCATCGATCAGCGGTGCGCCCGTCTTCTCGCCGCGCGTCACGGTGAAGAGCGTCGATTTATCGTCCTTCTTGCCCGACACCATGCCGCAGTAATCGACCTTGTCGACCAGATCGCAGCCGGGAATGTTGACGCTGAACGACTTGGTTTCGTGGATGCCGGGATTGGTGAAGTGCGACTTGCCGAGCGCGACGGCGATCAGCGGCGGCTGGTAGTTGACCCAACTCACCCACGCCACGGCGAGGAAGTTGGGACGGCCGTTCACCATCGCGCCGACCAGCACCGTCGGCATCGGAAAAAGCCCCGTCTGTTCGGGAAGAGCGATCTTTTTCATGGCGGAATCCTCCGGTTCTCAAATACGCTCCCATCCTACACCCGCGCCGCGAAAGAGTCAACGAGCCGAGAGCGGTTGCATTTATATATATAATGGTATAATAAACCGGCTATTGGGGAGACACTAAAGGGCGTTATCTTTGCGGGAGGAAATACCATGAGACTTGTTTTTGTTTGGTTTTTTGCGGTCCTGCTGTTTGTCGCGTGCGACAACACGACAGCGAACAAGAACGACACCGACACCCTGACCGACCAACCGGTGACGGGTGACACGGACGATATCATGAATGACCAGACCGATCAGTCCGATCCGACCGTTCTTCCCGATGACCCGATAACCGACGACATAGTCACCGACAACCCGGTGACCGACGACAGCGTCGACGAAAGCACCCGGCCCGACGGCGACACCATCGGGGCGACCTGCGCCACGATAGAGGATTGCAGTGTCGGTATGTTCTGTAAAAAGAGCGACGGCGACTGCACCGGCAGCGGTGTCTGCGATATCAAACCCGACGATTGTACCGGCGACGAGGTCTCTGTCTGCGGCTGTGACGGCCAAAGCTACACCAATGAGTGCTGGGCCAACAACACCGGCGTCAATGTCCTTGCGGCTGATGTGTGCCCGACACCCACCGCCTGCAGCGGCGACGGCGTGAACGGCGGCTGTGCCGATCCGGCGACCTACTGCCGCGCCATCAACGATGCCTGCGGTGGCGAAGGGTTCTGTGAACTCATCCCGCTCGAATGCCCCGACTGGGACTACCCGGTCTGCGCCTGCGACGACAAGACCTATCCGAGCCGTTGCCATGCCGAGATGCAGAAGCAAGGGATACTGCACGACAAGGAATGCGGCTCGATGAGCCCATGCACCACCAACGATCAGTGTGCCGAGACCGAGTTCTGCGCAAAGCCGTTCGGTACCTGCGACACTTCGACGATGGGAAAGTGCGACAACCGGCCGACCGACTGCGAGATGACGCGCGCCGTCGCCCCGCAGTGCGGCTGTGACGACTACACCTACAGCAATCAGTGCTGGGCCGCCGCCGGTGGCGCGGTGATAGCCCACGAAGGCGAATGCGACGGCGATGTCATGTGTTGGGGTAACGATGAATGTCAAGAGGAAGAATTTTGCTACAAAAAGACCGGTGTCTGCGACATGGGCTTCGGCGTCTGCCGTCTGAAGCCCACAGAACCTCTCTCTCCGCCGGAAGAAGATATACCGGTCTGCGGTTGTGACGGCCAGACCTATTGGCACGAGATATATGCCTTCCAAGCGGGAGTTTCGGTCAAACATGAGGGGGAGTGCAACGGCCCCGACGATTCACAGGTCCGCTACTTTTTCGCCGATAATGCCGAGACACCTGACGGCTACCTGCGGATCGTCGTGTCGCCTACCGATATCCGCGAATTCTGGACCACCGATACCTTCATCGAGCAGTTCAACGGGAACAATTCGGTGACGCTCACCGTCCGGTTCTATGAGAGCGACATCCCCGAATCGGACTATGCCGAGTTGCAGTACACGCTGTCGCTTCCGACGACGCTTCCGATGGGGATCGGGTTCGGCTACGAGGGCGCGTATCTCAAATGGTACACATTCGCCGGGGTCGAACAGGGCGAGATGGTAGGGACCGTCATCACCTACGAATATGTGCGGCTCGACGCGGGGAACGAGGTCTCGACGCTCATCGTGAGCGGACTCAACCTGTCGGTGAAGGAATAGACCATGAGGATGATCCTTTTTTCGGCTGTGTTGCTCGCGTTTTTTGTCGCCTGCACTGAACAGTCGCGTACGCTCGCCGATCACGATACGGCAGCGGTGAACGACCACGACACGGCGGTGCCTGATGAGACCGCCGACGATCAGTCCGATCCGACCGATCAGTCTGATCCGACCGATCAGTCCACCGACGAGCTGTCGTCCTCCGACGAGACGGGCGACGATCTGCTCAGCGACAGCGACACGCCGGTCATCTGCGCCGATGTGGCGCTCAATGACTGTAGCGCGACGCCGGGATGTGTGCTGTCGGAACTTCCCATTATCAGCAACTACGGCTCCTGTTACACTGAAGTGGTGCCGGTCGCCTGTATGGCAAAAAGCGAAAAGAACTGTCCGTCGGATCAATGGGCCGATCCCGAATATGTCTACGATCCGGCGACGGGACGATGCTTCCTCTTCTACACCGGCTGTTTTCCCGCTTCGTGGGAATACGCGGTCGGTACCTATCCGACCGAATGTGCCGGCGGCGTCGCGCCCATAACCTTGCCGCCGTGCGGCACCGTGTGCCACGGACTCTCTTCCGCCGAATGTGCTCAGACACCCGACTGCATACCGCTCAATTCCCAGCGTCTTCGTTGGGACGAAAGCGGGCAGCCCGACTGCATCGAGGATGATTCATGGGTAGGCTGTTTCGCCAACAGTGAGCTCGCCTGCCGCGACAGCGCCTTCTACCCGGTGGTCGATCTCAACGGCGACTGCTGGATAAGCAACGGCTGCGAACCGCTCTGGTGGACCTATCCGTCACCGGGCGATCATTGCTGGATCGACGGATCGGGCGGGTCGCAGATAGCGCCCTGCGGCGCTCTGTTTCGTGTCGGCGCGCCCGGCCGTTTGCCGCAGTGAAGAAGTTCGATAAGATATTTGACTCCTAATCGCGATTCCGTATTCTTCTACCATGTTTTTTGTGATATGTGTTTAACGGCCGGACATAAGGATCGCGTCTTATGAAACGTCTGCGGTTCCTGTTGCTGATCGCCGTTCTTTTGAACGGCTGTTTCTTTTTCAAACTTAACCACAACAACTATCTGCACTATGGTAAAATGGCCGCGCAGAAGGGGAGTTATGAAGAGGCGCTCCTCGATTTCGAAAAAGCACTGGAACTCAAACCCGACCTCGCCGAAGCGATGTATCAGGCGGCGCTCATGGAGGAGAAACTGGATCGGCCTGAAAAGGCGGTTGACCGGTTGGTGCAGGTGATCAAGCTACAACCGCGCTATGTCGAAGCGCGCTATGCCTTCGCCCGGATCCGTTTCGCGCAGGGTTACCCGAACGACGCCTATATCGCGCTGTGGGGTCTGACCCATCACGACAGCGTGATCTTGCGCTTCGAGGTCGAAAAGGCACTTCTCGCGGCGGGCGTGACGGTGCTTGCCCAACCCCGGATGGATAACCGCAGTGAGGTCGAGACACTGTTGGGCGATGCGCTGGGAGCGCGTAGCGGCGAGATAGACGTGACCTATCTGCTTGATCAGAAGGGGGTGATCGATGATATCGTCAACAACAACGATGAGGCGCCGGAATTGTTCAGAGAGTTCGCTCCGTTGTTGCAAAAGGCGGTTTTCACCTCGGCGCACAACATCCCCATGAAGAGTGATGTGCCGGGCAAATATCATTTTTGTGCCCGGATAAAAAAGGGAAAATTGGCGCAGTGTGTTGGTCGGTATGACTACGGTCCCGGCGGCTTGCCCAGCGAGGTGATAGACGCCGCCATTGATAAGCAGAAGGAATCGCTGATAATCTGCTATCACCGAGAAGTGATCTTCGATCGTGATTTCGAAGGGAATGCGATCGTCCGGTTCGAGATCGGTCCTTCCGGCGAGGTGAAAGAAGCATCCATGCCGTTCACCACAATGCCCCGGAAAGAGACACGCCGGTTCCAAGAATGCATATCGGCCGCTTTCGAGGCGATGAAATTCCCCAAACCATACGGCGAACGTTCGACCGTCGTGGTATATCCGCTCCGTTTCATCATATACAACTAGAGGTGCCCTGTGCGGGTGAAACCGCTTCCGATACTTATTGCCTGTGTGCTGTCGGCCTTGTTTTCCTGCGATTATTGGGGTTCGACATTTTGGGGCTTCAAGAACGACTCTTCAGAACAGATCACCGTGGCGGTCTATCGTTGTGAATACGATTCCTGCGCCGCAGATCCGATCAAACAGTTCCTTCTTTCGCCGGGCGAGGCGCGCGGCTTTGAGTTCGAAGGCGATATCGAGATGGACGATATCTGTTTCGGCGCCTATACCGTCACCGACCCCCACTTCGCCGGATGCGGCAAAGGCTGTGCCTACCGGGAGACGATGTACGATAACGACAGTTGTCATAGTATGGACGATGGTCCGGTCCCGACCACCATCATCACGAAGGGAAATCCGGCGGTATCCGGCGGTCCGGCGCCTGGCGAGGCGGCCGAATGAACGGGCGATCCACTTTTATAGTGCTCTGTCTGCTGTCCGGCCTACTGTCCGGCGCCGAAGGGTGGGATGTCGCCTTTCCCGCTGCCGCGGTCTGTTCCTACCTGCCCGATGGCAAAGAAAAGGTACTGATCGCCGCCGCCGGTGATCATACCGCGGAACTTGCGGACGCCGTCGGTGCACTGACGCAGGCCGTCAAAAAATGTGAACGGGCGCAGTTGGTGATGGACGGTGCGCCGTTGGGCGATCTGTCGAAAGCCGACGATGCTCTCATAGTCAAGAAGGGAGCGGTCTTCCCGGTGACGATCATCGTAGTGATCCGTCATTTCGAGCCGAACGCCGTGGTTACGTTCTACGCGAAGAACGGCGATGTCCTACAGGCATTTTCGACTGAACGGGGTACGGCGTTGCAGCCAAAAGAACAGGTGGGCAAGGAGCAGGACGGTATCTCGCAGAGCATATTCGATGCGGTACATAAGGCGGTACGGGATGAACGAAAGGGGACCATTCCGCCTTCGAAGGAAGGGACGGGAGGTACTGTTCCGTACGCAAAAGAATTCCTCTGGTTCCCCGAATGGCGCGATGAATTCGCCGCGGGTCCCGATCCGTCCACCGATACGCCGCCCCGTATCGGCGAGAATAAATTGATCGTATCGTGGGAATTGTTCTATAAAAAAGTCGGCAGAGAAGATCTGCTCATCGAGATGGAACGGCGCGACAAGACGAAGTTGGGCCTTTTCATCGGCGGACTCGCGCTCGGCGGCGTCGGAGTGGCTTTCATTGTCGGCGGCTTGAGCGCACAGGAGGCACAGAACGATCAACGCGATTATTACCGTTTCGACAAGACCACTCTGCAGTGGGAGAAACAACCGGAGGACCCGCTCGGTCCCTACTTCTGGGCCGGACTCGCGATGACGGTGACCGGGACCGCCGCGTGGGTGACCGGATTGTTGTTGGACAAGAATCCCGCCTCGAGCAAAGAGGTGGCCGAGATGGCGCGGACGTACAACCGGGAACTTCGACGCAGGGCGGGGATACCCGAACCGGAGGAGAAAGAACTCAAAGACGAACGGATCGATATGTCGTTGACGCCGCTTTTGTTGCACAACGGCGGGGGCGTGAATCTTATGTTGGATTATTAACGGTGCGGTCGATATGATGAGACCCGGACTTACGTTCCTTGCCGTCTTCTGGACATTCTTTGTGCATGCCGCCGATCCGATCGGCGATCTGGAAACGCGACAGATCGCGTTGTTCGATATGATAGCCCCCGCGGTGGTGTTCATCTCCAGCGGGGATGATACCATCGGCAGCGGCTTTCTGGTTTCTTCGGAGGGGCTAGTACTGACCAACGCCCATGTCGTGGGAAAGGCGAAGAAAGTGAAGATCGTCCTGCATGACGGCCGGACCTTTGAAGCGCCGGTCATTGAACGGGCGCCCTATGACGTGGACCTTGCGCTCGTCAAGATCGATGCGAAGGGCCTGCCTTTTCTCGATATTTCACAGAACGCGCCGATCAAGGTCGGATCGTGGGCCGGCGCGGTAGGGCACGGCAAGGGGGCGATCTGGACCTACAACACCGGCATGATCTCGAATATCTACAACAAAGACAAAGAGATGATCATCCAGACACAAATACCGCTCAATCCCGGCAACAGCGGCGGTCCGGTGTTCGATAAAGAGGGCCGGGTGATCGGACTGGCCACTTCAGCCATCACCGATTCCAACAGCATCAATTTCGCTATAGCCGTCGATACGGCCCGCAATAGCCTCAACGGTTTGCGGCATCTCGCTCAGAAACTCGTCATCCGCGCGCCGGAAGGAGTCCCTATCTTCGTCAACGGCGTTATGAAAGGCAAGGGGCCGCAGATCGCTTTGGATGTCGCCCCCGGCACCTACGAGATATTCATCGTGCATCAAGGCGAGATGAAGAAAACTAAAGTAAACTATCCGCAGCAAAGATTCGTTGATCTTCCCTGAACGACGTCCGTCAATAGCCGAAGAACGAAAGACCGACGAATGGCACTAAATGGTGGATAGCTATCGTTTCACCAAGAAGGGTGTCGAAGACCGCCGAATATTGAACGCCTCCTTCGACCATGCAGTGAGGATAGAATTCAAAACCGGCCGTGAAATGGAGACCGATACCGTAGTTGGTCTCCGAATCGACATCGATTGCCGATACCGTTGCCAGACCGATACCTCCCGATACTTCGAACGAGGGAGCCTCCTCTTCGAAGAAATAGGTTATCGCGAAGGTGCTGTTCGAGGCGGTCCAGATATGGCCGCCCAATTTATACCAGTTGGTTTTTTCATTGTAGTACATCATGAGTTGATCGTTAAGCGCGCCGCCGATGTAAAAACTGGTCACCACCGGAACGCGGACCTCTACGTCCCAGTCGACGAGATCGTCGGCGCCGCTTCCGGTGATGATGGCGGGACCGATGCCGAGTCCGCCGCCGAAAATGAAGCCTTGACGTTTTCCATCCCACGCCGAAAGCGAAGAGAAAAAACAAAGACAACAGATAACAAGCATGATCTTTTTCATTTCCTTCCTCCCTGAAACCGATCAGTGTTCTATCGTGGGAACATAATACTTTTAAAAGAAGAGGATTTCAAATTTAAATTTATTTTTTCGATATCATAAGACCTTGAAATAAAATAACCCTTGCTATTTGTTCATACTTGTGCTATAACCGCCGCGTGATCGCTCGACGCTTCTGCATTCCGTCTGCAGTATCTGTCCATACCGATCGGTGATTTGAAAAACGATTTTGGAGCATTCTATGACCATGACATCGAACTCGTTCGATACCCTTAACCTTATCCCTCAGCTCCGCAAAGCGATCGCTGAGGAAGGCTACGAGACCCCGACCCCCATCCAGACGCGCGCCATCCCGGTGGTGCTCGACGGGAAGGACCTCTTCGGTATCGCCCAGACCGGCACCGGCAAGACCGCCGCGTTCGCCCTGCCCATCCTTCAGCGTCTTTCCATCGAAGGGGGCCACGAACGGGGCCGCCGCGCCATCAAGACGCTCATCTGCACCCCGACCCGTGAACTCGCCGTACAGATACATGAAAGTTTCACGACCTACGGCCGCCATACCGGCATCCGCAGCACCGTCGTCTACGGCGGGGTGAGCCAGCTCTCCCAGACCGAAGCGCTCAAACGCGGCGTCGATGTGCTCATCGCCACCCCCGGCCGCCTGCTCGACCTGATGGGGCAGGGATATATTAAACTCGACAATATCAGCATCTTCGTTCTCGACGAGGCCGACCGGATGCTCGATATGGGATTCGTCCACGACATCCGCAAGATCATCGCAAAACTGCCCGAAAAACGGCAGTCGCTCCTCTTCTCGGCCACCATGCCGCCCGACATCGTGTCGCTCGCGTCGGCTTTCCTGACCGCTCCGGTCCGCGTCGAGGTGACGCCGCAGGCGACCCCGGTCGAGGTGATCGCGCAGTCGGTCTACTTCGTCGAGAAGAACGACAAGCGGCACCTGCTCGCCCATATCCTGAAGGATGAGGCGGTCGTATCGGCGCTCGTTTTTACCCGCACCAAGCACGGCGCCGACCGCGTCGTCAAGGACCTCCTGCGTGCCGGCATCACGGCGCAGGCGATCCACGGCAATAAGTCACAGAACGCTCGTCAGCGGGCGCTCAACGATTTCAAGAGCGGCCACACCCGGGTGCTCATCGCGACCGACATCGCGGCGCGCGGCATCGATATCGACGAGCTGTCGCATGTCATCAACTTCGATATCCCCGAAGTGGCGGAGACCTATGTCCATCGTATCGGCCGCACCGGCCGCGCGGGACTGTCGGGCATCGCACTGACCTTCTGCGACGCCGACGAACGGAGCTATCTGCGCGATATCCAGAAACTCATCGGCCGGGCGCTGCCGGTGGTCGAAGAACATCCCTTCCGTTCGACCGTGCCGCTCACCAATATGGAGCCGCGCCGCGAGGAGCGGAAACCGGAACGCCGTCCGGAACGGCGCCCCGAGAGACGGCCCGAACACAAGCCGCGCAACGAGCATCATCAGAAACCGCAGCACGAACCGAAAAAGGAGCAACGGCCTGAGCCGAAGCCGGAACCCAAAAGCGAACCGAAGCGCGATCCGAAGCCGGAACCCACACCGGCCTCCACGCCCGAGAGGCGTCGCGATGACCGGCGGCCCAAACCGCACGGCCCCCGTCCGAAAGACGACCGCCCCTTCGGCAAACAGAAACGCGACGGACTGCCGCGCGTCGGATAACGGGGTCCCATGCCGCATATAAACTGGCCGGTGCTTGCCGTCACCTATGGGACGGCGTTCATTCTGTCGTTCGCGATAGAGATCCCGGTGCTGTTCGCCTTCCGGTGGTTCGGCCTGTTCAAGGCGACCAACGGACGGACCGTGGCGGCGGGTGTGGTCGCGCAGTGTCTGACCCATCCGCTCTTTATTCTTATCGTTCCGATCCTGACCATCATGTGGCGTTTCGATATGCCGCTCATTTTGCGGGTGATCGAGCCGGTCTGGGTGCGTGAGATATTCTTCATCCCGCTCATCGAGGCGGCGTGGTACTGGTTCTTCCTTCGGCCGAAGCGGTGCTGGCAACCATTCGTCCTTTCCTATGGTGCGAATCTCGTCTCATGGGGACTCGGGACCTTCGTGCCGTGGGGATTTATCGCGGGACTGGTGAAGTAGAATTCAGTAATAGAAATATTTGAGCGCTTCGAGCTCGGCGCTGTCGGTGTGGTAGGCAGTATCCGGCAAGGCCGCCAGCCGGTTGGCCTCTGTCTGCGCCGCGGCGAGATAGCCCGCCCGCAACTCATCGAGCTTCTTCAGGTCGATCTTCTTGCGCGATATCGGCGCGTCGAGCGAACAGGCGACCTTATTTTTCCGCTCCTTGCGGTGGTGCCACTCGGCGGTCTTGATATCGAAGCGGTAATCGCGCAGGAACTGATGCCCGTGCTGTGCGGTGAAATGTATCGCCGCGAGGAGGAAATCAATATCTTCCCGCGTAAAGGTGTAGTGGAGGTTGACCCGCACCCAGCCCGGCTTCAGGCCGCAGACCCCCTGTTTGATGAGGTCGCGGTACTTGAGCGAGGTCTCGTTGTCGATGTTGAGGAGCTGGTGGCCGTAGGGACCGGCGCAACTGCACCCGGCACGCGACTGGATGCCGAAGAGGTCGTTCATCAGCCGCGTCACGAAGCGCGGATGGAGGATGCGGTCGCGGTGACGCAGGTTGAACGATATGATCGCGATCCGCTCGTCGGCCGGGATGTCGCCCAGTAGTTCGGCGCCCGGAATGGCGGCGAGTCCTTCCATGAAATAATGCAGGTGTTCCCGCTCTATCCGTTCGATGGTATCGACGCCGACCCGTTCTTTAACCTCCATGGCCAGAGAGGCCCGGAGCGTCTGCAGTATCGGCGGGGTCCCCGCCGTTTCGCGCGTTTCGATGTCCTTGGTGAAGTCGTGGTATTCGTAGCCGACATAGTCGACCGTGCCGCCGCCCGCCGCCGTCGGCGGCAGATCGTCGCGGTAGATCCGTTTGTTGAAGACGAGGATGCCGCTCGATCCGGGGCCGCCGAGGAATTTGTGCGGCGAGAAGACGATGGCGTCGAAGTAGGAATCGGCGTCGCGGTTCATATCTATCTCGACATAGGGGGCGACCGCCGCGAAGTCGAAGAAGATGTAGGTGTCGTAGCGGTGGCAGAGCCGTGCGATATCGTAGACCTTCGTCCGGACACCGGTGATATTCGACCCGGCCGAGAAGGAAGCGATCTTGATGCGTCCCGCCCAACACGGGTCGGCCAGTTTCCGTTCGAGATCGGCGAGGTCTA
>Ga0074195_1002682_pt1 | contig 18970 bp, 11 predicted proteins | sample EPASupsiteHSE623_FD_64525 | JGI IMG/M metagenome (GOLD analysis project Ga0074195, IMG submission 64525) | Bioremediated contaminated groundwater from EPA Superfund site, New Mexico - Sample HSE6-23 | ecosystem: Environmental > Aquatic > Deep subsurface > Groundwater > Contaminated ...
AAGGAAGCCGGCGGAGGAGGAGGGAAGGCGAAAAACCGAGGATGAGATACTAAAACGAGCCCGCTTCAACAGGATAAGCCGCGAGAATGCAACAGGAGAAAAAACAACCGAGAAACAGAGCACCGAACGAGCATAAAGTCCACTTGAATGCGCGGCCAAGTTAGAGAAATAAAGTGCGAATGTCAAGATTAAAAGAAAACCGCGGCGGAGCGGCTTCGCCGAACAGAAATGAGGAAAGATGAAACCGGCGGACGGTTGTTTAAAAAGGGGTGACGAACCTGTCATGAGTCTGTACGATGGCTGTTCAGAAATTGTTTAAAACTCCGTACGCTTCCAGCTCCCTGCACGGAAAAACAATTTTTCGATGGATGGCTGTAGGGAAATATCAGTAATCATTCCAATAGAATGACAATCTTTTTGACAATTTGACACCCCATTACTAAGATTGTGATTCTTTAAATTTGTGTAAAAGAGAAAACCATAAGATCAACCAGCAACACGGCAGGGATGTGGCTGAGAAAAATGGGAATGCATCCTTGATGAATTGGACAACGGAATTGGGGTCAACAAGATGAAGGTCGAGGTAGAAAAGGCCACACTTGCTCAGGTTTTGCACAAAGTTCAGAGTATTTCGGAAAAAAAAGCCAAAATGCCTGTCCTCTCCAATGTCCTCATCAAGGCATCTGAGGCATCCGGTGAGGCGCGAGGCATGCTGGAATTCACCACAACGGACCTCGAGCTCAGTCTTCGCACACACATTGAAGCGAATATTCCGCAGCCGGGCAGCACCACGGTATCGGCACGCCGATTGCTCGATATCGTTCGTGAGCTTCCCGGTGAGCGTGTGACCCTGGAAGAGCTTCCCAACAACAGGCTGCTTATCCGTTCGGGACGGTCACGTTTTGAGCTGTCTGCTCTGCCTCCGGAAGATTTTCCCTTTGTTTCCGATTTTGCCGATGCTCAATGGTCTTCCTGCGATGTGGTTGTTTTGCGCAAAGCCTTGACCAAGACGCTTTATGCAATCCCTTCGGATGACGATCCTTTCAGCGTGGCCGGACTCTACTGCCATCCCGTCGAATCGACCGACCTCTTGCGGTTCGTCTCATCCGATGGGCACAGACTGGCTTATTATGAGGCTTCCAGCGAGTCGTTTTCCGGTCTGGATTTGGGAAGCGGCGTAATTATTGCCCGAAAAGGGGTGCAGGAAATCCTCCGTCTTCTGGAAAAGGAGACGGAAGGAATGATGTGTCTTTACGAAAACTCGTTTCTTGTAAAAACCTCCACCACGCTGCTCAGTATTCGGCTCATGGAAGCCGATTTTCCCGAGTACCAGCTCATTATTCCCGAAGAAAGGCCGTCTGTCCTCGCCGTCGATCTGGAGAGCTTCACGCAAACCCTTCGCCGCCTGGCCGTTTTGACCTCGCCCAAATGGCGTCATGTTCGCCTGGCCGTATCTTCAGGTGTGCTGGAGCTGGAAGTAGGCAATCCCGAGGAAGGCAACGGCTATGACTCCCTCGATATCGAGTACGATGGAGACGCTTTTACCGTGGCGTACAACATCCAGTATGTCAGGGACGCCGTACAGACCATGGAATCGCCGCGGGTGCTCCTGCAGTGGGTGGATCAATTCCATGGCGGTGTTTTCATCGGATCAGAGGAAGAGAACACAATGAACCTCATCATGCCCATGGTTGTGTAGGATTGACAGGAGCCGCGTCTTCCGTGGCTTTGCTTTTTTGATTTCATCTCCCGCCACGACAGCTTCCCGCCTTATGCGGGGGCGATATCTCTTTTTTGCGAAAATGGTCTGATTCATTAAAGAAATTGAAACACATCCGGCAAAAGGGTATAATATTTTGTTCTATAGGATATCACTTGCCGGAAGGGCTTCGGAGAGCGCTTCTTCTCATTTTTCAGCCCGTGTGTGCGTTACGGGCCAGGCAATGACACCAGCAGGGCAGCTTTGAGGAATTCTTAGAAAAAACAGAGGTTTATTATGTCAGAACAAAACGGCGACGGCATGCAAGCCAACGAACAGTACACCGCTCAGCAGATCACTGTTCTGGAAGGGTTGAGCGCCGTCCGCATGCGTCCTTCCATGTACATCGGCAACGTCTCCACGGAAGGGCTGCATCACCTCGTTTACGAAGTGGTGGACAACAGCATCGACGAGGCTCTGGCGGGCTACTGCAACCATGTCCGCATCCTTATTCATCTGGACGGATCTGTAACCGTGGACGACAACGGCCGCGGCATACCGGTGGACATTCACGAAAAGGAGAATGTCTCGGCTGTTCAGGTGGTAATGACCAAGCTGCACGCAGGCGGCAAGTTCGATGACTCGACCTATAAGGTATCGGGAGGTCTCCACGGAGTAGGCGTTTCGGTTGTAAACGCCCTGAGTGAATATCTGGAAGTGGAGATCCGGCGCGATGGCAAGGTTTATTTCCAGCGCTACGAGCGCGGCGAACCGAAGAGCGGTCTTCGGATCAAGGGGGAAACACAGCGCCGCGGCACGCGCGTGACCTTCAAACCCGATTCGCTCATTTTCGCGGAAACCGAGTTCAGCTTCGATGTGCTCGCCCAGCGAATGCGGGAGCTCGCCTTTCTGAACAAGGGCATCTGCATCGATCTCGTGGATGACCGCATATCCCGTGAGCGTCAGTTCTGCTACGAGGGCGGCCTTCTTTCCTTCGTCGAATATGTGAACAAGAACAAGGAGCCCCTCCACACCGAAATCGTCACCGTTTCCGGAGAGCGGCAGGGGGTCGAGATCGACGTGGCCATCCAGTACAATCAAACATACAATGAAAAAATTTTCACTTTTGCCAACAATATCAACACAAAAGAGGGCGGATCCCATCTGGCCGGCTTTAAGGCCGGTCTTACGCGCTCGATCAAGCAGTATGCGGTCCAGACGAAGCTTCCCAAAAACGAGCTGGACCGGCTTACGGGAGACGATGTGCGGGAGGGGCTCACGGCCATCGTGAGTGTCAAGCTCTCTCAGCCCCAGTTCGAAGGCCAGACCAAAACCAAGCTTGGAAACAGCGAGGTAAAGGGTTTGGTGGAAAACCTCGTTTACGAGAAGCTTTCGAGTTATTTCGAGGAAAACCCGAAGGTCATCAAGATAATCCTGGACAAGGTGCTGGATGCCGCGCGAGCCAGAGAGGCAGCCCGCAAGGCCAAGGAGCTCACCCGGCGCAAGGGGGTTTTAAGCGACCACTCCCTGCCGGGCAAGCTGGCCGACTGCCAGGAGCGAGATCCAGCCAAGAGCGAAATCTTCATCGTCGAGGGAGATTCGGCCGGCGGCTGTTTTTCCGGTAGTACGCTGGTTGCGCTTGCCGATGGCCGGGCGATTAGCTTTGAGGACCTTGTAGCTGAACAGGCAGCGGGAAAAACGCATTTTTGCTACACCATACGTCGCGATGGACAGGTCGGATTGGAGCGTATCGTTAATGCCCGCAGGACCAGGACAAATGCCAAAGTCATTCGCATAACCCTGGATAACGGTGAGACGATTACTTGCACGCCGGATCACCTGTTCATGTTGCGCGATGGCACCTACAAGCCGGCTATTGATCTTGCGTCCAATGACTCGCTGATGCCTCTGTATCGTAAGCTTTCAGATAAGCGTGAACCTGGTATTACTATTGATGGATACGAAATGGTGTGGGACCCACGTTCTGATTACTGGTTTTTTACTCATATTGTAGCGGACTGGTATAACCATTGGTGTGGTGTTTACAAAGAAACGGATGGAGACCACTGTCATCATATAGATTTCAATAAACTCAATAACAGTCCTACGAACATTAAACGCCTGCCTGTCAGCGAGCATTTGGCACTACATCGGGAACATGCGAGTCGGACACTGCATAGACCGGAAATCATCGAGAAGTGTCGTGAAATTCACCAAACAGCCGAATTTCGTGTCATGATGAGCGAACGAATGAAGCAACCGGCGACACGGCAAATTCTTTCCGAGCAGGCTACGGCGCAGTGGAGGAACAAAGCATACAAGGAATATATGGCTGACAGATGGCGATTATTTTACAATGCTGATGAAGCTTATCGTCAGGAAAACCTTGAGCGCTTGGATCGGTTACAGCATGAGCATTGGAGCAGTGAAGCGAACCGTCACGCTCAAGCTGAACGTGTGCGTGCTTATTTTGAAACTAATCCATTGGTACGTGAAGAATTCTCTGCTCGATCCAAAGTACAATGGCAAGATGAAGTACTGCTTACCTGGAGACGCAATCAGACGAAAGAGCAATGGACAGATGAGTTCCGGGTAAAGCGGCGTACGGCATTATATAGAACATACTATAAGAAAGCCATTGCTACTTTAAAGCAATTTGAAGTTGAACGAGGCCGGATTGACCTGGAAGCGTATCGCAATCACAGGCTTACGACTCGTGACAAGTCTTTATTGCGTTTTGATACATTTTGCCATCGTTACTTTAATGGTGACGAGGCGCTGGCGATTGAAGCTGTTGCTAACTGGAATCACCGCGTTGTCTCAGTCGAATACCTTAACGATTCTATAGATGTATATGACGCGGAGATTCCCAATACGCATAACTTTGCCCTGGCAAGTGGTGTATTTGTCCACAATAGTGCCAAGCAGGGGCGCAACCGGGCTTTTCAAGCCATTTTGCCGCTTCGGGGCAAGATCCTCAACGTGGAGAAGGCCCGTTTCGACAAGATGCTCGAAAACCAGGAAATCCGCAACATGATCACCGCCCTTGGAACCGGCATCGGCCATGAGGATTTCAAGCCGGACAAGCTGCGGTACCACAAAACCATCATCATGAGTGTGGCAGGGGATGAGCCCACTCTGGTAATGGACGATGCGGGGCGGACGGAGTTTGTGGAAATTGGCCCCTTTATCGATGATTGTATAGAAGGGCGCCGCGCTGTAGAGCGTTACCGTGTCATCTCATTCGATCCTGTAACCCATGCCACCCGGTTCCGGTCCCTTAAGGCGGTGATTCGCCACCCGCATGAGGAGCCGATGTACAGGATCACGACGGCTTATAACCGTTCGGTTAAGGTCACGTCCTCGCACAGTGTATTTGTTTTTGAAGGGGGAGAAGTTCGGCTCAGGAAGGGCAACGAAATTCGTCCGGGGGATCTGCTGGTGGTCAGTCGTCGTTTGCCTCGTCCGTCAAAGAGCCCCAAATGGATTGATTTGCTGGAAACGCTCCATTGTGCGGGGCTGACTCATGCTCTGTATCTGCAGGGTGAAGATGTGCGCCGTATTGCCGGCCGGCGTCTTTTGGAAAAGGTAGTGCGCCCCGATCTATGGAATGAGCCAAGGGTCGATTTGAGCAGCAACGGCTGGAAACAGCTCGTGGCGCAACGTCAGGTTGCCGAGATTACTCAGAAACGGGTTGCGGCTACGTGTGGTGTCAAACAGCCGATTACCGTCAGTCAGTGGGAGCGCGGGATCAACCGCCCCATTCTGCCTCACTTTCTGAATTATCTGGAAGCGATTGGCGGCAATGAAGCCATTGTCTATGAGACACTGCCGTCCAGGCTCGATGAGCGGCTTGCTCAGGACGACACGAGCAGGAATGCCCGGTGGCGGGAAATCAGTAACTATAAACCTTTCAATGGATTTACTCCCGTAGAGGTGGCGCAGCTTGGCGAAGAGGTGGAGATAGTTCCGCAGGCGCATGCTGGAAAGGCCTTCGCCCGTTATCTACCCATCACGGCTCGGCTGATGTGGTTCCTGGGCTGGTATGTGGCTGAGGGAACCCTGAGCAAGCATCAGGTGAGCCTTAATCTGGGCAGAAAGGATGAGCGGTTCATTCCGGAATTGAGTGCAGCCATCGAGGAGATCTTTGGCGAGAAGCCTCGCCGCTATGACGATCCTCAAAGTGAGGGGATTAAACTCTACTTCCATAGTGTTGCAGCAGCGAGACTCCTGAAGGCGTTGGGTTTGGCGGAGCTCTCCAATGAAAAAAAGTTGCCCGATATCGTATTCAGCCTTGATGAGACGCTGCAGACGGCATTCCTGGAAGGATATTTCCTGGGCGATGGGACCATGAACGACGTGCACTTGTCGTTTACCACCAATTCAAGGAAGCTCAAGGAAGGATTGCTCTATCTTCTGGGGCAACTGGGCCTGGTTGCGAGCGTAAATCGCTTCGAGCCGTCTGCTGCCACCAATGCTCTGGTTCAAACACGTCATCCCTTTTATACGCTGGTTATCGGAGGAAAGGAACAGCTTGAGATGTGCCGGCAGGTGTGGCGGCGTCATGCCAATGCCCCGGGGATTGAGGCGCATCTGGCACGTCCGGCTCGGAAAAAACCTGAATATTTGCCCATCGGGGATGACTTGATGGGAGTCAGGGTCAAGACGGTGGAGCCGGTCGAGCTGGCGGGTGATTACGTTTACGATTTTTCCGTGGAAGGCGATGAGAATTTTGTATGTGGCACAGGCGGTATCTGTGCTCATAATACTGATGCTGACGTAGATGGCGCGCATATTCGCACGCTGCTTCTAACCTTCTTCTTCAGGCAGATGCCCGAGCTCATCGAACGGGGACATCTCTTCGTAGCCCAGCCGCCTCTTTACCGCGTGGCGGCCGGCAAGCAGGAGATGTACATGAAGGATAACGAGCAACTGAACGCCTTTCTGCTGCGGCGCGCGGTGGAAAAGCGCGAAGTCACGCTTTCGGGTGACAGCGCATCGGTGCCGTCCGACCAGCTCATCGGGCTTCTCAAAACCTACTCGCGCTATGAGGAATGGCTGGACCGGCAGGTGCAGAAGGGACTTCCGCGGAATCTCCTCGAAGCGGTCATCAGGATCTTCAAGGGACACGGGATGTCCGCCGAAGCCATGGCCGATGAGACTGTTGCGCTCCTTTTCAGGGCCGAGATGGAAAAAGCCGGCTTTGAGATCGTTTCCATGGAAGAAGAGGAAGAGCACCGCGGGTACGACTTTGTTGTATGGTTCCAGGAGGAAGCGGGGGGACGCGTTCAGGTGCGCCTGAGTTACGGCTTTCTACAGTCCATTGAGTTCAAGCGCCTGCTTGAGCTTTATCGAAGCCTCGAGGTGCTCCATCATCCGCCCTATCGGGTCAGGGAGAGCGGCGGCGAAGTGGCTTTTGACCACCCGCGTCCCTTTTTCCAGTATCTCATGGAAGAGGCCCGCAAGGGGCTCGGCATTCAGCGCTACAAAGGCCTTGGCGAAATGAATCCCGAACAGCTCTGGGAAACCACCATGGATCCTGAAAAGCGCACGCTCCTCCAGGTGCGCATTGACGATCAGTACCAGGCCGACGAGCTTTTCACGACGCTCATGGGCGACCGGGTGGAGCCCCGCAGGGACTTTATACAGGTGAACGCGCTGGATTTCAGGGAGCTGGATATTTAGCAGCGTCTGTTCAGAAGTGAGCAGAGGTCGTATTTATGGAATTTTTTCATGGAAAAAACAGCGGCATGCCTGCAGTCAGGACCAGAGAAGAAATCCTTGCAACTCTGCGAGCCAACAAGCGGGACCTTCAAGAACTCTTTCCTTTAAGTCGGATCGCGCTTTTCGGTTCGTGGGCTCGGGGAGAAGCCGTTCAGGAAAGCGATGTGGATATTCTGGTTGAAGTGGATCCAACCATTGGACTGGGGTTTGTCACTCTCGCCGACCGGCTGGAATTTATTCTCGGTTTGACCGTGGATCTTGTATCCCGCCGTGCCATAAAACCCGGTCTGTGGAAGGAAATTGAGCCGGAGCTGATAGATGTCTAAGCGCATCCCGCGGCTTCTCCTGCAGGACATGCTCGAAGCCATCGGGAAGATCGAGCGTTACACAGCCGGCCTCGATCGAGCCGATTTTCTTTGGGACGAGAAGACCGTGGATGCAGTGGTGCGCAATCTGGAAATTGTCGGTGAGGCTGTACGGCAGCTCCCGGATGAGTTCAAAGCATCTCATGCAGAGATCCCGTGGACTCAGATTGCAGGTCTGCGCAATCGGATCGTGCACGACTATTTCGGGCTTGATTTGGAAATCATCTGGCAAGTTGTTGTTGGAGACCTGCCATATCTAAAGGAACAACTGAGCCAATTGGAGACCTCTCTTTAGCCGCAGCAATCCGACCGGTCGATTCTGCCTGAATAGATGGCTTTTCATAAGAAGAACTGTCTCATGGACCTAAAAACCATCAACATAGAAGATGAAATCAAGCTTTCCTATCTGGATTACGCCATGTCCGTCATCATCGGACGGGCCATTCCGGATGTGAGAGACGGCTTGAAGCCTGTGCACCGGCGCATTCTTTTCGCCATGCACGAGCTCAAAAACGATTTCAACAAGCCCTACAAAAAATCCGCCCGCGTCGTCGGCGACGTAATCGGTAAGTATCACCCACACGGTGATATGGCGGTTTACGACGCTTTGGTGCGCATGGCGCAGCAATTCTCCATGCGCTATGTTCTGGTGGAAGGTCAGGGAAACTTCGGCTCCATCGACGGCGATCCGCCCGCGGCCATGCGTTACACCGAAGTGCGCATGCATCGCGTGGGGCACGAGTTCATGCGCGACATCGAAAAAGAGACGGTCGCCTTCCAGCCCACCTACGACAACTCCCTGGAAGAGCCCACGGTTCTTCCAACGCGGGTGCCGAATCTCCTTCTCAATGGATCGTCGGGCATAGCCGTGGGCATGGCCACGAACATTCCGCCTCACAGTCTGAACGAGCTGTGCAAGGGGCTGCTGGCGCTGCTGGATAAGCCCGATAGCACGGTAAAAGATCTCATGCGCCACATTCCTGGCCCCGATTTTCCAACGGCAGGCTTCATCTACGGCCGGCAGGGCATCCGGGATGCCTATGAAACGGGCCGGGGGATTATCAAGATGCGTGCCCGCGTGGAAGTGGAGCAATCCGGCAAGCGGAGCCATCTCATCGTAACCGAGCTTCCCTACCAGGTGAACAAGGCCAGGCTTCAGGAGCGCATAGCCGAACTGGTCAAGACCAAAAAGATCGAGGGCATTCAGGATATCCGCGATGAGTCGGACCGCGAAGGCATGCGTATCGTGCTGACGCTGCGGCAGGGAGAAGAGCCGAAGATCATAGAAAACCAGCTCTACAAGCACACTGCCCTTGAGAGCAGCTTCGGCGTCATCATGCTGGCCGTGGTGGATAACCGGCCGGAAGTTCTGAATCTTAAGGAAGTGCTCGTAAATTTCTTGAACTTTCGGCGGCAAATTGTCACACGGCGCACGCAGTATGAGCTCAAGCAGGCCGAGCGGCGCATCCATATACTTGAAGGTCTGAAGAAGGCCCTGGATAATCTGGATGAGGTCATCCGGATAATTCGCGCATCGGCCACTCCGCCCGTGGCCAAAGCGGCTCTCATTGAGCGCTTCGCTTTTACGGACGCGCAGACTCAGGCCATCCTCGATATGCGGCTGCAGCGCCTGACCGGGCTCGAGCGCGAAAAGATCATCGATGAGTACAATCTGATCTTGAAGGAGATCGAGCGGCTCAGGCAGATTCTGGCTTCACCCCTCCTTTTGGACAACGTGATTCGCGAGGAGATTCAGGAGCTTCAGGGCCAGTATACCGACCATCGTAGAACCGAGATCGTGGATGAAGAGGGAGACATCGACATCGAGGATCTCATAGCCGACGAGGAGATGGTCGTAACCCTCTCGAAAGCCGGCTACATAAAGCGCACGGCGGTGACCATCTACCGGTCCCAGAGGCGGGGCGGGCGCGGCCGGAGCGGCATGAGCACCAGGGAAGAGGATGTGGTGACAACAGTCTTCACCGCGTCGGCTCACGATTACGTGCTGTTTTTAACCAATCGCGGGCAGGTCTTCTGGCTCAAGGTCTATGAAATCCCCGAGGTGGGGCCGTCGGCCATGGGCAAGGCGGTGGTGAACCTGCTGCCGCTTCAGCAGGGAGAGAAGATTCAAACGATTCTCCCCGTGCGGGAATTCAAGGAAGATCACTTTGTCGTTATGGCCACCCAAAACGGCATCGTAAAGAAGACCGCGCTTTCGGCGTATGCCAATCCGCGTTCAAACGGCATACGGGCAATAGTTCTGGATGAGGACGACGAGCTCATAAGCGCCTGCATAACCGACGGCAACCGCCACATATTTCTCATGTCGAGCGAGGGCAAGTGCATCCGCGCGGAGGAGCAGGATTTTCGGCCTCTCGGACGTGTAAGCAGGGGAGTTAGAGGCATGTCGCTCGAGGGCCACCGGCTGGTGGGCATGGACGTCATCGACGAAGGCAAGTGCATGCTGGTGGTTACGGAAAACGGCTACGGCAAGCGCACGCCAAACGAGGAGTACCGGCCGCAGAGCCGGGGCGGCAAGGGGGTGCTCAATATCCGCGTAACGGAGCGAAACGGCAAGCTGGTGGGATTTCGTCAGGTGGCGGATGAGGAGGATATTCTGCTCATCACGGACCGCGGCAAGCTCATTCGCATGCCGGTTGCGCAGATCAGCAAAATCGGCCGGGTCACCCAGGGTGTCAGGCTCATGAATCTGGACGAGGGGGAACGGGTGGTGGATCTGACGGTGCTGGCGGAGTCGGTTGAGACCGACGAGCTCGGCGATCCGGACGGAACCGCGGAGAGCGGCTATGGGAGTATGGAGAAAGATAGCGCGGGCGACGATACCCCTTTAGATACGGAGTAGTGATGAGAGAAAACGGTCGAGTGGGTGTAATCGGAGCCGGGAGCTGGGGGACGACGCTTGCGCACCTTCTTGCGAGCAAGGACTATCGCGTCGATCTTTGGGTGCGAGAGACGGATTTGTGCCGGATAATCGCGGAGCGGCACGAGAACCCCGATTATCTGGCGGGGTTTCGGGTAAGCGAGAACATCACGCCGCATAACGATCTCGAGCCTGTGGTGCGCGGCCATGATCTTCTTTTCATGGTTGTTCCGTCGCACGTGTATCGGCAGGTTGCGGAGCGCATGGCGCGTCTTATTCAGCCCGGTACCGTTGTCGTCAATGCCAGTAAGGGTATTGAAAACGAAACCCTTCTTACCATGTCGGGCATATGGAAGAGTATTCTGCCCAACGCCGGCGAAATTGAAGTATTGTGTCTTTCCGGGCCGTCTTTTGCCGTGGAAGTTATTAAGGAGCTTCCTTCCGCGGTGACTTTGGCCGGTGAAAACATGCAGACGTTATGCGAGGTTCAGCGGGTAGCTTCAACATCCAACTTTCGCGTGTATACGAGTCTGGACAGGATCGGAGTGGAGCTCGCGGGTGCTTTGAAGAACGTTATCGCCCTGGCGGCGGGCGCCTGCGACGGCCTGGGTTTGGGACACAACACACGGGCTGCCCTCATCACGCGGGGTCTTGCGGAAATCGCTCGACTCGGCGTCAGGATGGGTGCAAATCCATTCACCTTTTCTGGCCTGTCCGGCATAGGGGATCTTGTCCTTACGTGCACTGGAGATCTCAGCCGCAACCGCACCGTTGGTGTGCAGCTCGGTCAGGGACGAAAAATCAAGGATATTCTGGGCGAGATGCGCATGGTAGCGGAGGGAGTGAAGACCGCCAGGTCGGCTTATTTTCTTGCCAGGCGCATGGATGTGGAAATGCCCATAACGGAAAGAGTCTACCAGGTTCTTTATGAGGACAAGGATCCGCGGGATGCCGTTCGGGAGCTTATGGAGCGGGACCTGAAGCCGGAGCTGGACAACATTCCCCACTGCATTCCGCGGTAAAAAGGATTTCAGTCTCGGCTAACTTCCTTAGGCGATATCCGGTCTTTCCGCCCCTTCTCCCCCTTATGCGAGGAGCTTGCCATGGCTGAAAGTCTACCCAAAGCGCGTGTGCCTTCCAGCCCGGTGGCTTTATCCATGCCCCGGCCGGCCAATCCTGTTGATGATACCGGATTCGACCTTTTCCGGCGGGTCAGGGAGAAAAAAGAGAGTTACAGGCGCTACAACTTCGAGCGTTTGCAGGAGGAGGCTTTTGCAACTTTTTTTGATCTGGCTCAGGAATACACGACCCTGGACAATCTGTACCAGATCGCCGTGGCCGTTCCGCGTGAATTCTTCGAAATTGAAAGCGCTCTTTATGTCGTAAATCCACGGGGGGCAAGGCTGGAGATGGTGTGCAGCAGTCTTGTCGGGCTGATTCCCGAAAAGGAGCGGCATCATCACAATCTGCAGCTTGTGGACCATCCGTACGAAACCGAAGAGTCGCTCATCTTTCCGGTACGTGGTAACAAGGTATCGGCAAAGATGGAGCCCTTTTTAGGGCGGGGTTATATTCTGGGGCTTTTTGAGGTCATCTCGAAGCATCGGGTTGACGTCAAGAAGCATTTCTTCCTCGAAAAATTCAGCAACCGCATAGGCTATAATCTTCACCAGAAACTGCTTTTTCAACAGAATATCGATCACATCAAGTTCATCAATCAACTGGTGGCTGACATTGAGCACAATGTTATCTCACCCAATCTTTATTACAAGCTCTACCTCATCAGACTCAAGAAATCCCTTAATAACTACGAACATATCCATGAACAGCTCATGGAATTGGTTATGCGGATTCAGAGCCAACATCCGGAGTTGACCGGCGAGCTGTGTGAGATTCTTCAGTCTCTGGTTGAAAACAACCATATGCTGTCGGAGGAATGGAAGGCCCTTTCGAAGCACTACGAGCACACCAGCCTTTTTCTCGAGACGCTTCTGCGCCGGGATCATTTCGAGAAGGGCACTTATGTGCTGCGGAAGCAGCCGTGCAATTTCCGAACGGAGATCATAGAACCGCTGCTCGAGAGGTACCTGCCCCTGCTCGAGAAGCACAGGATCGTCGTGGACAGCCATCTGGCCGGTGTTCCAGACGAGCAGATCACGCTTTTTGTGGATAAGGGTCTGATTTCTCAGGTTTTTGACAATTTCTTATCAAACGCTCTCAAATACACGGAGCAGGTGCTCGATCATCTGGGACACCCGGTCAAGATCATTTCGTTCAACCGGGAGATCGTGAGGAATTTTTTCGGAGAGGGCCTTCACGGCGTCCGCTTCAATTTTTTCACGACCGGCCGGCCGCTTTCAGCCGAGGAAGCCGAGAAGCTCTACAGCGAAGGCTACCGTGCTCCCACGTCGGCGGACAAGGGCCGGGGGAGTGGCCACGGACTGCATTTCGTGCGCAATGTGGTGGAGATTCACGGTGGGCGTGTGGGCTGCGAGCCCCAGCAGTCGGGCAATCTCTTCTATTTCATTCTGCCCTGGCAGGAGCCTAAAACATGATACGGCAGAAGGGCTCGAACGGGCGCCTGTCCCCTTCGGGTTGAACGGGGCGCCCGGAGACTTTTCATCCGCAGGAGCAGCAGCTTCCGCAAGCCCTTCCCTTGGATTCATCGTTTATTTCAATCACTTCGATTTCGAATGTGAGGCTTTCTCCTGCCATGGGGTGATTGAGATCCAGGACGACGTTTTCGTTATCCACCGAGATTACCGTAGCGGGAAACTGTCCTTCATCAGCGTTTTGAAGCACGATTACCTGACCCACTTCGGGTTGAAACTCATCGGGAAAGTCGTCGCGGCGGAAGCTTATCTCCCGTTCCTGATCCCGTTCGCCGTATGCTTCTCCAGGGCTTAACGTGATCGTCTTTTTTTCCTGAATACCCATGCCAAGCAAGGCGTCTTCGAAACCGGCAATTACGTCCCGCGCGCCCACATGCACCTCGAGAGGCTCGCATCCGCGGCTGGAATCGAATACCTCTCCGTCGCCGTAGGTTCCGGTGTAGTGGACTTTTACGAAATGGCCATTTTCAATACGCTTCATCTCTTCCTCCTCAGGATTTACTCGTACTCGGTCGGGGTTTCTTGCACATTGCCAGACCTGATGTGGTCTTTCCTCCCCCTTAGGAGCAGCCGGAAAACACCGAGGATGTGACAATGCCAAGGCAAACACTACCTCCCTTAAGTATGAAGGACTGCCTGAGAAGTCAAGAAGAGTGAGCTTGAGCCGGAATGATGCCGAACAGGCTGAATTTCTTATGCCACCATGTCGATCTGCTGCATGGAGCCGGCCTCGCCGTTTTCCAGCATATAGATGCCGGAGCTGTTGACCTGGCCTTTCAGTTGGTTGAGTGTGTCTTTCAGATCAAAAGGCGATTTCACATGCCCCAGGAAGAGTGCTCCAACCCCACGTGCCTTAAGGGATTCCAGCCGGTCATTTCCTGATTCGTCCCGCGTCCAGAGTGAAAGTCGGTTGAAGACGGAATCATTCTCATCGATCCAGTCGTTGCCGTCTTCGTCGAAAGCGGCGAGTTCCTGAAAGCCGTTGCCGGCACGTGGTCCAAAAAGCTCGCTTCCATCGTTTATGCGTCCGTCGCCGCTTCGGTCGAGAGCCAGAAAGCCGCTGCCCGCGCCCACAAACGGCATCTTCTCTTCATCGCCGTCCACGTCCAGATCGAAGCTGAAGGTCATGGATGAAAGCTGCGCGGCCGTGCCCTCGAAGTTGAGCACGAGAGGATCGGTTTTTCGGGCGTTGCCGGCCATGAGGGTCAGATTTTCTTCGGTGTAGAATTCACGGTTCATTTGGATACCAATGGAAAATTCCACCTCCTGGCCGTCGGTCGTGCGAATGGTGCCCGATGCCGAAAATGCCATCGTTTCCCGCTCGTAGTAGGAGGTATTCCTGGAGTAAATCATTCCCCAGTCTTCGTTTCCGGAAGCCGAAGCGGCTAGAGCCGCGGCTTCCGTATTCACACGCGCCTCTTCCACGCCGACTTGCAGCTCGCTCACGTCCAGAACGCGGATTTTTTGGCCCGTAAGCTTTTCGAGAAGCTGTTTGAGGAGGTGTATTTGCCCGTCACCGCCTTCGAGCGATTTCTCGCCTTCCACTTCGCCCGCGCGGCTGCGTCGCGCATCTCCGTAAGAATTTGTGACGGAGGGCCGGCCATGCTGATGAAGACCCTTTTGGCCCGAGAGCGTCAATCGGTCGCTCCCCCAGCCTGGAAGGACGGAAGCTCGTGCTGCGACGGCGCTATTGGAGCGCGAAGAGGCGCCCGGGCGGTTGCCGGTCCAAAAGGACAACTGCTCGGAGCGCTGTTCGAGCTCGATGTTCAGGCTGGCGGCTTCCATGCCGACGGCTGATGAGGCAATCTTCATGTCTTTCGTCCCCTTTCTGGTAAGGTCTGTCAGGATATCTCCCCGGCAACCGAAGTATGATCATTTGCTCTCAATATCGGCTATTCCAATCAGGGACTTTAGCTCTGAAGCAAAATCCCTATGGAGCTTCACGGGAATTTTTTCTATGGTGTTTCAGGCGGCAGGTCTTTTGATACGTAACTAACCAATCATTTTAAATCCATGCAGGAGGATGTATGGCTAACTTTCTATTCACGTTAGGGCGGGATGAGGTCGAAGCAGCGACGCGGTGCTTCCAGTTCGCCAAAATCGCTCATTCCAAGGGACACAATGTGAACATTTTCTTTACGGACGGCGGAGTGCTTTGGGCTGATAAAACGCGGGACCTGACCGTGAAAACCATAACGGGGGACTGCCCCAATGACTACCTCCCCTATCTGGTGGAAAACGAAGTTCCAGTGGGGGTCTGAGTCCCCTGCGCCAAGGCTCGTCAGGTTGACGAGGTCAAGTTTTTCTCAAACATGGGCCTGGATGGCGGCCCCCACCTTATAGACCTCGCTGCGGAGGCCACAGTGTATAATTTTTAAGCACGGAATACCGCAGGCATAAGCCGGCAGAAACGAACAAGAATCCGTACAGAGCCGCAGGGTGGGCACAAAAAACGTGTCCACCCTGCGGCTGGTTACGGAGAGGGCAGGGTGATGGTAACGGAGATGGCGCTGGGACCGCGCCGGATGTCGATGCGATGTGTCTTTTTGCGCGGCGGCATTGACTGGTGCAGATCTTCTATGGATTGAACGGGATGTCCGTTGATGGCCGTGATTGTGTCTCCGGTCAGAATGCCCGCTGCTTCGGCGGGACTTCCCGCAAGAACATTGAGCACTTCGAGTCCCTTGCCGCCCGCTGCCTGACGGATCATCATACCCAGGCGCGGCCGATGGAAGGGTGCGGGCGCGCGGTCCGTAATCCAAATGAAGTCGCCCAGATCCGGATCGGTCAGGGAGCCCGGGTAATCGATGGGCATGGGAGCGATGACGGCGAAGCGATGCCCGCCCGCCCGTTTGGCTACCAGATGGGGCACGCCCAGCCCGTGGCTCAGGTGTCCTTTCCCGACGAGCACCAGGATTGCTCCATCCCCGGCCGGCGAGGAGAGAGCTCTGGCCAGTGTTTCCGCCATGGTCTCCTCCCACGCCAGTTGCGCCTCGTAGAATGTGTCGAAGCTTTTGAGGCCTTCTCCATGGTGCTGATCGAACTGCTCCTGGATAACGGCGCGGTGGCGGGGATTGCTCATGAGATACTCCGAGGCGATGCGCGCCCGGTCCGACGGTGAAAGCGAAGCCACCCCATTACGGGCAATCTGCCGGACTACGGTTGGCGGGGCGTTGAGGGCCAGCATGCGCAGATGCTGCTCTCGAGCCCGTATGAAGATGTTTCGGTAGAGCTGAAACGGAAAGCCCCAAACGCCCTCCCAGTCGCTTTCCTTGAAAAACTCCTCTTCGGTGGTGGTACCGGCGATGAAGCGGTCCAACGCCCCCTGAGCCTCTCGTGGGAGCATTTCCAGAGCCACGGTGACTGATTTCCTTCTCTCAAGAAGTCCTGCCAGAACCGCCTCTTGAACACGGTGATCCTCGACACTGGTGTGGGTTTCGCCCACATAAATGATTCGGGCATCGCCAGTTTCCCGAAACAGCTCCTCCTGGGACAGAGCACGGCCTGTTCGGGCTTCCATGATGTCGTTGATTTTGAGCCCTTCTATCTTGAGTCCTTCCATCTCGGCCGGGGGCGGGAGAACCGGCTGCGGCTTGGGAGCTGCCACAACGGCGCACCCGGCCAGCCCGAGAACGAGCAGCACGCCGAGGCAAAAATTAACGGATGAATTAACGGATGAATTAAGGTTCATGAGTCTGTTCTCCAGCCCGCCTGCGTAATCTTTCGTCTGCGGTTTCGTTTTTCACACCGTAAACACCCCGGACGTCCGGCACAAGATATACGAGGCGCGGCCCCAGAAAGAGTCCTTCCTGTGCGCCTCAAAAGAGGCTTCCGAAAGTCCGTGCATGCTTATCGTTTGTTTGCAGGGGCATGCGGTTTTTTTCGTGCCGGTTCGGTGTTATCGTCGCCGGCTACCGCGCGGCATGCTGAACGATTACGTTGTACCGGACAGTTCTCTTGAAAGAGGAGGCTCATCATGGAGCTTTTTTTCCAGCCCCGGTCTGTGGCGATCATCGGTGCTCCACGGCAGACGGGAGCCGGGGCATACAATAATCTGGAGATGATGCTCCGGTACGGCTACGAGGGCCGTATCCATCTGGTGCATCCCGAGGCTGCGGAGATTTTAGGGCGCCGCACCGTGCGGCGGGTAGCCGATCTTTCCGAGGTTCCCGATCTGGCTGTCATTTCCGTCGGGCGTGACCGCGTTCCGGACGTTTTCGCCCAGTGCGCCGCCCGCGGCATTCGCCGTATCGTGGTTATAAGCCAGGGCTTCGCCGATGCGGACGAGCGGGGCCGGGAGCTTCAGGAAAATTTGCTTCGCCTTGCGCGGGAGAAGGGCATCCGCCTTCTGGGTCCCAACACGATGGGTGTTATAAACGCCTTCTCGCGCTTCAGCACGGCCTTTCTGGACATTCCACGCGATCCCTCGCCGCCGCCTCTTACCGTGGTGGCCCAGTCCGGGGTGCTTCAGGTGGGATTCGAATCCTTTACGGGGCGGATCGGAAAGGCCATCGATATAGGCAACGCAGCGGACGTGGATTTCGCGGATATTCTGAGTTACCTCGAGACCGACCCGCAGACGCGCGTTATCGTGTTCCACATGGAGGGCATGCGCAGGGGCAGTCTCTTTCTTGAAACGGCGGCCCGCGTGGCCCGCCGGAAGCCCATCATAGTCTTCAAAACGGGCCGAAGCACCGCCGGAGCCCATGCTGCCCTCTCCCACACGGGATCTCTCGTCGGCGAGGACGCCGTGCTCGATGCCGCCTTCGCCAAAGCGGGGCTCATCCGGGTGCGCCACATGATAGAGCTGCGGGCCGTCTGCCGCGCCGCTCTCGCCTTCCAGCCTTTAAACGGGCCACGGCTGGCCGTCGTAACCGCAACGGGAGCCTGCGGCATCATGGCGGCGGACGCCTGCGAGGACTACGGCCTGGAGCTTGCTCCTCTTTCCGAAGACCTTCGGGGTCGGTTGGAAAATCCGCGCCTTGCCTGGCACCGCTTGCGAAATCCCGTGGACATCTGGCCGCTCGCCATGGCTTCCTCCTTTGCGGAGGTCTTCAGAAGGGCCGTGAGCGGGTTTCTGGAAGACGACGGCGTGGATGCCGTTTTGTGCATCGCCGCCGCGGTGGCATCCCCTCTGCACACCGATCTGGATCCGGCGGCCATGGCTCGGGAGATCAACAGCCGGAACACCGCCGGCAAGCCCATGGCCCTGTGGCTCTACGGCGGCGACCAGGACCGAATGGCGCGGGCTTTGGAAGATGAGCCCAATGTGGCCTGCTTCGGCAGTCTGGACGAGGCCGTTATGGGGCTTTCCGCCCTGTGGAGATACGAAAGGTGGCGGCGTGAGACGGCCGAATATGCCTCCGCGGACTTGCAAAAACAGGATGAAACCTTACCCTTTTCGGTTATCGTGCCCCGACCGCCGAAAAGCGAGGTAGAACATCCAAGGCTTCTCGTGGGCGAGGAGGCTTTGGAGCTGCTTCGGCAGACGGGCATTCATCCGGCGCCTTCGGCCATGGCCGCAAACGAGGACAGTGCCGTGCTATCCGCCCGGTCCTTCGGCTTTCCCGTGGTGCTGAAAATAGCTTCCGCCGCCTGGCCGCACAAATCCGACCGGGGCGGGCTGAGGCTCCATCTGGATTCGGAAGAGGCCGTGCGAAAGGCCTTTCGGGAGCTTCGGGATCTTTTC
>Ga0074195_1002683_pt1 | contig 18962 bp, 22 predicted proteins | sample EPASupsiteHSE623_FD_64525 | JGI IMG/M metagenome (GOLD analysis project Ga0074195, IMG submission 64525) | Bioremediated contaminated groundwater from EPA Superfund site, New Mexico - Sample HSE6-23 | ecosystem: Environmental > Aquatic > Deep subsurface > Groundwater > Contaminated ...
ACAACTTCCGGCAATTGATAATCACTTTTGGTCTGAGAGCTGACTGTTTTTACAGAGGAAAGAACTATCAGCAATATTATATATAGTCTTAATGTTTTCATTGTAATTTCTCCTCTGCTATTTTATTTTCTTAAGATTTTCGGGGATATCAAACAAGCCGGTAGAATTTTTCACCTTTTCCAGCTTATCTACATTAATAACGGTTTTAATAGTAGGAGCAATAGCATTTTCTACAGTCTCAATTATCCTTAGCGGAACTATGTTTTTTTTGCCTTTTACCATTTTAGAGAGAGGTTCTTTCCTGTTATTATCTTCGAGGTAAAATATTTTCTTGTTGAGCAAGCCGGCCATATAAGCATCGTCGGTTTTTGTGACAAAATACTCAAGAGAGATCTGATCAAAATCTGCATCACCATCACAGATATAATGGTCGCAGAGCTTATTGCCAACTGTGTCCCGGTCAAGTCGCACAGGTTTGTTCCATTCGAAAACAGGGGTATAATCCTGTCCCAAATGTTTGAAATCCAGAGTTTTTTCAATTACGGGCATTGCCTTTTTGATGGAATCAGTTTTTATTGTGCCCGAAGCTAAATTGATACTGTAAATGAGACCCAGATCCCACCTGATAATTCTTTTAACAGGATTACTCAAGGTACAAATCTTGTTTTTCGAGAACCAGTATTCCGTGACAGTTACCCTGTCTATGTTCATATAGGTTCTGGTGTTTGTGATTTTTGCATAATAGACAGTATCATCCTGACCCCAGACAACGACGCTGCTACAAACGCACAACAAAAGAAGGATAAATGATTTCATACTTTGCAGTAGTTTTTAGTAAGTTGTAGAATATGTGAGAGTTATGTGTGTTAAAAAACAGAAATCAGATAAAAATTATAAGGTAACCATCTAAATATATGAGTGTTGCTAAAAACTACTGCAATGTCTAATCCTGGCATCGCAGGTAGCACAATTCAAACCGCAACAAGCAACAAGTTTTTCCATATTAAATCGGATTATTTAGCTGAATTATCCAGTACTAAAGTGATTATTTCCGGACCAACGGCATCGAAGATAGTTTCGATTTGAGTAGTATAATCCTCTTTATGGCTCATAATAGCATCCTTTATGAGAAAGGCTTTATAGTCATGATTCATTGCCCCCATATAAGTTGCCAGAACACATCCGACAGAGCTCAATCCGCATAGAAACAGAGTATTGCACCCCTTCTCCTTTAAAACTTTATCGAGATCGGTTTTGTTGAAGCCATCGGGATATGTCTTAATTACCTTAGAATCGTCGGGTTTAATCAAAACAGTAGCAGGGAACTCAAATTGCGGAGAACCTTGTTCCGGTCCATACTGTTTACTGTAGTGATAGACCCTGATAACCGGAAATCCATGGTTACGGAAAAGTTGTATATAGTAGTTAATATTAACCATAGCAACCTCTTTTTCCTTCTGATCCATCATGTTAAGATAGGCGTTTTGAATATCAATAACCAGCAAAGCCGATTTTAGAGGAGCTTTCTGCTCATTCTGAGTTTGAGCGAATGATTTGCCTGATATAATCACCAACAGGATTATCAAGCCAATTTGGACGATTTTTTTTTTCATGGATAAAAATAGATTTTAAATTACTAATTCCATCAAAATTCTATAGGGCTTTTTTGATCTTCTCTATTAATTGATGTCTCTCCAAAGAGTAAGTAGAACTTACCTTATTCACATATTCGTATATTATCAATGACCGCTCGTACATTTTCGCCTTTCTGCTATTGTCATTTTTGTCTGAGTCAGCATCATCGGCAACCAAACAAAGAATCTCTGCAAGTGCTTCAAGATTCTGATTAGTCAATTTGATATCCCCTTGCAAGGTCTCTATAAGCTTGTCTGCCGCGATCGCCAAAAGATCATCGACATTTAAATTCAGAGTATCACTGAGTGCATTGTCCACCTGCAATATCTCCTCACTTTCGCGACCCTTGGCTCTAAGCCCCAGAAGAACGGAGAAAAGCTTCTCAAGCATAATCCCTATCTGATCAATTTGCCGTTTTATGTAGTCTTCCTGTTGCATCTATTTGACAATAAAATTAGTAAATGTTCTGAAATATTGAACTGCAACGGTCATTCTTGAAATATATTTGGCTGATAGTTTAATTAAATATATATTTGTGTGTATAATTATTACATATGGCTACTAAAATAAACAAAATACTTCAAATTCTACCTTCAAATCCTTTGATATTCTCATCATGGATGTCAATACAAGGTATAAGTAGAGCAGAGCAATCATCCTATGTTCAGACAGGTTGGTTGGAAAAACTCGCACATGGTGTTTATTATTTCAGAGGTGGTAAACCGACTCTATTTACGGCAATCTCTTCTTACGACGACCAGTTGGAAAAAAAATGTTCTGTTGGAGCATCAACAGCACTCGACTTACGAGGATTCTCCCACTTTGTGGCTATGGGAAAACCAAGCGCATATTTGTTTTCATCTTCCAAAGAGAGAGTTCCTGATTGGCTTTTAACATATGAATGGGATATGAAGGTTTGTTACTTCACAACAAAAATATTTGGGGATGATTTATTAGGAATTGAAAAAATGAATGTTGGAGGAATCAATTTATTGGTGTCATCACCGGAACGGGCTTTTTTAGAGTGCCTTCACCTTACTCCTAAATATCATTCCGTTATGGACATATATTATGTAATGGAAATGCTTACGACACTTCGTCCTAATCTTATTCAGCAGTTACTTGAAATATGTACATCGGTAAAGGTTAAGCGATTGTTCATGTATATGGCGGATAAATCCAATCATCAATGGTTTAGAATATTAAACATCTCTAATATAAATATGGGTGAAGGCAAACGAGCATTTGCAAAGAATGGTGTTTATGATAACAAATATCTCATCACGGTACCTAAAGAGTTAAAGGATTATGAATAATATATACAAGCAAAAAGTAGAGATACTTCTGAAGGTCATCCCAATTATTGCGGAAGAGAATTGTTTTGCCATACATGGAGGAACAGCTATAAATCTTTTCGTTAAAGACTTGCCACGTTATTCAGTTGATATAGATCTTACTTATGTGCCTATAGAAGAAAGAAATGCCAGTATTACAAAGATAAACGAACGGCTAACAGTTATAGCTGAAAAAATAAAGAAGACTCTTCGAGGAGTTAGAGTAATCAGTAAACCAGAAATTTGTAAACTCCTGTGTGAATATCAGAACAAACAGATAAAGATTGAAGTAAACCTAACCAAACGAGGAATTGTCTGCGGAGAATTAGTGAGGATGCCGATATGTGATAAAGCACAGGAAGAGTTTAAATTGTATTGTGAAGCCTATATCGTACCATTCTCATTGTTGTATGGAGGCAAGGTTGCAGCATCATTATCACGCCAACACCCACGAGATTTGTTTGACGTGAAATATATGGATATTGAATTTAATGATATTAAACCAGGATTTATTTATTGCCTTTTAAGTAGCGATCGCCCGATATACGAATCTTTTGCTCCGAATCTGATAGACCAAAGAGATGCAATGGAAAATCAATTTGTCGGAATGACAGATGTTGCTTTTGATTATGATGAATTTGAAGAGACTCGGTCTAATCTTATTAGGCGAGTAAATGAAATATTAAGTTATGAAGATAAACTATTTTTAATTTCTTTTGAAGAGGGCTTTCCTCTATGGGAAGGTTCACCATATTCATCATTCCAGAATTATCCCTCAGTAAAATGGAAACAACTCAATATCCTAAAACTCAAACAGTCGAATCCGAAGAAATTGAAAGATGGAGTCGATAAATTAAAACAGTTGTTCGGACGCCAACAGGTCAGGGAAATCTTTTAATTTGCCTGATTATTCCATCCACAAGACGGTCATTTCCCGGTTTCGAAGTTAACCATGTAGCTTTTAATGGCTATGCCCTCGGGCGACTTGAAACCCTTGCCTGTGAGAACAAACTGATAGGCTTTTTCGGGCAGTAGTTCGACACTCATGACAACTGACATGTTTCCCCGCGTGTATTCAATCTTTAAAACTTTTGGGAAAGCGACAGGGCCCGACTGCCCATAAACGATTGAGTAAGCTTTGCCACTCAGTGGCTTGTCAAAATTTATGGTTATTGTTTTAACAGTAGGGCTAACGTTTTTGTCGCCATTCGAAAATTCCGAAATTGAGGTTACTTTAGGTCTCCTGTTTTCCATTTCAAGACCCATGGCGACATACCGTTTATACTCCACGGCCAACCTTGGAACAAAACTCTCCAGACTTGGGTAAATATCTCTTTGAGAACTATATTTGTCTAACTCCCCAACAAGCTCACCGATCCAGAAGAACCCCCTGTCAATCTGACTTTTAGTCTCCCTCTGAATTGCAACATAGGCATAATTGTGGTCCTTCATATACTTTATAACACACGCACGGACAAGAGCCTCGTTCATCATAGTGAGCCAGTTTCCGTAGGCCTGCGACCGCATCTCAGTTTCGACCAAGGGGAAAAGCTGTTCACCGCACTCTTTAAGCAAATCGCTCTGTTTTGCATTTATGTGGTTAATAAACGAGTGGTTGAATTCGTGCAGCAGGGTAGGGAAGTAGTCCTCGACTCTGAAGAGAGGCATACCAGTGCTGTCGGTACTCCATGCACCCATAATTGCAAAGGCCTCTTTGTTGCCATCCTTATAATTGACAGAGACTCCGTAATTACCCTGCCCATTGCCAAGGCCATTGATAATTGTGAATTTCTCAGATGCCTCATCCCCGTAAAATGTCTTGTACCAATTTATGTCGATCTGTTTATACACCGGGAGGAACCGATTTGCCACCTCTTTGTAAAATTCCGCATTGCTTTTGAAGAACTCTTCACAGGCAGCATCGGTATAAAATTTTCTTAGAAGTAGCGTGAATTTATCTGCACACTCCGCACCCCATCTCTTATCCAGAGAGTTGCCCGCAATGTCTTTCCTGATAAACAGATTCTTGTCGAGATTCACAGCCATAGACATAACCGCATCATAGCCCAGCCCCCGTTCGTTCATAACCGATTTAACATATAGTATAAGTTCATGATCTCTGAACTTGTTAAAATGATCCTCTATTTTGCTGACATACAATTTAATATCCTTAGAAGAATACTCCGCCCTGCCCGCCAGCCGGAAAACGATACTCATCAATTCCACACGATTATTTACCTGAGGCCTCTCCGGAACCTGTTTCACCTGAGCAGAGGGATACAGGCTGATAAATAACAGCAAGGCACATAAAAATAGTTTCTTCATAGTTCGCTTAATGTTATACGGTGCTAAATAATTCATTATAAGGGCTGTCGTTGAGTATTTCAATTGCACGTTTATAGTCATCTTTATTTATCTTGATATCGATGCTCTCTGCGGGATTAAATCCATATGTACTAAGAACCGATGAGGCAGGATTGTCCGAAGATAGAATTGTATATATATCAGATTCTTCCAATAGACTCTGAATGTCCCCGGCAACCACTCTGTCATCAATAGAAATTAGAAGCCGTAAGTCAGATTTTTTCATAAATTTTTGTTTTTATTTGCTCATAAAATTAAGCATAAAAACTGACAGTGTTATACTTATAAAATATTTACCAGATTTCACAGCTATTTTGGTTGGGTGACAGGAAGCAGATATAATATAGAAGCGATTATAGTTCCTTCGCTTTTACTCATTTTGAAGTTAATTATCAAAAATAAAAAGTTCTTCAATAGCTACAGAGAAAACACACGCTAAATCATGAGCAAGTTTTAAAGAGGGATTATATTTGTTTTGTTCCAAAAACACTATTGTTTCTCTCCGAACATTTACTTTTCTTGCGAGTTCGTCTTGAGTTAAATTATAACGCGCCCGTAATTCCTTAATTCGGTTAGTCATTCTTAATCCCTTTAAAGTTAATTATGAGCCAGGAAATTCCAAATGACACTGCCATCGCTAAAATACCAATCCCAAGTAATCCTTCGGTTTCAAATTTAACTCTGTCTTTAATGAATATTAGAAACACCCAGATGTAAAGAGAAACGTAATACGAAATTGCTGCTGTCTTTTGAAGAACTTTTTTTGACAGTTCATCTTCAACAGGTTCACCGCGTTTCACATTATTCAATCTTTTAAATCCAACGAAAACTGCAAAACCTACAATTAGTATAATTACACCTAAGTGCAATAAATCCATCGTGTTAAACTCTTTAACTGATGTAAAAAACCAAAGACCTGTTAACATTAAAACAAGTCCGGCTACGATAAAAACAATTAACGATTTTTTCATAATACAAATGTTTAGTTAAATAATTCTAACACGAAGTTAGAAATATGTAACATGCAAAACAAATTTTTGTTGATTTTTTTCAATAATTGTCAATTCCGATTGGAAGCATAAAGAGTGGGTTTACAGTTCGACTTTTTTCAAAAAATCACTCAATCCGCAAACTTCCACATCATCTTTAAATGTATAAGATGCTGATACAGGAGCAACAATATATGTTTTATCTGGTTTTGTGGTTTCAATGGCACTCCAAAAGCCTTTAGTTACCTGTGGCGCCGATGAGGCCTTGCATTCTACAGCTATCGTCCGGGTACCCCTCTCAATAAGCAAGTCTAATTCGTCACCAGCTGCACTGCGATAAAAAGAAAATTTACAATCTCTCAATGAAGATATAATGTAATGGTCTAAATACAGAAAGGCATCCGAATTTTTATAGAGCATTTTCACCAAAGTGAACTTTCCGTATTGCCTCGGGCCCAAAATTGCAACTGCAGGGAATGCTCTTAAGTTCTCATTTACAAACGCTTCTATATTTCGATCAATTAGTCTGTGCATATCATAAATACTATTTCTATTTTGCACAATTCAATATAAAATTCTCTTTTTAAAGGATTTTCAATGAAAATAAGCATACGGATATAGGTCCAACTCAATTGTCTACGTAGTGCGTATACAATTTGTTCGTCAGGGAAAGTCTCTGCAAAGCGAAGACAATGCCGTATTGTTTTTCGCCCCAACCCTTGCCATATTCTGTAGTCAATTGACGTGATAGTGTAGTGATAATCTGTTTTCCGTATTCCGCACGGTTATGTTTAAGTATATCATCTAACAGGTAATTATTTGATTGTCTTCAAAAATTGTGCTGCTGTCATAACTGGCAATTTTGACTTTTGAAAGTCTTTTAGGTTTCTGGTAATAATGACGTCAACTCCATTTTCTATCGCAGTGAAGTATTGTATAGCGTCTTCGTAATCCTTAAAGTCATTGTCGTTAAGCGATAGTCCTACAATTTTCTCATCAAGACTTAATACCTGAACTATTAATTTTAGTTTTCGAAGAATTAATTTAGCGTCTTCCGGTTTTTTTGATTGTAAAAGAATATAGTTTGTATTAGCAAAAGTCAGTGCAGAAACGCTTAAACCTATTTTTTGTTTATCTGCTAAAGTGAACAGCATCGCCGCCTCATCATAGAATGGCTCTCTTTTAGCTAGAAGGTCAATAATGATGTTTGTGTCAATAAATAATTTTTTCATTTGTACTTTTCTGCCAAGTAGTTTGAATAATTCTTTCTTAGGTCAAAGTTTTCATCTAGCTTGATGACACCGCTAAGACTTTCCACAAGAGGTGAAATTTCTGTCGCTACTGTTTTTTGTTTAGTTATCGACTCGAGATAGGACTCAACAATCTTAGAGATACTAATATTATGATTATGAGCGTAATTCTTAGCCCTGTCAATAACCCGTTTGTTTAGTCGTAATGTTAGTTTCGTTTCCATGGTGTGTTGATTTACGTACAAATATACAAAATCTATACGTCAATATCAAATACATTCTATTTTTTCTACTTGTTGTCTATTTATATATTCACGTTTATTTAATTTCCCTATTGTATCGGTTACACCAAACCCGCTTCATTCATCCCACCCTGTGGAAAAACCTTCGACCTCTATCTTTCTGTTTTGTGTCATGACTGTTTATTTAACGTAAAATTACTCGATACTAATGAGTTTTTTGAGGTAATCGATTTGTTTTTTGCCCGATGAGTTATCCGGATATAATTCGACCGACCGCAAATAGTTATCTAGCGCCAACTGGTACTGTTTGTTCTTTGTATAAGCCTCACCTAAAATGTCATACCCTCTCCAGTCATCGGGGCACAGTTGGACATACAATCTTGATATCAAAATAGCTCTCGGGTAGTTAATCTCCTCAGTTAAGTAATAATCGGCATATACATAAATCTTATAATAGAATGGACCACCGTCTATAAAAGAACCGGCAATGTCACTTTTAATGGCATTAATACTAGCAGTTTCATCAATCGTAGAAGAGTCGCCCAACTGCTTAATCTTCGAAAGAATCTTATTGTACTCGGCGAGATACTTCTGACCATACTCGCACTTTGGGAAAAGTTCCGGCATGCTCAAGACCCTGTCGCCCTTCTTTAACTCCTCTTTAAGATTAAACGTCACCTCATGCCCATAGTCATAAAAGTAGAACAGATGCACATTCCCCTCATTCAAATCATATACCGATGTATAAATTGTGCCACCCCATTTGGTAGCCTGATGAACACTGTCCATAACAGATGTGCAAAAGCCGATACTGGCGTCGTAGGAGTTTTCCAGCAGGCGAGTCGCTTTATCTAACCGCCAACATTTCTTATTCTCATAAGGACGCACATTCGTCTGAACAAAAAAAGCCTTCTCCCCAATAATCAGACTATCACCATCGACATAAAGATATTTGCCGGACTTATCGACAAATCGCAGTACCGAAGCCGACCAAAAACTTCTGTTATAACGATTTAACAGACACTTCGCCTCATCAACCGTAGCACACTCCTGCATCACCTTTTTCGATAAGTCGCGAGAAGAGCACTTTAATTTCCCTATTGTGTCGGTCACAACTCTGTACGACTGAGTAAAACCATCGAACACCAAACCCGCCTCATTCATCCCACCCTGAGGAAAAAGATTGTCAAACCCAACATAAACAACCCCATAACCACCATTCTTCCCATTCTCAAACCAAATCCTGGTATTCGGATTCATCTGATCCTCATTATTCCCAACAATAGTCTTACCGTTTTTCGTCAACTTAACCATGCTACAACCGTAAGAATTACTAGAAAAAACGAATGCCATCGTTACGAGTAACGAGATAAAAGTTAGAAGTTTGCTGAATTGTGTCATGATGGTTTATTTAACGTAAAATTACTGAGAATAATAAAATCTGACTAAAGATATAATTTTTTTAAATATCTTTATATCGTCTTGTTCTGGAAATGATTACGTGATTTTGTGAATTTTTGAAGCCAGAGCTACATTTCATCGCATTTGACACCAATAAACTGAACTTCAAAATACTATATATTTTATGAAACTACTCTCCTTCAGATCTAAAAATCTGTACACTTTTCTGATAATTTCATTGATGCGTAATGGTAAATCTTGACAAATTAAACAATATCGCCACGCCAGATCCTTCCTGGATGCAAGAGGCTGGTGATAGAATTCAAAACAAAGAATGGCTTGAAAAATCAGCTAAAATTTCATTGAAGATTCTAAGAGCATTGAAAAATGCTTCAATGACTCAGAAAGAATTAGCCGACAAATTGAATATTACAGCACAGCAAGTTAATTAAATCGTAAAAGTAAAGACTCAAAACAATAACAAGGAAAACAACTCCACGTATTTTTGACGAACGCATCCAAAGAATCAATGAGATCCATGAAGGCTAGCTCGGATACAAACGAATAGCAAGTAACCATCTCAAACTAAAGCACTTGATGGGTGAGTCGGAAATCGTCTGAAATTTTGTAGCTGGTTTCACAGGAAGAAACCAGAATGGAAGAGGAAAGATCCCCTTAGGTAGGGAGTAACCCAGAACATGCCTTTTCATTGATTGTTACAAGAATAGGAGGAAGGGCTGTTTACCTGAGCCCGATACTTTTTACTGCGATTACTTTAGAGCGGTTGTAAATAAGATCATACAAAGATTTGCTTTCTTTTAATAAGTGTATACCGGAACCTTGTAGAAGAGACCCCTATGTATATAGATGAGAGAGGGTTCTTTCTCTTAGGACAACTTCGGGGCAATCTCCTTGATAATGAGCCTAAAATGAAAAACCCAGTGAGCGAAACGTACTCCCCCAACATATATGCACTTTCATTAGGAAAAGGAATACAAAGTGCGTCTCTGTTAACATAAAAAGCTGCTACGTCTCTGTATCTGCTTTCTCCAGTGTGATTTTATAAGAAAGATTACATTTGTTATTTCTCGCAGAATAGTCAATATTTTATTGTTTTACGAAATGAAAAAACTAGATGTTTTGACATGCTATTATTTCTCATACTTCTACTTGCTATGAGAATTTAAAAACTATATGATTCGCTATAGGAACTTTATTTATTTTCTCTTTTAGTGCAATAATGACTTAATTATTAAAAACGCTGTAGGTGATGTCAGTCGAACAGTAGATTATTTGTGCACGGAAGATGAAAGTGGAATAGTACTTAGTAAATATGTAATATATTCTTCCATTATTTTAATAGCTTATTTGCATATTAAAAGTGCATTATATATCTTTGTGGAAGAAAGAATATTTATATTGATAAATATATACCATTATAACAATTACTACATGAGACATAAAATAGATGAACTCTCAATAGATTTTTTACAGTTAGCTAGGATTGCATTAACGGGTAGGCAACAAGATGTGCAGTTGTTACTACATCGTGTATCAAAGAAATTTAAAGATATCTATCCAGAATTAACAAATGAATTAATAGGTCTTTTGCAAGAATCTCCAACGAAAGTCGCTCCACTTCGCAAGTACTCAGAGTCACCCCTTCCCGTAGATCTTGATTCACGATTACAACTCCTAAGAGTTGAGAAAGGTTCATTAGATTATGACCCCATATTGTCTAGTGAAATACTTGAGCCGATACAACAAGTTTTATCAGAGCGTAAAATGACTAATTCTTTATTAAAACATGGTTTATTGCCAACAAAATCTATGTTGTTTACAGGACCTCCAGGTGTAGGTAAGACAATGGCAGCGAAATGGGTAGCATCAAGATTAGGAAAGCCACTTTTAATATTAGATTTAGCAGCCGTAATGAGTAGTTTTTTAGGTCGTACGGGAAATAATATAAGGCATGTGCTTGATTATGCGAAGAATACAGAATGTGTGCTTCTCTTAGATGAACTTGATGCAATAGCGAAAAGAAGAGATGATAGCAGTGAAATAGGAGAATTAAAACGTCTTGTGACTGTCCTGCTTCAAGAGATTGATGATTGGCCCTCATCAGGATTATTAATAGCAGCGACAAATCATCCGGGTTTATTAGATCCTGCAATATGGAGAAGATTTGAGGTTGTTTTAAGTTTTAAATATCCAACAAAAAAACAAATTGAAGAATTGGTTACTATCCTTTTAAATGATGAAGTTAAAAATCCCCAAATATGGGGAGCAATTTTGGCTAACACCTTCATTGGTAAGTCATTTAGTGATATTGAGAGAATTATAATTCTCACAAGAAAATCGGCTGCCATTAATGAAATTCCCTTAGAACAGAAAATTAAAGATTTGTTAGTTGTTGAAGACACAATGAATCATGCCGAAAGGATTAAACTATCTTGCATATTAGTTAATGAAGGGATTCTTTCTCAACGCCAGACGCATGAATTAACAGGAATAGCAAGAGATACTATCCGAAAAAATTTGAAACAGAATTAAAATGAATGAATTAATATGGCTAAAAAGAATTTTTTATTAGGCAAAGGTGAGCGTCTTACAGAAGATGTTCGTATCCAATTAGGAGGAGCGACTAAGATTTCACCTTATACTTTTTTTGAAGCAAAAGTAAGGTTACAACCTATGTTAAATAAGATTATTCAAGAAATTGAGAAAATACCCAATGATGCATGTCCGAACGATTATGTAGTGGCGACAATGACTCTTAATCCGGAGTATCTGGCAAAATCATATTATCCTAGTGAATTATTGCGTTCTGTCGGTTTAAGTGTCGTTGGCAGTCGTTCGCGCAATGTTCTTCCTGAAAAAAAAAGTAAAGAGAGAGAACCCGTTGAGGCAGTTACAACAGAACTATTTGTTGTTGGAAAACGCTTGTCTTTTAATAAATGGGCGACAGAACTTCCTTCTTGGAATGAAAAGATGTCAGGAGCGAAACAGATTGTAGAAATTGAAGAATTAGCATTTCCATGCCCCGAAACAAAAATCAAGAATATTATAAATAGTCGAGAAATCATTGTATTTGAAGTGGTTCTGCATTTATGTGAAGATAAAGCAGAAAGGAGTTATTTAAACTTATTTAAATTATACCTCCATAAAAAGGGTGTAAGTTCAACATTTCAAAAGCGTTTTTATGCTGGAGGATTATGTTTTCTTGAGTTAGCAGCACCGGCCAACATAGCTAATTATATAGCAAAATTTAGCCTAGTTAGAGTTTTAAGAGTTATGCCTACGCTTAGATTGCTACGTCCTGTTATAAGGTCAAGTGGTATCAGTTCATATATAGATTTACCGGACATTCCTCCTCTTGATTCAACAATAAAAGTAGCAATATTTGATGGAGGAATACCTCAAAATCACCCCATTTGCAAGTGGGCCACTCCATATGATATGCCAGGAATTGATTCGGCAGAACCAGAATTAATGGAACATGGGGTTTCTGTTACTTCTGCATTCCTTTTTGGTCACATCGATCCAAATAATCCTCTTCCACAACCTTATTCATTTGTTGATCATTATCGAGTTCTTGATAATTCTCCGGGACAAAATCCATATGAACTGTATGATGTTTTAGACAGGATTAGTAATATTTTGGCAACCAGAGAATATGATTTTATTAATCTTAGTCTAGGTCCACGCTTGCCTATTGATGATGATGATGTCCATGCATGGACCGCGATATTAGACGAATATTTATCAAAAGGATCCACACTGGCAACAATCGCAGTTGGAAATGATGGAGAAGCTGATCCTTCTATTAATGCCAATAGAATACAGGTGCCCTCTGATTGCGTTAATGCATTAAGTATTGGGGCTTGTGATGTTCCTGACGATAATTGGCAAAGAGCTAGTTATAGCTCTATTGGGCCGGGAAGAAGTCCAGGTTTAGTAAAGCCAGATTTAGTTGATTTCGGTGGTTCAATACATCGTCCCTTTTTAACACTCAACTATCAAGATGGGAATAAGCTGCTAACCACAGGTGGAACTAGTTTCTCTGCACCAAGTATACTGAGATTAGGAGTTGGAATTCGTGCTCATTTTGGAACATCTTTAAACCCATTAGCGATTAGAGCACTATTAATACATTGTGCAGAAAGAAAGGAGGCTTCTCAATTTGAAGTTGGATGGGGAAGAGTTTCTAGAAATCTGAATAATATCGTTATCTGTGAAGATCATGTTATACGTGTAGTTTTTCAAGGACTGATCTCAGCTTCTAAATATATGCGTGCTCCTATTCCGTTACCTAGTGAAACATTGAATGGCATGATAAAGATAAAAGCAACTTTATGTTATGTAACGACGGTAGATCCTCATCATCCAGATAATTATACAAAAAGTGGACTTGAAATAACATTTAGACCACACAGAAATAAAAAGAGAAAAGTAAAAGAAAGTGAAGCAGAGCCTCTCCACGCTTCAAGCAGTCCTTTTTTTGGAGAGTCACAGAAAAAGTTTCAAACAGAAGAAGAATTGAGAAAAGACTCATGGAAGTGGGAAAATTGTATTCATGCTGAAAAGAGTTTGCGAGGCATAAGTCTTAATGAGCCAGTTTTCGACATTCACTATAATGCTCGATCTGAAGGACATGATGATACTCGGGGGCAAGAATTACAATATGCATTGATCATAACTGTAGAAGCACCAAAAGTTGTAGATCTATATGATCAGGTAGTTCGCAAATATGCAACTCAATTAGAACAGTTACAACCAATTATTGACATTCCCCTTAAAGTTTAATTCAGGGATTATTATTTCGATACTTTGGATGGGGGCTGTTTTTTCTTGTTGAAAGGAAATCTAAATCTATAGTCTTTATTATTTGAATTGTTTGAATCAATTTCGAAAAATATTACATACCCATAAAATTCATCTGTCTTTATACCACAAATATCAATTCTTGGTGAAAATTCTAAAACCAAAGGAGTCGGATTTATTTTTCCAAAACCAGGAATAATAATTAACGAAGATTGTGCCAGTTCAAAACCTAACCTAGCAAATTTTGAACGTGTTTGGATTAATCCAAATATATTTTCAGGAACACATAATTGTTGTTTACTTTCTAAAAGATATAAGTTGCCTTTTGCAAATACATAATTAGGCGATAAAATATTTGATTTGCAGTCTATATCGCCTAATAAATCAACAGGCTCATTTACTTTATAATATATATTATGTAAAGACAAACCAATCCTATAACCATCTATAAACTTAAGATTACTAATCTTTAGGAGGTCTTTATTAGTATAATCTGATATCTCATTTCTTGATAAGAGTTTCATATTTATTTTTGAATGTTTGTATATCCCAGAATATAAGTTTATTGGATGATGTTATAGACATAGAGATATTTATATCTTCGTCATAATCAAAATATTCAAATACGCGAGTAGTGTATTTGTCAATACTTTCTAACATTGATAATGGTAATGGCTCAAAACTTGAACAGAACTTATTTCTATACACAGAAATACCCATCTTTGATAATTTTACCATTCTTTTATTAATGCTTTCAAGGTATTCAGCACGATCAACGATGTTTACCTTAAGACGATAAGTTATATAACCGTAGTTGCCTCTATCTTGAGGTGGATTTATGTAAATTATTTCATGAGGATTAAGGTCTCCTCTGTTTAAATCTGAAGCATCAAAACCTTTTCCGACTATTTCATAAATTATCTGATCAAAATTTTTTCTATATGTTATATTAATAGCATAATTATTTTCAAGTCGATCCAAAGGACTCATAAACCAAAGTTGGTAATCGTTGCTTCTAAATTTGTTTAAGCTTAATAAATCAAGTTTAACTAAATTACCTCCTCTAATTGGTTTTGAATTTGGATTGATATATTGAAACCTCAAAGTTGAGTAGTTACTTTGTAAATGATGTTGAATCTCATGAATTGAAGCTTGAGATAGTTCCTTTGAGTCCGTTAATAAGACACTGTTTAAAACAGGACACCCCAATTTAGAAAGTAGTTGATATGTTTCCACCTTAGACCAATTCTTAGGTATTTGAATTTCGCTATTTGGTAATTTGTATAGCACAAGCGACACCTCCTTCAAATTCTATTTTTTCGATTACTGTTCCGAATGGTTTAAGTTCTTGAATAAGTTCATTTAAAGAAAATCCTTTTTGAAAAGTATTCTTAGATGTTAAAAATCCATCATTAAAGGTTTTCCAGCTAGATTTTTTTGCGTTGTATCCAATTTCGGCTTGACTTCTTGCAGATACAATTAAAATCGTTTTTGGAGTAACACAGTGATATATTTCATATAGCAAAAATTTGCGTTCAGCTTCAGTTTCAATAACATTCAAAACATAATTTAATAAAACTGTTTTTACGTTAGAGAAGTCTATTTCCAAAGGCGAAGGATTTGGTTTAAAGAATGGGTCATAGGATATCACATTATAGTTAAGACTCTCAAGCCAATTTGAATCCCTACCTTTCCCGCACCCCCAATCCATTATATTGTTTTTTATTAAATGCTTCTCTTCTGCCCACCTAGTTGGGTAAGATGCCACCCTTGTATGCATTGCTGTGGATTCACGTTTGATTTTAAAAGCAATTTCATTCAACCCAAACAATTCTAATTGTCCATTACCTGCTTCTGTTTCTGGAGAAAGAGATTCTAATAAATTTGCTCCTCGGCATATTTTATTCCAATAATCCCTTCTTCCCAGAAAAAGCTTATGCTTATCGGAATACAATCCTTTTTTCTCTTCAAAAATTGTTAATTGTTTAAGTTTCTTAATTCTCGGGTTATTTTCTGAGAGCATTAATTCTAGACGATGAAGAATAACAGGATTGTTTTGTGATTCATTTTTAACCTTATAGCTCCCATCTTTTAATTTAATGGTAATGCTAGTTTTTAAATATGGGTGCGGATTTGTTTCTAAATGAGGATAGTACATTAAAGACATCGATGTGTTATCCTCATTAATTTTGACAAGATTATGTGAAAATTTTATTTTGTACTTTTCTAATGTAATTAAATAAATTTCCCTTAATTCATAAGGAACGTCATTAATGGCTTCAGTACAGAAGTACTTATTTCCTCGTACTATTTTCATAACTATTTTATTAGAGCTTTTGCCAACTAGTGTATGTATGAATCATATTCTCAACAAATGGATATTCTCGCCAATTCCATTTGTCGGACACACCAAAATACTCCGCTATGATTCTTCTAAAATATTGATTAGGAATTGAATTCGATGTTGTATAAAAAAATCCATCATTGTTCCATATCAATAAATATTCTGAATTTAATGAGCAAAGTTCTAATATGGATTCTATTTTTTCAAACTTTATTTCAGAAAGAATTTTTGCGTAATCAAGTACGACTGGAATAAAATGAAGATGGGCATGCTCAATACTTGCTCCACCTGTTTTTTCATCTGAAAAGGACCCATGTTCAAATATTGTCCCATGACCGATATTCCTTTCAATTACTTCCTTACACTGTTGTATAGCATTTAGTTCTTTACTTGTTAATTCTTTACAAGAGATAATATGCCTTTTGGGAATTATGAGTAAGTAATTTGGAATAATTGAGCCAATTGTTGGTACTACTATCGCATCATCATTTTCAAAAATAATTCTTGAATTATATGGGTAACCAATAGTATGAAGGATTGGTTTTGGTTTCCGATAGATAAATTCAATACAATAAGGACAATCGAGATTTTTTAAATGGTCTGTCATAATATAAGAGTTTTAAAGTGCTATATTTTATATAAAACATAAACTAAACCTGAAATAAACATCGTAATTACTATAATATGCATTATTCTAATCCACCATTTCATTTTTTTTAACTTTCTAAAACTTATCACATTCCCTTGATTTTCCCTCATTTTATTATTTGAATCACGTATCAGTAATCCTAATTGTTTATTATTATCATCCCAGTGTACAAAATCTCCTGTAAAAAAATAGTCTCGCTCCAACTTTTCAAGAACATCTTCTGCATATGCAATTAATTGCCTATTTCTTAGGTCAAAGACCAAAAAACCAATACCTTGTATTATTCCTAATAGACATATTCCTAAACTAAGAATGAATAGACTATCTTTTAATGAGATTACATATGCATTAATAAGAATACCTGTTATTATAAGGAAATAATTGAAAAGGTTACCTCTCTGTTCTGCATGAAGACTAAACCAGCTCCATGCGTAATTTAGTCGTAGTTCATTTAGTTTTTCTTCTTTCATGTCATAGCCTTTTTAGTATTTTCAATGGTTATATTAAAGACTTCATTATCAATATTATTTAATATCCTTTTGCTTATATCATCGGAATTTGATGCTAGTTCAACAATTTTTTCTAAATCCCATATTTCTATTTGGTTTCTTTTTTCTAATAAATTATTATTAATCGAGTTTTTTAAAAAAATCTTATCTGAGTTATCTAGTTGACTACCAATAATAATTAAATATGAGTTAAATTCTTTTTCGTTGTGTCTGTATAGTCGAGCAATATTTTGAATTGGTTTTGTAGAAAGTGAAGTTTTGATCTCAATTAAAGTTGGTCCTATGTCTTCCGGTGCTATGGCATTAAATTCCATGGTAATAACATTGTATTCACTTCCTAAATATTCCTCCTTTGGATATTTAATTAGAGGTTTATTCTCTTTAAATAATATATTTTCAAGGAGTTTTAAAACGAATATTTCGAAATACTTATGAAACTGTCTTCCGTTTGTATACTGATTTTTATCAATCAGATAATTATAAAATAAATTTAAGAAATCGTCCATAATGTTGTCTCATTTAAATGGCATCTAACTATATGTGCTTATCTATTCACTTTTATTAAACATATCTGCCATAAATCATATATTTTGAACCTATATAGAATATTTAGAAAGAGAATAGCCTCTTCTTTCCCTGCTGCATTTCTTGTGAAACGCAGTACTAGCGTGTAATACAATGTGGTAAAGGGAAAAAATACACCCAAACAGCAACGTAGTAAATTTAAATAATAGAATATCTATTTCCAAATAAATTTTTCTATATCCACATAATCCTTAGCAAATTACAGGATAATTATGGCCAATTTAAATCAAATTTGCTCATTTCGCCCTTTCCACAAACAGTCGTGAAACCCTTACACATATTATCAAACTAGGGCGCTAATTGTGAAATACAACAGCAATGTTCCAGAACTAGGAGAAATTTCTTATAAGTGATTGGTAAACTACTCCATGGCAAAACAAAAAATAATCGAGAGCGGAAATTGGCGGCTAATCCGCTGAAAGATTTTCTCAATTACAGCCTTTAATTTTTAGCCAAGTAAGCGCATCAGGAGTTATTGAGCAGCACCCGTATCCAGACTGTGAATCCCGTGACACATATCAGACCATGGCGCAAATAGTGAGACAATAAACAGTATATGATGCATAATTAGTAGATGCTTTTAGTATTACCTTGCTTTAATGTCATTTTGCATCTTAAATATTGGTAATGTAATTGTCTGAATGGTCGTTGCATGGAGCGTTTGGGTACCCACTCAGTGAGAGAAGCGTATAAAAAACAGGAAGCAAAACCGGTAGCCGTTCACACCCGCATAATCTCGGTTTTGCCTCTGTTTTTTAGCGGAACGAACGCAAAGTGGGTAAACGCGGGGCACAGACCATGAAGGCAATTACATGCCAAGCAAAAAAATCGATGCA